>Ga0066790_10000580_pt1 | contig 14093 bp, 15 predicted proteins | sample OrgsoiDNA2013050_FD_70963 | JGI IMG/M metagenome (GOLD analysis project Ga0066790, IMG submission 70963) | Permafrost soil microbial communities from the Arctic, to analyse light accelerated degradation of dissolved organic matter (DOM) -... | ecosystem: Environmental > Terrestrial > Soil >...
TCCATTTGCAACTCCAATCATGATGATTCTGTAGCGCTGTGTGAAGACAGGTACCAGGAGCAGAGAGTCCCGAGGTGATCCTTTGTTCCTGGTACATGAAGGAGAGAGAGGAACAGCAGTATGCAACAACAAGAGCAACGCGACCCCAAAGGACCGACCACCGGACCAATGCGTCCATTGATCGTGGTCATGGAAACCACCGCAGAGTACGAGGACCCTCTTCGTCCTGATCCAAGCGGTCAGCCATCCCCACCGCAGCAGGGCGACGAGCAAGACCGCTTGCCACCTCTGCTACAGGAGGAAGAGCAGGACCCCGCAGCAGCAGTACCCCCACAGGAAGCGCCTGATGGGCCTGAGCCTCCACCGCCACCGCAACGCGAACCCAAGCCGCTCCCGTTACCCGTGGGCGCTGCCCGTGCTCAACCGCCGTTCCTGATCGCCGCCACGCTTGGTATTAGCGTCATCCTGCTTGGGGTTGGCATGGGCATCCTGCTGGCCGTGAACCCGACGAGCCTGGGGCCGATGATCGCGTGGCTGCCTGGCATCACGCCCACCGCCTCGGTGACATTGACCCCAATGCATCAGAGCCTGCACACCAGCGTCCCGATCACCGCCGTCACTGGCACTCCTGACCCAACGAGACGACAGGTGAGTGCCCATCTCCTCTCGGTCAAGAGCAGCACGTTCACGCAGACGGTCCCCACCACCGGACACGGCCACACCGGCGCACAGCAGGCGCAAGGCACGCTGACCTTCTACAACGCCGCTCCCTACGCGCAGACCGTCGCAGCAGGGACCGTGCTCACCGGAGCCGATGGTGTCGAACTTGTCACCGATCAAGTCGTCTATCTGCCCGCCGGAAACTTGCCGGACGTAGGGATAGCCACTATGCCAGCCCAGGCGGTGCAGGTCGGTCCCCAGGGCAATATCGCGCACCTGGATCTTAACGGGTTGTGTTGTGTCGCAGGCGTCTCGGTCAAGAACGTGGATGCCTTCTTGGGAGGGCAGAACGCCCGGAACTACCCGATCGTGGCACAGCAAGACGTGGACGCTGTTGCAGGGCCACAGAGCGCCACGCTGACCCAGGCGGCGCAAACGAGCCTGCAAGGGAACGTGCGCCCGAACGAGCAACTGACCAGTCCTGCACAGTGTCACCCGACCGTGAGTACCAATCATCCTGTGGGCAGCGAGGCAACCCACGTCACGATCACGCTGTTCGTCACCTGTCAGGCCGAGGTCTACGACGCCCAGGCGGTGCAACAGGTCGCTAGCACGGTCTTGAGCGAACAGGCACGCAAAAGCTTGGGAACAGGTTACAGCGTGCAGGGTGCTATCAAGACGAGCGTGACGCAAGTGGCAACCACCGAGCAAGCCCACGGTACCCTCTCACTGTTAGTGAGTGTCCAGGGCACATGGGGCTACCAGTTCAGCAGTGACGAGATCAGTCAGTTGGCGAGAAAGATTGCAGGGCTGCCCCGACAAGAAGCTGTGCGTCTGCTCAAGCAAGAGAGACACATCCAGGCGGTCAGTATCACCGAGACCTGGAACGCGATGAGTATCCCGAGCGACCCGGCCCATATTCAGGTGATGGTGTTGGGCGTGGTCGCAGGGTAGAAGGGAAGGCGCAAGTATGACGACGATCTTCACAATGAGCCATCTGCACGCGCTCCTCCATCTGAAGGCGTGGATTGACCACTTGAAGGTGATCGAGCAAAGCATACTCACTAAGCGAGAGCGTGAGGTGGTGCGAGAGAGTCTAGAACGAGCGTATGAATGGGCGGAGTCATTACTTCCGCCCGATCTCCTGGAAGCATGCCTCTCAAGGGCAGGACAATAGAGTGGAGGACACCTGTATGCTGCTCAGTAAAAAAGTTCGCTTGGAGGTCTCAGCACACGATGCCCAGACATTAGAGTTCATGCAAGGCAAGTGCCGAGGACTCTACAACTGGTGGGTTATGAAACTCAGAAATGGGGAGAGGTGGCCTGGGTGGGAGGAGGCGAAGAAGAGCTTGCAAGCGAGCAAAGAATATGATCCTGAACTAAAGTTTGTCTATGGCAAGTGTCTCGCAGAAGTCTACTTCCGCCTGGATGGAGCGATGAAAGCCTTCTTTCGCCGGGTGAAGAACGGCGAAAAGCCGGGGTTTCCTCGTGTGCGACCACGGCATTGCTTTTTCACCTTGATCTACCCGGCGATGTATATCAAAGTGGAAGGTGGGTTAATCAGACTTCCAACCGGAGGGCAAGGGAAGAACAAACACTTCCCTGACGTGGTTGCCAAGCTCAATGAGGAAGCGCCGACTGACTACAGAGACGTAGCAATATCGAGGGATGGACAGGGACATTACTACGCGTCATTTGTCCATGATGAGCAAGAAGAGCCACACGAGCAGGACGGAGTGCTCGCCATTGATCTCGGCGTCAAGACGCTGGCAACAGGAGTGAATGAGCAAGGTCGCTTCTATCACATTGGTGGATTCAAGGGGAGCAGGTGGTATAATAAACAACTAGACAAGATCCGCTCGAAGCGGGACAGGTGTAAGAAGGGGTCACGTCGCTACATGCACTTGAGCCAGGTCTACCAGTGCGTTTCACAACAGAAGCGCAACAAACAACAGGACTGTCTGCACAAAGCATCGCATCTCATCGCGCACAAACTGGTTGAGAGAACCGTTGTGGTCGGTGATCTTTCTCAACGGCAGATGGTCACAAACGAGCACAAAGAGCGCAACAGGCATCTGAACAGAGCCGTCTACAACGATTGGGGACTCTACGGCTTCGTGCAAATGTTGGTCTACAAATGCGTACTTTACGGGAAAGAACTGGTCGTTTTAGATGAAAGGGATACTTCTAAAACCTGTAGCGGCTGTGGGCATAAGCAACCCATGCCGCTCTGGCAACGAACGTATCGCTGTCCCAATGTGGACTGTCGCTTGGTGATGGACCGTGATGAGAATAGCGCGGTCAATATCCTCAAGCGGTACTTTGCCCGGCTCGGGCCACACACGGGCGATCCCGTGCGGTGTGCGGACGTTTTCACCGCAATCGACAATGTGAACACATGTGAACACATGTAGAAAGGCAGAATAAAGCAGTGGCAGCAGAGGTACGAGTCACTGTCTGGAACGAATATCGTCACGAGCGCAGCGATCAGCAGGTCGCAGCCATCTACCCCAATGGCATTCACGGCACCCTTGCTATCGCTCTGGAGGAGGCGGGCCTCAAGGTGCGCACGGCCACGTTGGACGAGCCCGAACACGGTCTCTCCAATGAAGTGCTGGCGGCAACGGATGTCCTGGTCTGGTGGGGTCATCAAGCCCACCAGGAGGTGAGCGATGAGATTGTCGAGCGCGTCCAGAGCCGCGTCCTGGACGGCATGGGACTGATTGTGCTGCATTCGGGGCACTATGCGAAGATCTTTAAGCGCCTGATGGGGACGAGCTGCAGCCTGAAGTGGCGCGAGAGCGGGGATCGCGAGCGTCTCTGGGTCGTCGCGCCGGGTCATCCAATCGTAGAAGGGATCGGCGAGTATATCGAGATCGAGCACGAAGAGATGTATGGCGAGCACTTCGATATTCCGACCCCTGAGACGCTGGTCTTCGTAAGCTGGTTTACCGGCGGCGAGGTTTTCAGGAGCGGCTGCTGCTATACGCGTGGTGCGGGCAAGATCTTCTACTTCCGTCCCGGTCACGAGACGCTGCCAACGTATCACCACGCCGATGTGCAGCGCGTCATCGCCAACGCCGTTCGCTGGGCCGCGCCAACGCCGACCGCGCAGCGCATATACGGCAACACGCCCGCGCTAGAGCGCGCCGCCCCCTGACCGCGCTGAGCAAGCGAAACTAAATGGTAGTGTCAATCCGTATAACAAGTAGAGTCGATCCTGGGTACAAAACAGTATTATAGGCTGTTAAGGGCAAAAAAGGAGGATCTCATGGCGGTACTCGCGGATGGCATTACTCTTACTGTCGGTCATAATGTATGGTCGATTGGACTCGACCTGATCCTTTTCTTGATCATTGCAGCGATTGTTGGAATCATCGCCGAATATATCGTGGGTTGGCGACTTCCCCTGGGCATCGTTGGAGCGGTCATCGCAGGCATCGTTGGTGCCTGGTTGATGACGCGCGTCATACAGATCAGCGGCATCCCTGATATCACTATCTGGGGCGTACCCTTGATCCGGGCTATATTGGGCGCGATCATCTTGGTGGCGCTCTGGCATCTGATCACTGGTGGATTTGGTAGGAGGCGGCGTGTAGCCTGACGATTATAGAAGACAAAGCAAGGAGCCGATATTTTCTAGAATTGGGAAGTACCGGCTCGTCTTGTGCCAAGGTTCGAACTGCTCCTAAAACGGACCATGTACGCCCCAATTTTTTTCAAGGTACGCTATTGTTGAATAGGCTTATTATGAAGCTTTGCGCGCAATCAAGCGCTCAACGATGCCCAGTTTCAATCGTTTGAGATATTCAATGCTAAAACCCGCCTCCTGCACGGTTTCTACTGGCTCGCGTAAAAGGTGATCTGCTTGAGTGCGCACCGCGAGAGGTTCGAGCAGGCGCTCAAGGCCACGTATGATGGGGTTCGCACTGCGCACGTGTTCTAGGGCAATAAAGCAGCCACCTGGACGCAGAACGCGCCACACCTCAGCGATTGTCTGTCGTTCGTCGGGAATGCTGCAAAGCGAAATCGTGCATACAACGCTATCGAAGCGCTGATCAGGGAAGGGCAGCGCCTGCGCGTCTCCGCCGACCAACTCGACCTGTCGACCCAAACTTTGTGTGCGCTGGCTGGCAATCTTCAGCATAGCGGGACTGATTTCGATTCCCGTGATCTGCACATTGGCTGGATAGAACGGCAGGTTGCGCCCTGTGCCAATGGCAATCTCCAGCACCTGCCCACGCGCCTGGGAACAGGCCCAGGCCCGGCCATCACCAAAAAAGACTTTTTCGCTGAATGCTATTGCTTTGTCATATTCGGCGGCTGATGCATCAAAAATCTCGCGCACGCGTTCGGTTTCTTTTTGCTGGGCCATCGAAATTTTCCTCCCTGTTATTTCTTGTTGACCATATGATAACTATAGCATAGGAGTTGCCCGACGAGAGGAGTTGGCTCTATAAGCTGCTTAAAAGAGAAGGCCATTGTGTGGTCGAGTGTAAAATCTAAATAGAACCAGCGTGATATGGTATGCTGTTCGGTAGTATAGGCGTATCTATGATGAATTCGGAGCACGGCTACTTTGAAATGAGGAAGGACCCTACAAGCGTATGGACACACCGTTTAATGGGCTTGGCATGCATCTCGGCAATCTTGCGCGGCTCTCAGACGCGCGCACGCGTTCTATCAACGCCGAGAATCCTGATGGCGCGAAGGGCCGAGGTGGGATGGCGACGGACGGGACCGGAGGTCGCGCCGCGCGTGACCTGGGCCAGGGCTGGAAGATTTCTCCCTCTCTTGTGCTTCCGCCCGCGAGTACCGTGACGTTGGCAGAGATCAATGAGCCAGGCGCAATCCAGCATCTGTGGATGACGACCCACCCGCAGCACTGGCGTCGCCTTATACTGCGCGCCTATTGGGATGGAGAAGAGTCCCCCTCGATAGAGACTCCCCTCGGTGACTTCTTCGCCAACGGCTGGTGCGAGCGCTGCAACGTCGACTCACTTCCTATAGTAGTGAACCCTGCTGGCGGGATGAACTCCTACTGGGAGATGCCATTTCGCCAGCGCGCCCGGCTGACCATCGAAAATCTTGGACCCGAAGAGGCTGTGCTCTACTACCAGATCGACTATACATTGACGGATGTGTCCACTGATACCGCTTATTTTCATGTCCAATGGCACCGGAGCAATCCACTGGGATATAAGCAAGTGCACACGCTACTGGACGGTGTGCGCGGCAAAGGACACTATGTCGGAACCTATCTTGCCTGGCAGGCGAACAGCACAGGCTGGTGGGGCGAAGGCGAGATCAAATTCTATCTGGACGGCGATCAGGAGTTCCCTACAATCTGCGGCACAGGGACCGAGGATTACTTCGGTGGTGCCTGGAACTTCGAGCATCCCAGGGGCGAGTACGGCGTCTATTCCACAGCATTCCTGGGTCTGCCACAGGTAATCAAACCCGATGGACTCTACCGCAGCCAGCAGCGCTTCGGTATGTATCGCTGGCACATCATGGACCCCATTCGTTTCGAGCAGGATCTGCGCGTCACCATCCAGGCGCTCGGCTGGCGCAGCGGCGGTCGCTATCTTCCCCTACAGGACGACATCGCCTCGGTCGCCTTCTGGTACCAGAACGAACCTCACGCGGCGTATACAGTATTACCGAATGTAGATGCTCTGGAAGTCATATAGAATTTTTAATGTGTAATTGATGTGAATGAAGTGAGAGTAGTAAAAAATTATTGCTACCTTCTTGCAATTGCTGGTAAAATTATGTAACCTTTTTAAGAAGCAAAGAAAAAAGCGTGATGAGGGCGGAGTAGAAGGAGCCTGGATAAAATGAAGCAGAGCGATTACTATCCTGACGCGGTATCCTCGGAGAGCGAGGAGCGCTTTCAAGCTGTCTGGCAAGCAGCATCAGATGCGATGGTCCTTTCAAGATCAGATGGAACGGTTTTTGCGGCCAATCCAGCATACTATTCCCTCTATGGCTATCAGCCAGAAGAGGTATTAGGGAAAGATTTTTCCATTATATTTCCCATCGAACAGCGTGAATGGGCACGGAAACTTTACACCTATATTTTTCAGGGTCCAGCAACTAACTCAGCATTTGAATCAACTATACTCAGACCTGATGGTAGTGAGCGTTGTGTAGAGGCTCGCTACAGCTTTATCATGCACAATGATACGCGAACAGCCATGCTCTCTATCATTCGCGACATTACTGAGCGCAAAAGGACGGAAGAGGCGTTGCGGGATAGTAAGATGAAGTTACACATGGCGCTGGAACTTGCGCATATGGGAACATGGGAATGGGATATTGCATCGAACAAAATAGACTGGTCAACCAACCTTGAGATTGCTCTAGGTTTTGCCCCCGGCACCTTTAGCGGAGGTTTTGAAGACTTTTTGCGCGTCATTCATCCTGAAGATAGGGATATGGTCGAGCAAGAGATAAGGCGCGCCCTTATGGAGGGGACTGATTATAAGAGTGAATTTCGCTCTGTGCGAACTGACGGCGCTGTTTACTGGTCGGCTAATCGGGGACAGGTTATTTACAATGATGAGGGTAAGCCTGTGTGTATGATCGGCGTCAGTATGGCTATACCCGAAAGCAAACGGACTACATCTACAGAGTAGACCAGGCTCATTTTGCATGATTATAAGCCGTAGTTAGAGCGTGATCAGTCCCTGGCGCAGTCCTCGCCTGACCGCATCGGTGCGGCTGGCGGCACCGAGCTTGTTGGAGATCGACGAGACGTGAAATTTGACGGTGTGTTCGCTGATCTGTAACTGGCGCGCGATAAGCTTGTTGGAGAGGCCCTGTCCAACGAGATCCAGAACTTCACGTTCGCGGGTGGTCAGCGTTTCATCTGGTTCTTCGATAGCAAGCGTCTCGGCAACAGGACGCCTGTCGTAGAATTGCAGCGCCTGCTCCCTGGGGAGGGTAATCAGTCCCTGCGTGGTTGCCATAACTGCAGCCTGCAGTTGCTGGGCCGGGACATCAAGTGGCACCATGCCCCAGCCGCGCAACTCCAATCCCCGCAGATAGGGCAGTACGCGCCCCTCGTTGTTTGTAAGTACGACCAGGGCAACCGTGCGTGTTTGAGCGAGGACGCGCCCGACCTCCTCTAGCTGCAATTCATCTGCCACCACGAGTGCATCGATATCTGTGGTGATCTCGCTGAAGGCATCGGGAAGCGCCGATGTACCGACGACCTGGATATCGTTGGAGGTAAGCAGGGTGTGAAGTCCTGCCTGCATCATGGGCGTGGGCGCTACAATGAAAACGCGCATGGTTGTCCTTTTCCGTGGAAGCCTAGGCGGCAAGCTCGGCTATCTGGGTCGCGATAGTAAGCTCTACAATGTTTCCGCCACGCAGAATTCTCATGGCGACAGGGACGCCCTCTTCGCCCTGAGCTAGAATAGCGCGTAGGGTTGCCGCGTCGCTGACCGTTTTGCCAGCTACATCGAGCAGGATATCGCCGATTAGCAGATCCTTGAACTGCTCTTGCCGGGCGCGCAGGCCAACGATCAGCAGACCTGTGCTACGCGTCGGTGTGAGCGCCTGCCCGATCTGTGCTGGTAGCTCGACGGCCTGGATCTCGACGCCCAATGCGATACGGCCCTTGCTCTGCGGGAGACTGGCGAGCCACTTGTTGACGACGGCGCTGGGAATGGAGACCGAGAGATCGCCGCCGAAGATCATCGCGTTGATGCCGACGAAGTTGCCATCGGCGTCGAGCAGTGGACCGCCCGAGTTGCCGGGCGCGAGTCGTACATCTGATTTGATGTACTGCGTCGACCGATTCTCGGAGATCTTGACCGTGCTTATGGCACTCATGATGCCTGCCGTGAGTACCCAGCGCTGTCCCCATGGATGGCCCAGCGCGAAGACCCATTCGCCCACGCGTAACTGCGTCGAATCGCCCGCCTGCAGGGGCTTCAGATCGGTGCCATCCACTTTGAGTAAAGCCAGATCAAGCTGAGGATTGCGTTGGAGCACCCTGGCTGCCAGAGTGCGTCCGTCGGAGAGCAGAACCTGAACGCGCGCATTGTCCCTGGCTACAACATGGTTATTCGTGAGAATACGTCCATCCCTATGCCAGATAATGCCGGTGCCGCCGCCGCGCCCCTCAGTATGGATCTGCACGACGCTCGGCTTAACGCGCTCGAAAATGCTGACGAGCGCCGCCGAAAACGCGTCGGGCAGCGGGAATGCTGCCTGTGTCGTATATTGTGTTGCCTGTGTCATTGTATACCTGCCAGTGAATAGGAAAGAGACAGGAGCGCTTCCTGGCGTCTCCCAGCCATCCTTCCGATGTTATCCGAACCGTCCGTAAAACCCTCGCCCTTGAGGCGTAGGGATGAAAGGACATTCCTTTTGGCGACGCGATGGGAGCGGTCCCACCTGCGTAGTGACGTGCTTCGATTGACACGGCTCTTTTGTCCTGCTATATTTTCCTCAGTAAGTCGGGGCCATGTGCCTCGCCTCTACCGCAGGGCTTGCGGGAAGTCAGGTCTGTGGAGGCCGTGTCAGACGCCTGTGGTCAAAGCCACTGGCGCAACGCCCGATGAAACAGAAATGCCTCCTTGTGAAAGGGGAAGCCCCTGCCTTTGAGGCATGGGGTGATGTCACGCTTACTTGCGCTGTCCGATAGTAACCGAGAGCGTCTGCAAGGTGTTGCCGCGCATCACTTCAACGGGAACGGCGCGACCGACCCGGTCGCCGACCAGGAGCAACTGTAGCTCTTCGGAGTCGTTAATGCTGTGCCCGTCGAGCGCGACCACGATATCGCCGACCAGTACGCCGCCCTGCTGGGCTGGACTATGCTCATCGACCTTCACAATCAGAAGCCCATGCTCCTGGTTACGCCCGGCGCGCTGAGATATTGGAAGCTCGACGAGCTGGCTGCTGATGCCGAGATAGCCGCGCTTGATATAACCCTGCTTCGCCAGAGTATCGGCGATGCCCTTTGCGATATCCATTGGAATCGCCAGCGCAACCCCGTTCACCAGGCCAGTGGTCAGGATGCCGACAACATCTCCCTGAGCGTCGATGAGGGGACCGCCAGAGAAGCCGGGATAGGGTGTGGCGTCGGTGCGTATGTAGCGCTCAAGAATGGTACCGCGCCCGGTGCGCAGGGGTCCGCCGATGGTGCTGACCACGCCTGTACTCGCCATCGGCCCATCACCTGGTGTGCGACCGACCGCCAGAACCAGCTGTCCGACGCGTACCGACTCAGTAGTTGCCTGGGCGGGCGCGAGTCCAAGATTTGCTACGCGCAGCAGGGCCAGATCGGTGCCCAGATCGCGACCCACAAATTGCGCTGGTAACGTGCGATGGTCGTGTGTCTGAATGGTCAGATCCTCTTCGCGCTCCAGAACATGGTCCGCCGTCAGAACAAGGTCGGGTCCATAGATAAGGCCGCTCGCGGGCTGCCGCTGCCGACCATTGACAATAACTAAGGAAGGGGTAACACGCTCAACCGCGTCCGCCATCTGATTTGAGAGTGCGCGGAGCAGGGAGGTGGTATCAGTTGTCTGTGCCATAGCTTTTGATCCTTTGTATGCTGTAAGGGTACATGCCCTGTGCATACTATAAGTTATGGCGATGCGTACCACATCAGTAATTTGGCTAGTTCGGACCCTGGAAAAATGACCAGGGTGTTTCATGTATGAGGTAGCGGAGAGAGAAAAGGCAAAGAGGTAGCCATTCTGCTAATGATGGATGCGAGCCATGGATATTTTTTTCTCAGCCTCCTTATACAGGCCGCGAGAAAAGCGTGCTAAAAGCGCCAGACGGCCAGTGGAGTACCCTCACTGACCGCTATACGCAAAAGTACATTCAGTTGTTTGAGAGTCAGCAGAAACACTCCTGACTCATTCGGCGTGCTAAAGCATCGCTTAATCGCCGACCAGGAACACCACCATGAGAGGAAGGCCAATCAGAAGCAGGGTAAGTATAGGGCTATACCAGCTCGTCCCTAACCAGGCGAGATTCACACGAACGGTATAAGGTATATTCAGAAGTGCGAAGACCGCGAGAATTGCCCCCATGAAGAAGGAGCCAACAAAGACCAGGATAATCGCTTCTACACTTTTTTTGACGCTCTTAATGCCGCGTGCGATGAGATTGCCGACGAGAGAGAGCAAAAGTATCGCTAAAAGGAAGAGCAAGATACTGGTTATCCCCGCGCCCGTGCCGCTTGTAATAACCGCGAGCACCGGAAAAGTTATTGCCCCCGCCAGGGACAAAAGAAATAACAACACCAGAATGACGACCGCTTTTACCACCACTGAGCCAAAGTTCATACTTCCTCCTGATAAGATTTTAGCAATCGAATGCCAGATCTATCTAAGAAGCACTATACAACATTTTAAGGTAATTTGCATCATTTACCCTGTACCAAAAAGGCTCCAAGGCCCCAGTTACCAGAGATAGGCTATGCTGATCTGATCCCGGTACCTTCATCGCACGTGTTTTGGATGTGAAACAGGAAATAGATGCATCAATGCCGGGTGCTTTGTTGTGTCAGTGCTTCCTTCATCTGTCGAAGATGGTTAGTCAGATGCTGTGTCACGAATTCCTCTATGAACCATTCTAACCGCTTCTCGCCAAATTTGCTATGCTGACCAGTGAGTTGCAGGTCGTCATCTTGCAATGTGCTCATTACGCGGTCCAGGTGAGTGTAACTGTCGGGGAGAACGGCAGCCGCCTGTGCCAGCGTATAGGTGCTATGTTCTGCGATAGCCTGGATCCGACCCTCGTCCTGCGCTGTGCGTCCAAAGCTCTGACCCGGCTGAGCGACGAGCTTAGCAATCTCATCAGCCCAGTAAGGCATAAATTCGATAATATGGGCGATATTCTCCATGAGCGTCCACTCATCAGGTGCTGGCGGTTGATAGAGCTTCTCGGGTTCCAACTGTAGGAGAGGGCCTGCTATCAACCGATTTAACTCATAATAGGAAGATTGTATATCTTGTCGAATCGCTTCGATCTTTGGATTCATGGTAGTCATTCTTGGTGTGCCCATCTTTAAGAAAAATAGAAACGTTTAGCGATATTCCCAGTTCATTGCGCGCAAGAGTGATTGTAAGGCTTGTGAAGCCTGACGGAACAGATCTGGTCCGCTGAAGCCCTGGAACTGTCCCGCCGAACTCAAGTGAGGCTCAAGCGCGAGGAAACCATCGTAGCCATCGCTATGGAGCCGTCGCAAGAGATCGGGCCAACGTCCCGCACCTTCGCCAGCCGGTGTCAGAACACCATCGGCGCGCACATCTTTTACATGAATGTATACGAGCCAGGGGTAGAGAAAGTCGTACGCGTCCGGGTAAGGAACCTGGCTGCATTGCAAGAAGTTTGCCGGATCGAGGATGGCGCGTAGGTGGGGATCATCGATCGTCTGAAGCAAATCGATGCAGTGATCGATCGTATCGCCGAAGATGCCCTTCTCGTTCTCGTGAAGCAGAATTACATTCGCCGCGTTCGCCCTGGCGGTGAGTTCCTGGAAACGCCTGATCACCTCGTCCCGAAACGCCGCGGCGTTCTCTGTATGCCCACCGGATGGATAGAATGAAAAGAGACGAATGTAGGGCGTACCAAACGCGTGGGCCAGCGCGAGCGCGCGATCGAAGCGCTGCAGATGCTCAGCGAACGAACTGGCAAGCGGCACCTTCCCGATAGGAGAGCCGATGGCCGCAACCCCAATGCCCTGATCATCGAGCTTTTGCTTGATTTCAGTTACGTGTTGATCTGTGAGGTCAAGGACGTTGATCCCCTCGACAGAACGCAGATCGATGAAAGAGATGTTTTCGCTGTGCAGCACCGCTATCTGCTCATCCAGGTTAGCCGAGATCTCGTCGGCAAATGCAGAGAGTCGAATCATTACTATCTATCGCTTTCTAGCGCCTGGCTATCTTCAAAAGTTGTAGGATTTAGAACACATCGTACAACAAGTTTTTCCGACTGTACAGCTACGCATGTCTATTTCCCAAAGAATTGGGAAAACACATGCGAAGAACGTTTATTAAGAGTAGAGGAAACGCCGCTCCCCAGCATAAGCAGGCTGGGCACGCCCCCTGAAGGCGATTCTGCTGCAAATGTGCGGGTTGAACGTATCCTCTGAATGATCTGTATAGATAACTTCAGAAAGATGTATATAAGGAATTTATTTTAGCAGCCGCAAAACGTCTAATGGGTGAAAGAGAAAAAATTCTTATAAAAGCGAACATGAGACTCAAAAAAGGGAAAACACCACCATGATGTTTATATTCGTTATCACTGCCCTCTTCACCTGCATACTGGTTGCCTTCGGCGTCATGATGAGCGTAGCCCTGCATACGCGGCCTCGCTTCAAACGCAGCACGCGTCCCTGGAAACGTCCAATGATGAGAAGAGCCATATTCGCCTCGCCCCTGCTTGATGATGCGCTCTTCAGCATGAAAGAGGAGCATCGTAGCTTCTGGTCCGCCGAGGTCGAATACGACGAGTTGTACTACATGTAGCATCATGAAGTGCCCATGCGAGGCCGATATTGTAGCGCCTCTGCAATGTGATTGGCCTCGATCGTGCTGCTCTCTGCGAGATCGGCAATGGTGCGCGACAATTTCAAGACGCGGTGAAAGGCCCGCGCCGAGAGGTGCAGTTGCTGCATGGCGCTCTTAAGTAGCTTCTGGCCTGCTTCGTTGACCTCGCAAAAGGTATGCACCTCGGCTGGTCCCATCTCGGCATTGCAGGTCAGTTTTGTGCCGGAGAAGCGGTGCAGTTGCCGGTCACGGGCTGCCTGCACGCGTGCGCGCACGGTTGCTGAGTTCTCGACCTGCCGCTTGTCCGCCAGTTTCTCGTAGTCGATGCGCGGCACCTCGACGTGAATATCGATGCGGTCGAGCAGGGGGCCGCTGATGCGTTTCTGGTAGCGTGCAATGGCGGTAGCGGAACACGTACACTCCCTGACCGGATCGTTGAAGAAGCCGCACGGACATGGGTTCATGGCAGCCACCAGCATAAAGTTAGCCGGGTAGGTGATCGTGCCCTGCGCTCGTGAGATCGTCACCACCTTGTCTTCCAGAGGTTGACGCAGCACTTCAAGCACATTTTGACCAAATTCGGGCAGCTCGTCGAGAAAGAGGACGCCGCGATGCCCGAGGCTGATCTCGCCGGGACGTGGAATACGACCGCCGCCGACCAGGCCCGCGTGGCTCGTCGTATGATGCGGTGAACGGAAGGGGCGCTGCAGGATAAGCGGCACCTCGGGCGGCAACATGCCACTGACACTGTAGATCTTAGTAACATCGAGCGCCTCATCGATGGTCATGCGGGGCAGGATAGACGGCGTGGCGCGGGCGAGCAGCGTCTTTCCCGATCCGGGAGGGCCGCTCATAAGAATATTGTGCCCGCCACTCGCCGCGACCTCCAATGCTCGCTTGACG
>Ga0066790_10000582_pt1 | contig 14039 bp, 8 predicted proteins | sample OrgsoiDNA2013050_FD_70963 | JGI IMG/M metagenome (GOLD analysis project Ga0066790, IMG submission 70963) | Permafrost soil microbial communities from the Arctic, to analyse light accelerated degradation of dissolved organic matter (DOM) -... | ecosystem: Environmental > Terrestrial > Soil >...
AATTATGGGCTTTGTCGCGCGTATACGCTGGCGCATTCTGCTTCCAGTTACAGCAGGCCTAATGTTCATGACGCTCTGTTTCGCAACCACTCGTCAGAGCGGCATCGTCGACTGGGGACGTTGGGGGCCGTCTACCGAAAACCCGAGCGGGTGGGGGACGGAATCTACCGACATTGGCACGCCCGCCGACGTTTTGCTCTTCGCCTTCAACTTGCCCGCGCTCATGGCTTTGCTCCCACTACTTCCTTTGACCTACTGGATTGAATCTGAATTTGTGCTTCGCAGTGCTTGGGGGCTGGCGGCAGTTGGGCAGTGGTTCTTAATTGGGCGCTACTTTGACATTCGACGTGGCCTTCTTCCCGCAGGTAAGCCGAGGCTACCAACGTGGGTCAGAAAGGTGCTGTTCAGCATTACGATGGTGGCGGGAGCACTCGCGCTCGGTGTGGGTCTGTATTCGATCGTCGGCCACAGCACTGTCTGGGGAATTGGAATGGCGGCCAGCTTCATATTGTGGGGACTCATACTCCTAATCTTCGCCCTGCGTTGGCGCGCGTCAACCGCATGGGCCAGCGACCACTTCACCTTCCTGCGCCCCTTCTAGCGGGTGCTTCTGTGGCTGTCGAAACATCCCCATCACACCAACAACTACTGCCGCCCATTTATCCCAAGTTCTATTCGACCGGCACCCCGTCCGGGGTAAAAACCGGGAAGCCATCCCATGGCCGGGACATGCTTAGCTGCTGGACCGCGGCGTTGTGGTTGTGTTCGAACAGGAACAGTCCGTAGTTGTAGTGCAAGACTCGGTCGGCGGGATTCTTGCGGATTGCCCACTCGTATTGAGCAGCGGTTTCATCGGGGCTTTCGGGAGGATCCTGCGCCTTGAGCATCAACCGCAATACCTGATCGGAATGGTTGAGTTGATTGGTAAACGGTGGCTTCTGTAATCTCTGCAACATTTCCGCCGCAATGCGGGATCGATCGTGCCCCGTGAATGCCAACAACTGCTCGCACTCCGCCTCAGAGGGAACGTCGGACTCCGTCACGGCGTGTGCCGCCTCGAGAGGCAGCTTGCTCGCGATCTGAAGGAACATCGCGCGGGCGAGCAAGTAGCTCCCCAGAGGAGTCATGTGAACATGCTCGTAGACCAACTCGCTGCCGATGATCCCATTCGGACTCTCCTTGGAAAAAACGGCCTCGGCATCTACCAGTTCTACTCCTGGAGACGAAGACGCTACCGAGCGGTTGATGTCGTTGATCTGGCTGTCCGCGCGAAAGCGAAGCGTGTCGAGGTCGCGCGCGCGCAGAAAGTGCTGTTTGGCTCCCGCGTAGTCTCCCTGCATCCACAGGCTGCGGGCAATCCGGAATTCTACCTCGGCGTACTGGTCATCAATCTTCGTCGCCCCCTGATAAGCCTTCAACGCCTCGGCGTACGAGCGTGCGCTCTCCAGGTCCACTCCCTGTTGCACCAAGGCCGTCCAGGCACGCAACTCGTCCGGTCCTAAGTTCTCACGATGCAGAGACGAGAAAGGGCCGCAGTCCTTGAGATTCGTGGCCACGGTACTGACAATGACTCGGGCGCCCGAACTGCGCTCCACCGCTACGGTGTCCCGCAGGTTCTTCTCAAAGTTGTCGTACGAATACTTCATGAGCGGCGAGCTCTCTCGAACCTGCTTGTCGAGAAACATCTCCATCCCGCCCCACTCTTTTTTCTGAGTTCCGATCTTGGTGAGAAGCTGACCAATGCGGGTGGCGCGAACGAAGATGCTGGTGCGGATCACGGGCAGGCTCATGCCCGCAGACGTCAGCGCAGTCCCGGGTCCATATGGCCCGACCACTTCGTTGTTCCCCGAGTAAATAATGAAGACGTCGGGACGCTGGGCCGCCAGCCCCTTCGCGATCGGCAACAGCACGTGGGAGTTAATGGCGACGCTCCCGGTGTTGACGACTTCGAACTTCATCGATGGGTAGCGTTGCCGCAACATCACATCCAGATATCGGCTGAAGGCATAGGCTGGGTCGGGATCGCCCATGGCCGCGGATTCGCCGAGCACGAAGATTCGAAAAGTCCCTTGCGGCTTCTCCGCCGGAATCGCATAAGCCTGCGGCGTCTTGATCATGCCGGGAGGGAAAAAGGGAGCCGGGAAGAAAAGGTTGTAGCAAGCCGCAGCCTTGCCCTGCGCGGTGCAGGGGACCGTTAGCCCAGTGGGGTATCCGACATCGAAAAGGCGCAGAGCCCCTTCGATCACAACCAGCAACAAGACGGGTACGAGGATGGCGGTGGCGATCTGCGGCCAATAGCTGCGGCCGCGACTTGGACGTTGATTGCTAACCGGAGATGGATCTGTCGCTACGGGCATCTCTTGAGTGTTCTCTTATGATCTGTCGCCCAGATCGCGATACAGGGCTGGACTCGATCCGATTCCGTGGGCCTAACCGCGGCGTCGGATCGAACATCATCCAGCCCTGCCGGTCCCCGTGCATGCGATGTTCCGCTTGGAAGCGGAAAATGGCTTGCCGCGGAAAAACGAAGTGCAGGCGCAGATACACATCGCAACCTTCGGTAGATGCACCATGGTTGCCAAACCAGCCTGCCCACAACATGGCCGATCAATCTTTGATTTCAGCGTCTTATCCTGTGATCGGCCTGAGCCTTCTACTGCAAACCGCCAGCCTCGGTGCGTTTCCCCGCACCAGAGGAGTGTTTTGACCCTCTTCGACCCGGATTTCACCGATCTCTCTGTGAGGCAAACGGGAACGAAGCGTCGGCGGAGCACGGAGTTTCTCTCTATCGCCAGGCGCTAAGGCGCTCACTTCCCTCGGATGCCTTTGCGTCCCGTCGATGCGGTAGTCACGGTTCCGTCCGCATTGTGCGCCGCGGAATGGCACATCAGCGTGCAGGTATTGGTGCTGTGGTTGTACGCGATGGGTAGTGCTCCATTCGATCCCACGACATTGGCGTCGAAATTCACCAGGCGCTCGCCGCTGATCGTGGGTGAAGTCGCTCCCATGCCGTGCGAGGTGTGGCACACGGAGCAGCTAAACCCATATTGATAAGAGTGCAAATTGTGCTGGGCGAAGCTGGTGTTCGCGAAAATCTGGGTAAGATCGTGGCACTTCGCGCACATCGAGAACGGACCCGCAACGCTGGTGTCGGGATTCGGGAAGAGATTGGTTACCGGTCCGCCGGGAACCGCTGCCTGGCTGAATTGATAGTTGCGCTCGAGGAGGTGCGAGTTGATGGATCCGTGAGGCCCATTCGGTCCGGCACCGCCGAACTCACGATTATCGTCGCTATTGTGGCAGTCCGTGCAGAACAGTTGTGTGCCGACCACACGAGCGGACGCCAGCCCTTTCTCGTCCAACATGTTTACCAGCAAGCTCGGCTGGGGCAGTGGACTCGAACGAGCGTGCTCTACGGGGTGGCTCGAAGTGGCGCTTGACGCGAGTTCGGGAATGAGGTTCAGAGAATCCGGCGCCGTAACCACGCGAATCGGCGCGTACCCATAAATGATCAGCCGCTGCTTGCCCGTGCTGGTGCCGTGACAGCGCAGGCAGGTTTCATATTGATTGAGGGCCGGAGTGAGTGCAGTGATGCCGTCCAGTGCGCTGATGCCGGTGGCTCCCGCCTGCGGCGGACGAATCCCGGGAGGCGCGGAAAACTGCAGTTCTGGATTGGAAGCATGCGCGCTATGGCAGTCCACGCAGGTCGCGTGCCGGTTGTTGTTCAGTAGCGCGGTCTCGCCCGCATCGTGAAAATTGTTTCCCGAAGGCAGGGGATGACTGACCTTCGCGACCTCGGCCATAACATTCGGAATTGCCGGGGACAAATAGGTTCCGCCACCGTGGCAGGTCATGCAACTCTGCGTCACCGGATCATAGGACGGAGCGGAGGGCGCCGCCGGGCGCAGTAAACGTGCCGGAGCAACCGAATCGTGCGACATATGACATGACGTGCACGCATTCACTCCCACGGTCGGATACGCGCCGGCATGCGCATCGGGAGAAACCTGATTGGTCGCGGTCTGATGGATGCTGTTCGTGAAACCGGCCAGCGGATTGATCTGACCCTGCACAACGCGTGTCGGATCGTGACAAGCCAGACACATTTGCGCGTTGGAGCTGTCACGCACCAGAAAGTTCTGGGCAATTCTGTCGGTGCTTTGAACATGAGGATCGTGGCAGCTGGTGCATTCGATATTGCCGTTCACCAGCTTCACGGCTCCCGTGGGATCGGCCGTCTTGCCTTGGGTGGCCAACGACGCCACTAAGTTTGAGGCATCTTTCAAGGGCAATACCAGGCTGAACGGATGCGAACCGGTCAGCGTGGTGCCGAAGGAATCGGCGGCATTCATCGATCCGACCGTAGGCAGCTGGCCGTACGCTGCGGACTGTCCAACACCCACTGTGCCGTCGTGACAACTCAGGCAAAGACTGCTGGTCACACCCAGCGTGGGCTGCGTGTTGCCCAGGTTGGGATCGGTCGTGCTGGTGTAGGGTACGTAGGATTTCTGCGACAGCTTCTGGTTCCACAGAGGAGTGTTGCCACCCAGTCCGCTGTGAGGAGCATGGCAGAACGTGCAACCGAGGCCCCCCTGCGAATAGACGGACGCGCCACTCCCCAACGTCAGATTGTGCATGCCCAGCACATCGCCGTTCGGCTGGACCTGGGCAAAACTCTGGGCAACTATCAACACGCATGCCAGCAATAGGAGGGGCTTCACGGTTGTTTCCTCCCGTCCGGCGCCTGCGCGAGGCCGTAGTAGTGAAACACCTGTACCCGCCGGTTGAAGGAATCCACTACGTAGATGCGATCGTGCTGGTCGATCTGGAGTCCAGTCGGTAATTGAAACTGCTCCGCCCCGGTGCCCTTCCCGCCAAAGTAATAGAGCAACTGTCCCTGCTCGTCGAAGACCTGCACCACACCCCACTGTCCGTCGACGACATACAGATGCGATTCGGAATCGAACCCGATGCCCTTCGGGCGAAACATCCATCCCGCGCCGTCGCCGGCTTTCCCGATGGCATAGCGGAATGTGCCCGAGCGGTCGAAAACCTGCACACGGAAATTCATGGCATCGACCACCGCCAGATCCTGCCCATGCAACCGCAACTCCGTTGGATAGTTGAACTCGCCGTTGCCGGTGCCGGCCTTTCCGATCGTCTGCAGCACGCTGCCCTGCATGTCCATCATGAAAATCTTGTTGCGCAGCGTGTCGGTAACATAAATGCGCTGGGCCGCCGAATCGACTGCGATACCCGTGGGACGCTTGAAATATCCTTCGCCGCCCTTCAGGCTGCCAATCGCGCGGCGATATTTGCCATTCGCATCAAAGACAAAAATCTTGCCCGCCTGCGAATCGGTCACGTAGATATTGTCTTGCGCGTCGACCGCCGCGCACTGCGGCGTGAGCATGGGATCTTTGCCGGCATCGCGCCGCGACAGGAACTTATACTTCTGCTGCTCAAAGTCGAAGATGTGCACACCGGCTGCGGACACATCGGTCACGATGATGCGTCCACGAGAGTCGGTGACCACGCTGTAGGGACTGACCAGGTAATGAAAGTCGGGCTGGCCCGCGATCGCGTCGACCACCCGGGTCCAGAAGCTGCGTTTGGGTTTGACCTCGCGCTCCAGGCTGAAGCTGCGCTCGAACGAAAGCTTGCGCCCGCCATCCATCAGGAGATCAGGCGCCGAGGGCGCGACCGTCTCCTTCGGACGCTTCGCCGCCGTTGCCGGCAATGCCAACGATAGCGCGAGCAAGATTGTCAGCCCGGCTACAGTCAGCCCGCTAGGAAAAGCCGATCTGCTCCGCGCCTCTAGAAGAAATCGAACCATCTGGATATTCCGACAAAATACGCCGTGGTGTTGGCCGGCGCTCCCACCGCGCTGATGCCCTGCGTGAAGCGCGTGTACCCCGCCTGCAGTCCGATCCTTCGTAGATGGTACTGCAACTGGCCGTTGAAGATTTCCGTATTGTTGTGTGAGATGGTCTGTCCGATCGTATTGCTGATGGCGCGGTTGAAGCTTCCGGAAACGACCAGTCGACGGATCGGGGTCACCGAGATCCCACCACCGTAGCTCGTCCCGCCGAATGTGATGAAATCGTTCACCCCTGGAGTGCCGGTAACCGGTATGAACCCGCTGGCACCCAGCAGCGAGATTCCCGTGGAGTGCGTGTAGTTGGCAGTAAGGTTGTACTTTCGCGAGCCGAGCGAGGTGGAATACCCTTCGCTCTGGCTGCTTGTCCCCTCGTAGTTCGTCAAACCGCTGTGGGTACCGTTGAACGCTGCCGTCCATTGCAACCCTGCCGGCAAGCGGCGGTGCACGTTCGCACTGTAGCTGTAGTAGGAGGTCGTGTAGGTGAGCAGTAGCGACTGCACATTTTGCGCGTAGCTGAATACTCCCGACGTTTGCCAACCCTTGAACCGGTGAAAGAAGTTCACGTTGCCGACGAAACCGAGCGCGTTCGTACCCTGGCCGTTGCTGCTATCGATCACCGACCCGGAGAAAGTGAACATATCGAACAGCCGCTTCCCGTAGTTCACCGTGCCGCTCAAATAAGTGCCGGTATAGTTCTTTCCAAAGTATTCCTGATCGTAATACGTTGCCTGAGACGTCGCCGACAGGTTATTGGTGAATTGGTAGGTGGCGCCTCCTCCCATCGTCGAGGAGTGCGCGCCCGATCCTAAACTCAGTCCCGGCTCGGCAGTTCCGGTGCCGGTCAGGCTTTGCGCCAGGTATCCGTTCAGGTTGCTGGTGTAGTTTTCGGTGACGTTCAGCGAGAGCTTCTGCGTAGGGTGAAAGCTGGCGCCCGTATTTACAATATCGTCGGTATAGCTGGACGTGTTTGAGCTCTGCCCTGTCGACGAGAAGTAGTTGGTGTCAGCCGATGACCGGTTGTAGTTCGCGTAAAACTGGCCGTTGAGAGGCAGGTTGTGCTGCGCGCCAACTCCCACGTCATTACCAGTTGACTCCTGCACCGACTCTGACTGTCCCGCCAGGAATTCCGGGAATTTGGAGTTTAAACTGTTGCGGTCGAAAAATGCGTTCAGCCGAAATCCAGCGATCTCGTATCCCGATCGCACGTTGAAGAGCCGCGTGCTGGAGTTGGTCTGCTCACTGGTGCCGTAGATCGTACCACTGCCATCGCCCTGCGAATATCCAACCGAGAGTGTGGGCAGGTTCGGAAGCAGCGCGCTCCAGTTAATGCCGAATCCCTGGCCCTTGCCGATCGTTGTGAAGTTGGGCTGTCCCGTCAACCCAAAGGTCCCGCTGCTGTTGCGGTCGTAGCGGTAGCTCACCGAGCCCGGAAAATGGCTGCCCCGGAATAGGTCCACAGTTGAACTGATGCCGGACGCCCCCGTCAGCGATTGATAGCTGGAGTTGTCCCGCGACTGGTTGTAGTAAGGCGTGGCCGTAAACGAAATGAAGTTAGGGTTGTAATAGTAGCCCGCGAGTCTGCCATCGACTCCAAAGGTCAGTCCGTGCTGCGACGAGACTACATCGCCATAGTCTCCGCTATATCCGAAGGTGAACAGCCCACCGGCGCTCAGCTTTGTGTTTTCACCGATGGAGAGTTCAGGGAGTTGGGATTGGGGCTGGTTTTGGGCGTAAACGAGTTGAGCCATCACCAGCACCGCTAGTCCGATGATGCGATTCGCAACCTTCATTTTCCGCTGCTGCCCTTCTGGCCAATCAACAACCGCTTACCTTGATAGAAGGCACTACAGTTGCCAAAGGCGCGAAGCGCGTTGGATTTCTAATTCATTGAAAACAGGGTTGTTACGTTCTCGACAGGAGTGGCGTCCAGAGGCGGAATCCGCTCGGGTGCGGGATATCACCCGGCCCGCGAGTTGAAATACACAACCGGGGAGAGCGAACATTTTTCCTGAGGTTTTAATGAGAAATCGGGATGATCACCGGTGTTCGGAGCACAGCGCTTGGAATCACAAATGACCCTGTCATCCTGACGAAACTGTCATCCTGGACGGAGTGAAGGACCTATGCACTCGCGGGAAACTACATAGGTTCTTCACTTCGTTCAGGATGACAAAATGCCGTTTAATGGCCGCGAATATGCCGCGCACTACACTACTTCAATCTTCGCCTTCGCCCGCAATTGCTTGGCAAGATTCGAGCGCAGCTTCTCGTACTTGCTCTTCTGCAAATCCGTCTTCAGTTCGGTCTTGACCTCTGCCAGCGGTTTCTTCCGTGCCGGGGTATGGGCATTGAGCCGAATGATGGTGTATGCGCTTTCAATCTGGATCAATCCGCTGACTTGCCCCGACTGCAGGCCCTGCAACGCCTTTACCACTTGCGGCGGCAACTTGTCGCTGGGCACCACCTTGTGGTCGCCCATGTTCACCCTAAAGTCGTCCTCAGAGATCTTCTCCGCCAGCAGTCCAAAATCCTGATAACTCTTCGCCGCCTTGGCTTGGCGCAGTGCATCCTCGGCCTTCTTCTGGGCTTGCTTTGCCTGCTCGGGGGTGTCCTTGAGCGGCGGCACTATGGAAATAGTCTGGAACGTAAACGTCTCCGGCTGACTGAAACGAGCCAGATTTTTCTGGTAATAGGACTGTATTTCCGCGGGCGATACCGTATCTCTGAGTTCCACATCTGTCTTCAGGACCTGCTCGATGAGCAACGAGCGCCGCATCTGCTGGCGCAGTTGTTGTTCGGAACCATGCATCTCCGTTTGAAGGTATTGTTGATACTGATCAGGACTATTGAACTGTTTGCGAAAGTCTGCCTCGGCGCGACTCAGTTTCTCGGCCGGAACTGCGAGTTTGCGGTGGACCGCCTCCTGGTACACCAACTCTTCGAAAATAATCATCTCCAGCGCGCCCTGACGAATGGCTGCTTCCTGCGCCTTGGGAAAGCCATTGTGCTGTTGTGCGTAGGGAAAGATGGCATACATTTCGCGCAACAGGTCGCGATCGGTGAGCACGGCTCCGTTCACCCGCGCCACTGGTTTGTCGCTCACCTGAAGAGGTGAGGTTTGGGCTGAAGCCGTAGTCGCGAATGCGGTCGGCGCGTGGGAGGCCACTTGGGCCGATGCCGCCGAGAGTGCTAATGCCAGGAACCCGCAGATTGGGAGTCGGTATTTCATATTGCCTCGCTTACTAAGTCTATAAAAAAAGGGGAGAGTTGTTCCTCTCCCCTCTTACGCATCATCCAAGGTCTACTGGAAGACAGTCGTGATGTTGTTGGTGTTGTTGGACTCGTTCGCCTCGCCAAAGTGGCACTGACGGCAGAACTGAGTGGTCGAAGGTGCGTTCGTGTTGGCCACGTTGTTGATGTTCGGGTTGTAGGGACCGTTGATGAAGAAGAAGGTAGCATAGTACTTGCCGCCGCCATCACCCGCGATCGGGCTCGCCACGCTGGACGTGTACACGGTCATCACATGCTGATTGTGGCAAGTGGTGCAGAGCACATAGGGTTTGCCGGCTGTGGTGACGCCGAACGGCTGTGACCACTTCCCTGGCGCCAGCGCTGGATAGCCGTAGTTCTTCACGAACGTCGCATACTGGGAACCAGCGGTCAGGTTGAATTTCGTGCCGTCGAACGTAAGGCCCGGCATGGTGGTGCTGATGTTAGCCAGTTGTCCCACGGGGTGGTCATTGGTGTAGTTGCCGGCTCCGGTGCCGTCGTTTCCAAGCAGGGTTGGAATCGGCTGGCTGCCGTAGGCAGTATTGGTCAGAAGGCCAATTCTCTGTTCATAGGACTGGTTGGCCATCATGTTCTTCGCGGTCAGGTTGCCATCGTGGCAGCTCAGGCAGAGGAGGATTCCGCCGACTTCCTCGCTTCCAGTGGCGATGCCGGTGGGCAGAACTTCCGTGAAGCTCCCGTCATCACCGAATGCGACTGTGGCGCCGTACAGTGGGCTGGCATCCTGTCCCCACAATGCATAGCTGCCGGAGTCGGCTGCGCCCTTTTGGCCAGAGCCAAATGCGCCGCTGTGCGGTTGGTGGCAGCCCGCGCAACCGCGGCCGCCATTGTTGTGCGCGCCGAGGACGTCAATCGGTGACGAATAATTCTGCGCCATCACCAAGCCCCCGACCGCCAGTACGAACATCACAACTAACATCGCTTTCTTCATAAAATTTCACGACCTCCATGAATGATGTGTTTCTAGTTGGTACTGAACTCCCAGAGGCTTAGGCCGTGGGTTGCGTTTTGCGCCTGGGCGCTCTTCGCAACCGCCCCTCGACTCCTGTAAGTGCAACTGACGACCCGAACTGTAATAGTTCGCCATTTGCGGCGCTTTCGGGGCTAAGTCCATGAATCCAATAGGATTTAGCGACAATCCTCAGTTCGGTTCCACTGCGGGCAATTCTCAGGAACTGGGGGAAAACAGCCACCGAAGAGGGACGGTTGGTCAAATGCCCCACTTGTGAGGATTTACATCGGCGGTGTTGCGGAATACCGCAGTCAGGCGGAGAGAGACGATCCTGTCATCAGAACTGAGAAAGCTGCTGCCGATGACTAGGACTATTTACTCTGCGGAGGTTTGGCTTCCGCCGCTGGTGGGGTTACTGGCACGATCTCTTTGTTGCCCGCAGCTTTTTTCACGCGCTGCGCTTCCCGGTCTTTGCCTTGTTGCTCGGCCTCGGCATCGGTGACATAGCGGAATTGTTGTACCCGGCCGGGATACATTTCCGAGGTGAACACGCGGTTGTTCTTATCGGTGGCGATGCCGACCAGTCCCTGAAACTGCCCTGGCAGCAGACCATGACCACCAAACGTGATCAGCAGCTGCGCCTCTTTGCTGAAGACCTGCACGCGGTCCTGCATACCATCCGCCACCCAGATGTGGCCGTCGGAGTCAATCGCGACTCCCTTGGGACGAGCAAAGTATCCCGGCCCATCGCCGGCTTTGCCAAACGTGCTGATAAATTTGCCGTCGGCGTCGAAGATCTCGACGCGATTGTTGAGCGTATCGCAGACGTACAGGTTGCCATCCTGATCGACCGCCACGGCACTAGGCTTCGAAAAATCGCCCGGCGTGGTAAGTTCATGTTTGTGTCCGGTGGTACCGATCTTGCGCAGCAGTTTGAAGCTGTCCGCGTCGTAGACGAGCACCTGGTCCAGTTCCACATCGGCCACGTAGAGCAGCCGGTTTTCTTTGTCGATCACCAGCCCACCGGGCTCGACCATCCCTTCCGTGATAATGTCTTCCGCCTTGTGGTTCGCATCGAACACCAGAATGTGATGCAGTCCCGGATCGGAGACGAACAGGCGGTCATTGTCATCCATGGCCAGGCCGATGATGCGGTCGAAATGCGCGTGGGTCTTGTTCTTGATCAGGTCTACGTCCCGCGTTTCGGTATTGAAAATGAAGATGGCGCCGACCTTCTGATCAGCTACGTATAGGTTGTTCTTGGAATCCACAGCCAGGCCGTAAGGCTCGGCCAGCTGGAAAAGAACTTTGCCGTTCTCACTGACCGGTTGAGTGCCGGCGAGGCGATCCATCCATTTCTGTTTCTTGTTATTAGGAGTCTGGACCTGCGAGAGCCTCTGCGCCGAATAAAACGCCTGGTAACGGATGCGGGCGATGGCGGGCGGGTTCGGCCACACGATGTTGGAATAATCAATGACCGGAACCTTCTTGGCCTCGGCGTTCTTTTTCTTTTTGTCCGCAACCGCTGCTACGGGCGCAAGCAGCGTCAAGCTCACCAGCATCAACGCCGCGATCAGGCTCTTGCGGTTGCGAATCAATCTCGGTGTGGCTTCCGATATCGTAACGATTTTCCTCATGAAAACTATCTCCGCGTCAGATCTTTGTGGCAGCTGGAACAGAACGCCAAGTTGTTGGCCTGGTCCTTAATCAGCAGATCGGGCTGCGCCGACGAGTGAGGCTGGTGGCACGACAGGCAGTTGATTTGCGCCCTTGTCTTCGTGGTGTCGGTCGGATCGACCACATCGGAAACCGGATGGCCTTCAATGGGATGCCCGCGCCCATACTTCAGAGGCAGCACGACGACTTTGTTCTTGGCGAAATAGTCGTCGGGAACCTTCACGCTTCCGTTGAATATCGTGAACAAGTGCTCGGCTTCCAGTTTCTTGGGCTGTGAATCAGGCCCGTGGCACTCCAGGCACACTCCGCTTGCAGTCTTCGCGCGCAGCAGATGATCGTTCGCGCCGCCGTGCGGTTCATGACACGTCGCGCATCCCTGCTTGAAAGCGGGCTGATGCAGGAAATGTTTCTTGCCCTGCTCGGCCTGATCAGTGTGGCAGGCCAGGCAGATATCGACTGCGTTGGTCTTGGGCAGCCCCGGCTGACGGCTGGCATGGGGATTGTGGCAATCGGTGCAATCGCCGGCCGCACCCGGATGCGGCACCTTCGCGCTCTCAATCTGCTTGGCCTTTTCGTCATGACAGGTCACGCAGAGCGATTTCGCGTCGGCTTGTGTGAGCACGACCTTACCGTCCTTGGCGGGAGCATGGCAGATGTCGCAAGACTTCTCCGCGAACGGGGGATGCAGGAACTGCCGCATCAGCTTCGGCGCAGCCGACTGGTGCGGATCGTGACAACTGGTGCAATCCGCCGCCCCAAAGGGCTGGTCGTGATGCGCCTTCTGCAGGCTGGCGTCCTTGACGTCGTGACAGTCGATGCAAAGCGCAGGAACGCTCTTCGTCAGATGAAAATCGAACTCCGCCTTGCCCGCTTCTCCGGTTTTGTGGGTGGTGTGGCAAGTGTCGCATCCCATGTCGAGCGCGGCATGGCGGCTGCCTTTTTCAGGGACGTTCAATCCCTGCTTGTGGCAGTCGAGGCAGAGATTCTTGCCTTTGTCCCCGGACTCGGCTTTCAATAACTGATTCTTGTTGTCACTGGTGTGCGGGTCGTGACACTTGATGCAATCGCGCACCGCCGGAGGATGCACCGTCCCTTTAATGGTGGAGGCATCTTTTTCAGCGTGGCAACTCAGGCACAGAGCCTGCGGAGTCGACGTGATGAGCTTGATGCGAGTGATGTCTTTATTGACTCGAACCTCGTGACAGCTCAAACATCCGGTGGCGATCGCGGAATGAACGGCCTTGCCCTTCGATTTATCCTCGTGGCACTCAAGACACTTCGCCGAATCGACATTCTTGTCGAGGGGAACCGGATGCTCTTTGGCCAGCGCAGGCATCGCGCCAAGCACAAGAAAAGCAAGCAATCGGATAAGGCGGGGGAGGGCCGGACCGAGATTTACTTTTCTCTGCCTCTGCAAGCGATCTGGAGACGATGGGACCATTGCCAACCGTTGCATGTGCACGATCCTCGCCTTACTGATTTGGAACGACTGCAAATTTTTGATCGAACTGTAAATTATTGCAACAAATCACCTTTCCAACCTACACCCGCGGCCATTCGAAATCTCGCGGGAAGGATTCGCGCTCCCGCGAATGGGCTTTCTGCCACACTCGGTCGGTGAAAACACGCACGTTCGCTCACGGTCCAGAGGAAGATCGGTTCCAGCCAGATTTCAGGCCATTTGTGATTGAAATCACACACTTGTACGGTTGGGTGAATTCTCATCGCCTCGATTGGGACGTGAGTGTAATGGCTCATACAGCCGGCCCGAACGCAGCCTGTGCGCGAGGTTAATCCACTGATTGTAAACGACTTGGCAAAGCTTGCGAAGGTTGGTGCGGAACGTGCATTGCAGGATGTGAGGAAGAGGAAAGATATGGCCCTATCACTTCGCTCCGCGTCCCGCCAAATCTGGCAGACGCTCAGTTCCATCAAGACCGGCGTGGTCCTAATTATTTTAGTCGTCATCTTTTCTGCAGCGGGCACGGTCATCCTGCAGCGTCCCATGACCGATTCGGACGACATGCAACGCGCTTACTCGCCGGCCATGCTGCGCTTTCTCGACCTCACGGGCCTGACGGATATCTTCCACACCCGCTGGTTCATTGGCATGATGATTCTGGTCAGTCTCAGTATCATCGCCGCATCGGTGCAGCGCTTCCCCAATGCCTGGCGCTACTTCGCGCGTCCTTACAAGAGTCCCGACGACAGCTTCCGAAAAGTTCTGCCCACGCAGGCACA
>Ga0066790_10000583_pt1 | contig 14029 bp, 11 predicted proteins | sample OrgsoiDNA2013050_FD_70963 | JGI IMG/M metagenome (GOLD analysis project Ga0066790, IMG submission 70963) | Permafrost soil microbial communities from the Arctic, to analyse light accelerated degradation of dissolved organic matter (DOM) -... | ecosystem: Environmental > Terrestrial > Soil >...
CGCGTCTTGAACGACTGGAACGGCACCATGCTGGGATGGGCACTGCCGTAGCGCCCGGCCTCTTTGCCGGAGAGCAGGTAGCCCGAGGCAATATTGGCGAGCAGCGTGAAGGCGGTCTCTAGCAACGAGATATGAATATATTGTCCCTCGCCGCTGCGATCGCGCTCCCGCAGCGCCGCGAGAATTGCCATGCCCGCGTACATACCTGCGGTAACATCGACGACCGACGAACCCACAGGCATAGGTTCGCCATCGGCCTCTCCGGTCACTGCCATCAGGCCAGACTCGCCCTGAATAATTAGATCGTAGCCCGGCTCACCGGCGCGTGGACCCTGCTGACCATAACTGCTAATCGAACAATAGATCAGGCCAGGGTTGAGTTCGTGCAGCGTCTCGTAGCCCAGACCTTTCCTTTCGAGCGTGCCGGGGCGACAATTCGCGATCAGCACGGTTGCGGTACGCAGCAGCTCCAGTAATTGAGCTTTCCCCTCAGACTGCATAAAATCGATCTCGACGCTGTACTTATTGCGATTGAGTCCGAGATAGTAGGCGCTCTCACCTCCCGTGAACGGAGGTCCATATTGACGGGACTCGTCTCCCTTGCCGGGGCGCTCGACCTTGATCACTCTGGCACCGAGGTCACCCAGCATCATAGCGCAATACGGACCAGCCAATACATGTGTAAGCTCAACAACGACAACATCTGAAAGTACAGCGGACATGTTACCCTCCTGCTAAAAATAGCCCTTTCTCTTCTACCTTACAAGGATGTCTCGCGAATCTCACATTGCTATCACACTACCAGGGTATATCGTCACAGCTTACTCAAAGCTGAGGTAAAAGCTGAATTGTAAAACGTCTTCTATTGTGACACAGACGTGAGGCACCTTCTCCGCTCCGTGATAGCGCTGTGAACAGGTAGCACTATACTTTATAGTGGAGTCAGTGCGAACAAGCATCTCGGAAGGAGTGTGAAGCATGTTTCAGCGTATACTAGTGCCTCTCGATGGATCAGATCGAGCGGAGCAGGCGATAGCAACAGCGGCAAATCTCGCCCGTGTATCTGGTGGGTCAATTTTATTATTGCAGGTTGTCAACCCTGATATCACACGCCTGGAAACTCCTGGTATATCTATGGGGACTATCGACGCGGAAATCGAGCGAGCGAAGCAGTATCTCGCCATGATTGCTACTTGCAACATACTCTCTGGCATAAGCGTTACCACTGAGGTACTGGCAGGTGATCCCGCGCTGACGATCTTTCCCGCCGCACACGCGCACCAGGCGGACCTCATTATCATATGTAGCCACGGCAGCACAGGTGCCAGGCGTTGGGGCATAGGCAGCGTCTCGCAGAAGGTCGCCCGCTGCAGTCCACTGCCGGTCCTGATTCTCCGCGAGGGCGCGGGCGTGCCCACAAACCTGCATCCGGGCGGCGTTCGCTCGGTGCGCGTTCAGGTCGCCCTGGATGGCTCACCGCTGGCCGAGACCGCGCTGCTGCCCGCAGCTCAGCTCAGCGCCGCTCTATCGGCTCCGGCTCCGGGTGCCCTCCACCTGGTGCATGTCCTCCCACTCGCGATATTGGAAGATCAGACCATTGGCGAGCGCGCGCAGAAGGAGGCAGAGAGCTATCTCCAGACGATACAAGAACGCCTGCTTACAGAGGACGCGGCGGACCTCAAGTTGCAGATCACAACGCTGGTAGGGACGAATACTGATGTCGCCGACGCGCTCATCGGCATGGCCGAAGATGGCGAGAGGATGGAGACTGATGAACATTTCGAGGGCTGCGACTGCATCGCTATGGCGACTCATGGGCGAGGAGGCTTGCAACGTTGGCTGATGGGCAGCATCACCGAGCGTGTGCTACACGCCACAAATCTTCCGCTACTGATCATACGTCCGCAGAAGGTCGCGGCAAGCCACAAGCCAATAGAGGCACCCGAGGAGGCATTGACATCCTGGGTCGGCCTGCTCTAAGCATGCCAACTCCCGTTGGGTTCGCACATATAGGCTAGCCGAACTTCTTGACAACGTTCGGCTAGCCTTTTTTCTATCATTTCTCAGGATGCGCGAAACCGTAGTTGGCTGCGCCTAACAGGGCAAGTTTAGGATTGGTGATGACATGCACGGGAACATCCTTGAGCATATCGGCGAAGCGCCCCTTGTGCTTGAAGGCGCGCATAAAGCCGTCAGCTTCGAGGAAAGGCAGGATACGCGGCGGGATACCACCACCCAGATAAATACCACCAGTCGCCAATACCTTGAGGGTCAGATTGCCAGCCTCGGCTCCTAGAATGGTGGTGAAGGTTTGTAGGGCCGTGACGCAGCGCGCAGACGGTGCCTTGCTATCCAGCGCGCCCCTGATAATGAGCGGCGTCATATCCTCTTCGGCGTTGATCTGATCGGTCAGCGCTTGCGGCTCATCCAATAGGACGACATCCCTGAGATACGCATAGATATGGGGCAATCCCATACCGGAGCTGAGCTGTTCGTAGCTTACGTGATCGAACTTCGTCAACATATAACGCAGCAATTCTATCTCGAAGGCGTTGGTCGGTCCAAAATCGGTATGGCCGCCCTCGGAAGGATGCGTCTGATAGCGCTTCCCGTCCCAGGTAAGGAAGGCTTCGCCCAGCCCGGTCCCCGGCGCGATCACACCCAGCGTCCCATTTTTCGTGGGCGCCCCCTCGTTGAGTGTGCGCAGGTCGTTAGCTCCCAGGAGAGGGACGCCGCTCGCCGTAGCGACGAGATCATTCAACAAGCGAATAGAGGGGATATGCAGTGTCTTCTGCATATCCTCTTCCTCCATGACCCAGGGCAGATTCGTGATCTTCGCTTTCCCATCAATGACGGGACCGGCCACTCCGAAGCATGCCAGCTGCACCTGCTCGCCTGCCTGATACAGAAACTCGCTCACCAGCGCTTCAAGGCTTGGATATTGCGCGCTGGGGAAGGTCGCCTCTCGCACCGGTGTTCGCAATTCATCTTGAGATGCGAAGAGGGCAAGATTTGTTTTTGTTCCGCCGATATCGCCTGCAAGTAACATTCTTATTGTTCTCCACTTCATGGAGGCGCGCCCCGATAGAGGGCTGCCTCTCGGCTCCTCGTTGTACAACCTGCTACTAGTAATATCACAAGAAAGGCACCGGCGCATAGAGGAAACAAGGAGTCCTCTCCACTATGCTCGCAGACGTGAGCCACCAGTGATACCTATCCCTCTCATTGTGACCATATTGTGACATGCCTGACAGATACTAGAGCAGAGTAACAAGAAATGGCACCAACTGTGTAGAGAGGAAGAGACGATGGTATTCAACCTAGAGCATGCATATAAAGAACTGCATCCGCATTTTCAGGATCGGGTACGGCGTAATGAGCCTCTCACCAATCATTGCACGTTTGGTGTCGGAGGACCAGCCGATATATGGGTCTCGCTACAGTCGCGGCGCGAACTCATCGGGTTAGCCCATCTCTGCGCGGAGAGACATTGGCCGCTACTGATCGGCGGCAATGGTACCAACGTCCTGTACTCCGATGCCGGCATTCGTGGTATTGTGGCACACGTTGCCGCGACCGAATATCATATCGAGAACAACGGCGATCAGACGGCACTGCTGGTGGCCGACGCCGGGGTGAGCTGGCCCACCCTGCTACACGAACTTGCGCCGCAGGGTTGGGGCGGACTGGAGTTTGGCGTGGGCATTCCCGGTACGCTGGGCGGTGGCGTGATTAGCAATGCGGGCGCGCACAATGGAGAACTGGGGCAGGCGCTGGCGTGGATTGAGGTGCTGGACACGCGTAGGAGTGGCGACAACGGTGGGGATGATGTACACCTGCCACAGATACGCCGCTATCAGCATGACGAGCTCGATCTGGGCTACCGACATAGCCGCTTCCGCGAACAGCGCCGCTCCCGCTTCAATGCTGACGGCCATCTGGTTGCGGCACCACGCACGATGATCGAGCCAGCCGAGATCGTTCTGCTGCTCGGCATCAACCTGCACCACGAAGATCCCGCGAAACTTGAGAAGATTCTTGGCAAGCATCTTCTCTACCGCGAGCGCACACAGCCACAGCAGCTCCACACTGGCCTGGTCTTCAAGAATCCTCCCGGAGACTATGCCGGTCGCCTGATCGAGCTGGCAGGCATGAAAGGCCACGCGTTCGGCAACGCGCAGGTCTCGACGCTTGACCCAAACTTCATCGTCAATCTGGGGGGTGCACGGGCGGCGGATGTCACGGCACTCATCGAGGAGACACATCGCCGCGTCCTTGAACAGTCCGGCATCGAGCTAGAAGTCGAGGTTGAGCTGCGTGGAGATTGGGTTGCGGCATAACTTTATAATCTGGCCTGCTCGCTCGGATTCATGAAGCAAGCTAAGCGCGACATCTGCAAACAATCAAGCACCTGCTCAACGTTAACGGCAAGCTGCAAGGTGGTCTTGAGCAGGTGACATTGCATAACGGATTTCTCACTGGCAGCGAGATCTTCCCAGTTTGCTCGCTGCTTATCGTACAGCTCGGGACGCCCATCCGCAATCTGTTCCTGTCCACAGAAATGACGACGGCGAGCGGGTGTAGACTGAGACTCCCCGGTATGAATGCGCGGGGGTTCTGATCGGCTCCCTCTCACTTCCTTTCGGCTTCGAGATCAACGCGTCACAGTTCGGGCGTTCTCAGGACACCCATCCACAGGCCGAGCCTCATGCTCCTGTGGCACCTCTCCTTGTACCAGAAAGGCCAGTCCTCCGACTGATATTGATCGCCCCTACTGTGTCTCGATGTCCCCTCCATCCGCACTCAGAACACACATAGGTTCTATCTTGCGCGGTATTTCTGGCGCGGCATGCCGGGCAGTCTTGCGAGGTATAGGCAGGGTCTACCTGCTCTACCGAGATGCCTTGTCGTTCCGCTTTGTAGGTAATGAACATCGAGAGTTGATAAAAACTCCAACTGTTGGTCATGCGGTTGTTTTTGCGAACTTTCGCTCCACGACTGGTGCGTGTCGTGCCCTTGCGTATCCCATGCAAGGTTTCTATCTTAATAGTGCCGACGCCCTGGGCGTGTGCGTGATTGACAATCTGACGGGAAAGCTGGTGGTTGATATTCTTCATCCACCGGGACTCTTTGCCCTTGCTTTTCCTGATGGCACGTCTCTTTTTGGCCTGTTGCAACGTCTTACGACGGGCGTAGAAGCGACGGCGCATGTACCTCTGAGAACGTCCATTGCCAAAGAAACGTGTGCCTGTGCCTCCGATATGCGCCACGGCTGGCACTTTGATGCCCAGGTCAACTCCCATGATCGCTTGCCCATCGCTCGCAGGGGCATCCTCTTGCGTCAAGGTGAGATCGGCGATCCACTTGCCACGCTTTTTCTTGATGCGTAATATTCCTGCTTTCCCTTCCAAGGCAACAGCAGCGCAGCGGAAACGCTCTTGTTGTGTCTTGCCATCCTTGCAGACGGGCACAATGAGCAGATCGCCTTCCATCCGCCAGTTCTGGTTATTCCATTGACAATGAGGCTTTTTCAGGATGGGAACACCGCCCAGCTCAAAAGACCGTTTGAAGACCGATTGGGCATCACGCAGCGCTTGATTTTTGACGGCGCTGGGCAGGGCGGCACGAAAGTCTTTGGTACTGACGTTGCCCGTGAGCACCTCGCTGTCGAAGGCGGCAACCAGAACATTGACCGTGCTGATGTATTCCTGGCAGTGAGCCATGAGCACACGACTCTGCTCAGGGGTGGGATACAGTCGGACCTGTCGCGTGGTCTTGCTCATATGCTGCTCTGCCTTTCGATCTTGTGCTTACAGGTTTCGGCGCTCACATTGCCCGCCGTGCTCAGCTCTTGTGCCGATGAGCACCTGACGCCTGCGCTGAGGGCACCAGATGCGATGAGACACCATCAGGTGGACAGAGGGTGTTCGTGCGTCTCTTCTCTGGGAACAAGTATAAACGGTACCACCTATTTCGTCAACATCTCTCTCCCACCCTATCGCGCCACCACAAGCAACGCCCATTCATCCCCCGCGCAGATCAGGCGGGGACTTTCTGGGCCGCTCTCTGTAATCAAAAAAACCAAAGTTCATCGGCTTCTTCAGCTTATAGACGTAGTTGGGAGTAAGCAGTACAGCCGATGCATGGGTCTGCACAAGAGAGATCTCAGTAGCACGAGGCAGAGCAAATGGAAACGCGTCAGGGCACTTTAAAGCATTCAACAGGGCAGCAAAATCTATCGCCGGGGCATATGACAACCTGGAAACCCACCTTTCAACCGGTCATTTTCTAGCTCTCCCCTTACTATACCATACCATTAGTGATTGTATCACACAAACCGCGCACATATAACAATTGCATCACAAAACAAAACACCCTCCTGGTAAAAGAAGATTTCGCACAAAATAGACGTTCTTCTCTTTTCTTATACAGTATAATAGAGTAGGAAATTCATTATATCAATAAACGTCGTTCGCTTGCATACTGACTGCCCCATAGAAATACTTTCATCGGGAGCGGAAGGCAAGCAAGACAGTGTTTTTAGGAAATTTCCGTATCCTGAAGCGGATCGTAGGCAAACAGTGGCTCCAGCCGCCTCCTTAGAGGAGAAGTATACACGCGAAGCCCTAACAGGTAAAGTGAAGATGCATCAGGGAAAAAGGGAGCAACGAGCATGCAACTGAACGAAAGGCTTGAGATCTGTCTGCTGGCGCTCGCCAGCAGGTATCCCGATCATGTCGTAGACATCAATGAAGCCGTGCTTGGCCATCAGCAGCCAGGAGCGGATGGATGGACCGCGCGCGACTTGATCGAGCAACTTCATAGCACGCAGTCCACACTTCTCTACGCGCAAGCCCATCTGATTATCGACACGCAGATGAGCGAGATTTATCTTCCTGACTACTCAGAGCAGACACCCGCGATTTTTGTCCATTGTAGAGGCAAGATCCCAGCGCCTAAAAAGGAGCTGCAGGCACAACGCAGCAGTGGTCCATACCGATCACGGCCCATTCTTACTTAGCCACAGGTTGCGGTGAGGTGTTTTTTCCTTGCTACAGCAGTGAAGCACCTTACGGCTGAAGTCAGGAGCTTGGACAGGGGCTCGTCCTCTGAGAGCCACTTCCTGACTCGGCTGCAAGCCTCGTATTCCGAGCATCAGTCAGGTACCCCATGAGTTGAACCTCAGAGGCATGCATCTGGTGGTGATATCTGCCCGTCCGATGCATGCCTGGACCTGACCAGACCCAGCCAGGGGTGAGCAATCATCTATCGGGCTACGATATCGGCACGTGTTCAAGCTCGTACCAGGGGATGCGTCGCCAGTTCCCTGCTCTATAACTTCTGGGTTAACCAGGTAAACGGGGTCAGAGCCAGTGCTCAGAAGAAAGTCTTCCTTGCCGCAAGCCTGAGCGACAGCTAGCTCTAAAAAGAGCGTTGTCTTGCGGAATAAGGAGTACCGACCGATATCATCGTCGAGGCGAACATTACCCGCGCAAGCGGTGAGGGTTGGAGCGGTCCCCCCAAAACCGCTCCCCCGCAAGGGGAGACTCCTGCGGGAGTTTTCTTTCCTCCCTTGCTTGAAACCGTAGGGGTTCCAAGAAAGGACGTTCCTATGAACGCTGCTCGCGTTTCGCTCAGGTGCTCGGAACTACAAACTTCATTCCCCCTCCAAAAAAAAGAAAAAAGACAGTAGACAACTATGATATACTATGAGAATACTGTATAGTGCATTGTTGCTCAGAGTAGATTGTCTATTGAAAGCTGCGCGATACAGAGTTTTTGCAGCGGGATAAACCCCAGAAATTGAGAAGAACAGATGTCATTAACAGATCAGACCCTGTATTGCCGCGATTGCAATCAAGAATTTACGTTTACCGTTGGTGAGCAAGAATTTTATGCCAGCAGGGGATTGACCAACTCTCCCAGCCGTTGTCCAGAGTGCCGGGCGGCACGCAAGCAGGCGAACTCCGGTCGCGACTCGTATGGTCGTGGCGGCGGCGGCGGTGGCGGCGGCGGCTATCGTGAGCGCGAGGCCCGCCAGATGTATAGCGTGACCTGCGCAAGCTGTGGCAATGAGGCCCAGGTGCCTTTCCAGCCTCGCGATGACAGGCCCGTCTATTGCCGCGATTGTTACCAGGCACAGAATAGCGGTGGCAACGACCGCCGATCGCGCTGGTAGTCTCTGTGACAGGAATTGTAGTAAATCAAGGCGATTCGTTCGAGTTTGCGCTCAAACGTTTCAATCGTAAAGTGCAAGAAGCTGGTATCCTGCCAGAGGCTCGGCGGCGCAGACACTATGAGCCTCCCCAGGCCAGGAGAAAACGCAAAGCCGAGGCACTGCTTCGCAAACGTCGACGCGCTCGCTAAGCAGGTAAATAGGGCAAATAAGCGTCAGGAAGAACTTTCAATGAAGATGAACAGTCAATCCCGAAACTTCGCCAAACGGGTCCAGGTGGATTTACTGGCGCTTAATGACGCTGACCTATTTCACATCGTTCACCAATGGGTGGATGGGACCGATCCTTCTGGCGTATCTCACACTACGCCAGAGGAGACGCGTCTCGCCTTAGGCTATACCAGCCTTGTAGAGGCCAGGACACGCCCTCACCTGGGCGAAGAGTCAGAAAACAAAGAGGAAACGCGCTGGTTGCCCCCGTCGCCAGATCATCTGCGCTCCCTCATTCAAGCTATGGATGTAACTCTATTTACTTTGTATGTGATCACCCCTGCCTTCCAGGCTCTGCACGCAACCAATCCGGAATGGTATGAAGGGGTGACCTTTAACGCGCATCTCGCTAACTATCTACGCCACCTGAACGATAAATCGACGAATCATAAACCAGGCTCTCTGTAACCCACACTGTTACAGGTACCTCCTGGCAACCGATCCTTTTCGCCTATGCTACATTGTTGCACCCAGAATCCAGGGCGCGAACTCTTCTTCGCCGACGCCTTGCGCCTCGCTTTTGCTCTGCTTACCGCTCGCAACGGCGATTACCTCTTCCAAAATCTGCATCCCCACCTCCTGGATACCGACGCCATCCAGCACAACGCCCGCGTTGATGTCCATGTCGCTCTTCATGGCCTCGTACATGGTGGTGTTGGTCGCGACCTTGAGCGAGGGGGCAGGTTTGAAGCCGAAGGCGGAGCCGCGCCCGGTGGTGAAGACGATGATGTTTGAGCCGCCCGCGACCTGACCTGTCACCGAGACCGGATCGTAGCCGGGGGTATCCATGACGACGAGGCCGCGCTCAGTGACCTGTTCAGCGTATTTATAGACGGCGTTGAGCGGTGTGGAGCCGCCTTTGGCGATGGCACCAAGCGATTTTTCGTAGATGGTCGTCAGGCCACCGAGCTTGTTGCCAGGCGCGGGATTGTTGTCCATCTCCATATCGTTGATGGCGGCGTAGTGCTCCCACCAGCGAATGCGCTCAACGAAGCTCTCGCCAACCTCGCGGCTACGCGCGCGACGCAGCAGGATGTGTTCCGCGCCGTAGATCTCCGGCGTCTCGCTCAGTACAGCCGTTGCGCCCTGGCGCACGAGCTCATCGACGCAGTAGCCCAGTGCCGGATTCGCGGTGATGCCGCTCCAGCCGTCGCTACCACCGCACTGCAAAGCTACGGTCAGTTCAGAGATGGGAACGGGTTCGCGCTGGACCGCGTTCACCTCCGGCAGGAGTTTCGTAATGATGCGCTCAGCCTCGTCGGTGGTGCTGGCGATACCGGCGTTCTCCTGGATGTTCAGGAAGAGCGGCTGCTTCCAATGCGCGTGCTCTCCGCGATCCAGCTCCATGTCGCGTATCAGCTCCGGCAGCTGGTTGCTCTCACAGCCAAGGCCCACCAGGAGGTACGCGCCGACGTTGGGATGGGCCGCCATACCGGCAAGCACACGCTGCAACTGCGCGACCGCTGTGCTGCCGTGGCGCATGCCGCAGCCGCTTTTGTGCGTCAGGCCGATGATGCCATCGATATTGGGGTACGCCCGCATGACCTCGGGACCGAAGCGGCGTTGAATTGCCCGCACCGTACTGGCGGAACAGTTGACGCTGCTGATAATCGCGATATAGTTGCGCGTGCCCACCCTGCCATCGGGACGCCTGTAGCCCAGAAACGTGCGCCGCTGCTCTGGCGGAACAAGATCGACGGGCCGCACATCGACGCCGTACTCGTAGTGCTGCTGAAGTTCTCCGACCGTCAGGTTGTGGCTGTGAACATGCGCGCCCGCCGCAATAGGCTGCGTTGCGAAGCCAATGATAGAGCCGTAACGCAACACCGGCTGCCCCTGCGCCAGCGCGCGCAGCGCCACTTTGTGGCCTGCTTGCACACGCTGTATGACTTCTACCAACCGTCCCTCTTCCTGATCTACAGCGGGCAGGCGCAGCACGACGCCGCGACCGAGTGGGATGCGCGCAATGGCGACATCATCGTTGGGATGCAGCAGGACCGCTACTTCATGCAACGCTATCGGCTCGTCGCGCCTGCTGACGCCGCGCGCGACGGTATGTAAAGTAGATGCGGGAGTAGGCTGAATATCCATAATGAGCTCCTTGTCAGACCTGTGCCCGCGCGAGCGAGGCGAAAGGCGTGGGCGAGCCATCCGGCTCAAAAGAAAAAGGCATTGCCGGTCCCAATACCTCGACATCGGCAGCGGACCGAAGATGCTCCAGACTCTGCACACTGGCCAGGATATACTCCAGGCGCAGCGTGTTCTCGATCCGCGCCAGGCGTACCCGCGTCGGATCGGCGCGGCCACAGCTGCGGATGGCGGCCTGGATCGCGGAACGATCATCGGGCAGGACCAGCGGAATCTTGCACGAGTTTAGCGCGATCACGCCAGCGGTCAGTGAATTGATATAGAGCGCCTGGAGATCGAGCTTCTCGACGAGGCGCGCGGTGGTAAAATCGGCGTTGCCCAGGCCAATCGCATTGCCGTGCGATTCGTCGGTGAGATTATGCACCGTGATATTGGTGATGCGGGCGGCGGTCGGCTTCTGCTGATCGACGGCGCGCATACGTCCAATGATATTGGGGTCCATACCGGCCCCGCTGACGTTCTTGCCCATCTCATCGATGACCAGCACATCCAGGGCATCCCAGGGCAGGCGGGGCATCAGCTCCTTGGCCCGGCGCAGCAGGGCGCGCTCAGGCTCGTTCGCGATCCCCTCCGGCAAGATCGCGGCCACCTCGGCAACCTCGTCGTACCCATTCTCGACGGTTGCCAGGCCACACAACAGAGGCGCGTGGGCCGCGACGAACTTCGCCACCTCCGGCATATGCGTCGTCAGACCCTCGACGCCCCACGCATGTACCTCAAGGGCTCCCGCGTGCTTGCCCAGGCCGATGGCGACCATCTTGGAAAGGCCACTCTCGATCTCAGCGTCAAAGTCGGTGTGCGGCTTGACGCGGTTGACCAGAATGATACCGTCGGCAGCGTGCGCGGCGCGATCGATATACACGGGCATGCCATTGGGCAGTTTTCCCAGCACATCGACATCGAGCGAGGATACGATGGGAACGCCCAGCGCCTGCTCTGTAATGCCAAGGCTGGCGAGGACGGCAAGCTGTCCTTCAGGCGTTGCCCCGCCGTGGCTCCCCATAGCCGGAATAATAAATGGTTCAGCCCCGTAGCGGCGCAAGGTTGCGACGAGGGTCACGACAACAGGCACGATATCCGCCACGCCGCGACTCCCCACGCCGATGGCGATACGCGCGCCTGGCCGTATCCTCGCGCGCACACTTTCAAAGGCGGCAATCACCGCGGCGCTGACATCCGTAATACGAGGACGCGGGAAACGCTGGCGCAACATTACGAGGTCCGGCAACGGTACGGCAGCCAGGAGGCCATTGGTATCGCGAAATGGTTGAAGTAACATCGGCAACCTCCGGGTAAGACTAGCATATGCAACATCCGTGTAGAAAACGCACCACAAAACGTCCTCGTAGGAACTCGCCCGCATTTCTTCGTAACTCACAGTAGGGATGGGCCTTGCGTCCATCCGGCCCAGTGAACAGGATGGGCAGCCGGATGGACGCAAGGCCCATCCCTACTGTGAGTTGAACTCCAAAAGCGCGCATCCTCTCCAAAATGATACCATACAATCATCATGGAAGAAGAATAGAACGCTCTCGTAGAGATAGAGACTATCGAGCGCAGGAGGATGAGATGCACGCACTTGTCTATACCGCACCGCGCAGCGTAGAGTGGCGCGAGTGGCCTGAGCCGCAGCTTCAGCATGGCGAGGTCCTTATACGCGTACGCGCCGCCGCTATCTGCGGTTCCGATCTACACGGTTTTCTGGGGCATTCGAAGATTCGCATTCCCCCCATGGTGATGGGACACGAGTTCGCAGGCGACGTGCTAGCTGTCGATGACGCGGTTGAAGATATAGCGGTCGGGAATCGCGTCACGGTAGAGCCGCTACTAAGCTGCGGCCACTGCCGCTTCTGTCGTAACGGCGCGTCCAATCGTTGCGCACAGCGTCGTTTGCTGGGAGGACACCTGCCGGGAGGCTTCGCCGAGCGCATAGCTGTGCCACAACACCTGGTCTACAAGCTCCCCAATACTGTCAGCTACGCGCAGGGCGCTGTGGTAGAGCCGTTGGCTAACGGCGTGCATATGGCGCGCCTGGACCTGCCAGCATACGCTGATGTCGTTATCATTGGCGCTGGCACTCTCGGCCTGATGGCACTACAGGCCTATCGTCACGCCGGAGCCAGGAGGGTGATCGTGCTCGATACCGCCGAAGACCGTCTTGAAGTCGCCAGCCGCCTGGGAGCGTATACCATCATCAATCCGGCGAGCGAAGATGTAACGGCGGCGGTGCGCGGTGCCCTGCATGGAGAGCTGGCAAGCATCGCCGTCGACGCGGTAGGACGCTCTGCTACGCGCCAGCAGGCATTGGAGTTGGTGACACCAGGGGGAACAGCAGTATTCCTGGGACTGAGCGATGCTGAAAGCTCGCTCGATATCCTTGGCCTGATCAATCGCGAGGTGCGCATTCAGGGTTCCTACGGCTCCAATGACCAGGATATGCGCGACGCCATCGCCTTGATTGCAGATGGGCATGTCGACACCACTTCATGGGTCAGTCACTTCACACTGGAACAGGGACAGGAGGTCTTCACCCGCCTGGTTGACTCTCCACGCGGACTGGTCAAGGCGCTCTTCACGCTCTAAATATTCGCGAAGCGTCTGGCCCTCATGCGCTGCATAATATCAACAACCAGCACTGTACCGATCGTCAGTGCTGGTATCGCAATGTCTGTCCAGGCAACCGTATCCAGCACAGGACCCAGGCGCAGATCGCTCAAGATCATATTGGCAGCCGTCCATGCCAGGATCAGGCTGGCGATATCGAGCAACCAGGGCAGGCGTCTCATCAGCCTGGATATGAGCGAGCTACCGGCCAACACCAGTGCGATGCTCAGCAGCAGGCCAGACGCGAGAATCAGGATATTGCCGTCCGCCAGAGCGCCGACGGCCAGAACATTGTCCAGGCTCATCATCGCATCGGCGGCCAGGATCGTGAGCACGGCCATCATGAAGCTCTTCTGCACCATCCTCCCATCCTGGGAAGCTTCGCTCTGGTTGCGACTCAGCAGCAGGCGTAGCGCGATAACTATGAGTATGACGCCGCCAATGGCCTGCAGGAGCGGAACCTGTAGCAGCAATGTTGCCAGAATTGCGAACCCGATACGCAAAAGAATAGCACCGGCCCCGCCTACAACAATCGCCATCCAGCGTTGCTTACGCGGCAATTCAGCCGCTACCACGCCGATAATAAGGGCATTATCACCACTCAGCACCAGGTCCACAAGCACAATTCCAGCTATAGCACTCAACCAGGCGGGCATAATCTTCAGGCTCCTTTTCTCGCCGCTAGAAATACTTCCTATCTCGAAGGGAAAAATGCGGTCGTTTTTAATTGTTGTTTCTTATACGCTAAGGACGCAATCTGCCCGCATGGATCAAATCGCTCGCGTTGATGACAGGGTTGGCGGTGTTTGGCACGCCAAACACCGCCAACCC
>Ga0066790_10000586_pt1 | contig 13974 bp, 9 predicted proteins | sample OrgsoiDNA2013050_FD_70963 | JGI IMG/M metagenome (GOLD analysis project Ga0066790, IMG submission 70963) | Permafrost soil microbial communities from the Arctic, to analyse light accelerated degradation of dissolved organic matter (DOM) -... | ecosystem: Environmental > Terrestrial > Soil >...
CGCATCGCCAAAGGCGCCCGGGCCGGCGAAATCCCCGGCCCCACTCACCCCGCCATTGGTGCCGTCGGCGATCCGGTGCGCCGTATCAGCAATGGTGGTGAATGCGTCGCTGCTCGCGGCCAGCTTCTCGGGATCAACTTCCAGGGGATCCATCTGTCATCCTTTCCATGATCTGCTCGCCACGCTGACGGGCGGACTCGAAAATGCTGTCCACGCTGAATTTGCCAGACATGATCTTCGCCAGGTCCAGGCCCTCGGGCAGGAACGGCCGGTAGGCCTCGGCTAGCTGGGCACGGCCTTGCGCGCGGGCCCGGGTGATCGCCTCCACCAGCACCGAGCCCAGCTCGGCGGGCGCCATCCGGCGCCATTTCTGCGTGTTGAAGACGATCGACGTGACCTCGCCCCCGGCATCCAGGGTGATGCTGATCATGCCGTCTGTGCTGGTGACCTTGATGGGCTTGTCCTGCAGCTTCTGGCGCACCGACTTCAGGCGCTCCTGATCGCGCTGCAAACCCTCCATGGCCTTTTCGAAGGCCTTATGCGGGTCGGTATAACGCAGTTCAGCGATCGTCTGCTCTGCTGGCCCGCGCTGCTGTGCGCTCACGACATCCTCCGTTCCTAGATCTCTTCTGCGGCATGTGCCTGATCCGGCTGGGCGCCGATGCCGACGGCGGCCGACGGCCCGGGCACGAACTCGGGCTCGGTGTCGTCGCCGTGCTGGTCGTGCTGGTTCTGCTGGTCGGCGCCGAGCACGCCGCCTGCGGGCCCGGTGGTACCCCAGGACTCCGCCTCCTCGGGGAGGTAGGCACGCCGCATCCGCTCCTGGCGGGCCTGGCCGGCCTGGCCGCCGCCCCGCATGCCGCCGGGCGGCATCATCATGGGGCCGCCGGCGTCGCCGGCCCCGGCCAGGCCGCCGGGCCCGGTCTCGCCCATTGCCCCGCGCCCGAGCATGACCTGCTCGCCCGGCACGCCGGCCGGCGGACTCTGGCCGCCCGGGCCGGCGCTGGTCGCCAAGCTGGCCGGGCCGGCGGCGGCCGTCCCGCCGGGCGGGAGCGTGGCTGCCGTCTCGCCGGGGGCCGTGCCGCCGAGCGCGCCTGCGCCGGGGGTGAGCTGCGAGTTGACCGGACTGGAGACCACCGCCGTGGGCCTGGCCGTGACCGTGGGTACGGCCGCCTGCTGGAGCACGGCGCCGTGCGGGTCCCGGCCCAGCGAGAATCCCGCGGCCGGGGCCTGCCGCAGGCCGGCCGGCAGCACCTTCTTGCGGCCCCCGTCTTGCTGCCCGTTGCGGGGCTGAGGCCCGCCGTCCTTGCGGCCCGCCTCGGGAAGATGGCCGATCGTGCCGGTGAAGCCTGCGCTGCCGGACAGCGGCCGGGCGGCATTGCCGACGCGATCACCGGCGGTGGCGCCGATCGCCCCGGCCAGGACGCTGGGCCGGGCCAGCGCGCCCGTGAGGCCGGACAGGTCCGCTGCGGCCGGCGCGGCGACCGCGCCCCCGGTGCCGGCGCCCGCGGCACCGCCAGGGCCGGCGAGGCCGGCCACGGGTCCCGCCCCTGGCAGGGCCGCCAGGTTCACGACCTGGCCCGTGCCGCCGTCCGCCAGGCTGGCCGGCGTGCCGCCCGGGCCCGCGGCGGCAGCGCCCGCGCTCGCGGCAGCAGGCCCGGTTGCCAGGAGCGCGAGGGGCGCTCCGGCCGGGACCGGCGCTCCGCCCGGGCCACCTGCCTGTCCCGCGGCGGCGGCCAGGCGCATGGGTCCGCCGCCCGGCCCGGTACCCGGGCCTGCGCTCGCAGTCACCTGCTGCCCGTCCGCCGCCTGGCCGCCGGGCGCGCCGGCGCTACCGGCCAGCACCGGCGGCTGGCCGGGCGGCGGCGTTGCCGTGGCGCCCTGGCCGGTACCGGGGTTGACCTGGGTCTGCTGGCGCGGCGGCAGGCCAGGGCCGATGACCGGCACCACCGCCGCGGACGTGGCGGCGAGCTGGCCAGTCAGCTTGCCCAGCGCGAACCGGGCCTGCGGGTCCAGGCCGGCGAAGCCGGGCGACTCCCCGGTCAGCAGGCCCGTCCACAGGCTCTTGGCCTGCTGCTCCACCGCGGGCCAGGCATCCGGCGAGGTCAGGTCGCCGAAGGGGGTATTTTGCGGGTCGGGGATGGTAGAGGCGCCGTTGCCGTCCTGCGTGGCGACGCTCTCCAGTACCTGCACCACGGCCCCGAGCGGAGAGTGCGCGGGCACCTGCGTCCAGGCCAGGTAGGCGGACATCAGGTCGGCCAGGAACTGCGTGGCCGCGTCCCCGGCCGTGCCGATGCTGGTGCCATAGGGCACGGGGCTGACTATCTGCTCGTGCATGGCGGACAGCGATGCCCGCAGGTCGCCGAGCAGTTCGGTGACCACGGTGGCCAGGTCGCCCTGGAACTCCGCGGCCGGTCCCGAGGCGGCCTGGGAGTGCAGGGCGCCGAACTGGTCGGCCGTCGCCGCCAGCCAGTTCGTCACGCTGGTCACCGCCACGCTGGCGGACTGGAAGGTGGGCGGGGAAAGCGGCAGCCCGGTGTAGTCCTGCGCGGGCACGCCGGCGAGTGCCCGGGCGGGCGCGGTGAGGAAGGTGTCCCAGGCACCCCCCGCCGTGTACAGGCCAGGGCTGAGGTAGACGTGGATCGAGCTGGCCCCGGTGCGGTCCTTGCCGGTGTCCCAGCCGGCTGTCCAGATCAGGTGCGAGCCCGCGTCGCCCTGCTCGTTTTGCTGGGTCATCAGCCAGGGCTGACCGGTGACCTCGCCGCGGTCAGGGGCGCCGATGCCCAGCACGGTGGCCAGCATGATCTCCCACGGCCACCCGGAGTAGTCTGCGTCCCCGGCGGCGCCCTCCGGCGCGGCAGTGCCCGTTCCGGACACGGTCACGTCCGTGCTCGTCACCAGCTGGTCGGTCTGCCCGTAGCGGTTCACTGCTCGTCTCCTCGTTGTCGCCGCGTGATCGGCCGCCGGCGGTGCCGGTTACCGGCCCCTGGCGCGGGACGGGGACCGCCGCGACTCGGTCTCTGGCTCGGCGTACTCCTCGTACGCGTCCAGCTCGTCCTCGTCGTCGGCGAAGTCGCGGCCGAGCACTTGCGGGGTGACCTCCGGATCCGTGCCCCAGATGTCCTCGTCCTCGGCCAGCCAGGTCGTCCGCTCGCGTTCCTGCGGCTGACCCTGGCCACCGTTCGCGCCCATGCCGCCGCCGCCGGCCATCGGAGGGAAGAACGGCACCCCGCCGGCGCCGCCGCCGGCCGCCGTCTGCGGGGAGGCGAGCTGGCCCGGCGCCGCCGCGGCCGCGCCGCCTGACAGCCCGGCCGGCCCGTTCACGGCGCCCGCTCCGGCTACGCCCGCACCGTTCACGCCGGCCGCTCCGGAGGCACCCGCGCCTCCGGGGATGTGGACGGCGCCGCCCGGGCCGGACGCGCCGCCCAGGCCAGCCGGCAGGGAGGACGGGCCGCCCACGCTGGAAACCAGGCCCTTGCCGTTGCCCAGCAGCGATGTCAGGTGGCCCAGGCCGGCGGCGGGCGAACCGCCGATCCGGCCCATCTCGGCGGGGATCCCGGCCGCAGTCTGCGCCTGGTGCAGGGCGGTGCCGGTCTTGCGGGTATCGGCCAGGGCGCTGGCCAGCTCGTTGTGCAGCGGGCCGGTCCGGGGCGCCTGGGCCAGGGCGTGCTGTAGGTCCGTCTGCGCCACCTTGTTGTCCTTCAGCGCGTTGGTCAGCGCCTCGCCCACCGGGGTCTTCCCGGCCACCGCGCCCTGCAGCGCGTTCTGCTGCCGGCCGTTGGCGGCCAGCGCGTTTTCCAGTCCGTTGTGCAGCGAGCCGCTGCTCGGCGCCAGGCTCAGCGCCTTCTGCATCTGCTTCTTCCCGGCCTGGCTGTCTCCCAGGGCGGTCTGCAGTGCGCTGGCCGCGGCCGGGGTGGTGCCCAGGGCAGCGGCTAGGGTGTTCGGGTTGCCGCCCAGCGCATTGGACAGCGCTGGCGGGTTCGCCAGCGCGGTAACCGGGGTGTTGAGGCCAGCACCAGCACCCGCACCAGGACCCCCCAGATTGAAAGCCGGGGTGTTGAGCCCCGCACCAGCACCAAGACCAGCCCCAGGGTTCGCCAGCGCGGCAACCGGAGTGCCCAGCCCCGCACCAGCACCAGCACCAGCCCCAGGACCCCCCAGATTGAAAGCCGGGGTGTTCGGCCCCGCCCCGGTGCCCCCCGGCAGATTGGTCAGGGGGTCGCCGCCGGGGGCGTTCAGGTTACCGCCAAGGGCGTTCGGCGAGTCCGCCGGCGTGATCGGCGTCATCCCCGGCGGCTGCAGCGGCTGGGTTATGGCGGCGGCGTTCATGAGCGCGGTCGCCAGACCCGTGAGCAGCGGCCGGGCGACCTCGTCCAGGCTGGCATTGACCGCCTGGTTCCACAGGTTCTTGGCCGCGGCCTCCACCTGGAGCCAGCCGTCGTCGGTGAGCAGGTTCCCGAAGGTCTGGTTCTGCTCCACGTTGACGACGCTGTAGTTGCCGCCGCCGTTGTTAGTCACGATGCCGCCATCGAGGAGCGCCTGGAAGATCGCCCCCAGGGGGGACCAGTCGAGCCGCTGGTTCATCCAGCCGACCAGGGCGTTCCACAGGCCGACCACGAAGTTGGCTGCGGACGAGCCCGAATTGCCGATCATGTCGGCGTAGCTCGACGACTGCACGGGCACCATCTGCCCGTAGATGGACGTCGCGCTTGTCGCGAGATCGCCCGTAAGCTGATTGAACGCCTGCCCGGCGGCGCCCTGGAATAGCGAGCCGCCCTCGCTGTCGAGACCCTGGTCCACGACGAAGACGCCCACTGCATGGGCGTAGAGGCTCTGGACCCCCTGCACCGCCGCGGCGGCGGAGGCAAAGTCCCTGGGGTCGAGAACACCGGGAAAGTACGTGCTGCCGCTGAGCGCGGCGGCGAGCTGATTGGACGGCGTGTTGTAGAACGCGTCCCACGGGCCGCCGGAATCCTGGAGAGCCGGATTCAGGTAAACCAGGAAATCCTTTTTGCCGCCGCCCACAATACCCCCGCCCCAGGCCGCGCCGAAGATCTTGAACAGCGAGTGGTCGCCGTCCATGTTCGAGTCGGAAAGCGTCCACCGCAGGTCGGTGACCTGGTTGCGGCTGGGCAGGGTCAACCCGAGCACCCCGTTGAGTATCTGCTCCCAGCTCCAGTTGGTGTAGTCGTCGGTCGAGGCGACGTTGAGCGCCGTGGAGGTGGGCGGGGAGTTGTTGTACCCGTGAGTCGGCGTCTTGCTCGGCTCGTTCTTGGTGCCGACATTGGGCGGAGCGGACGAACCGTTCCAGCCGTTGATGTCGTTGTTGTAGTTGGTGCCGGGTCCTCCGATGCCGAAGGGGTCTTTATTGTCGAGTGCCATGATCCCCTGCCTAGCGCGGGTACGGTCCAGGTGGCGCGAGCCGATCTAGCTGGCCGTGCTCTTGGGTGGCGTGGCCGGCGGCGTGGCCGGCGGCGTGGTCGGGGTCGGGGTCGAGGACGAGCTGACCGGCGTGTTGAGGTCGCTAATGGTCTTCGCGAAGTCGGAGGCCACCTGGCTGGCGGACTCGTCGTTCAGGCTCTCGGTGGCGCTGAAGGAGTTCACCGTGGTGGTGATCTCCGAGATCATGTCCGTCAGCACCTTCTTCAGCCAGATGAGCTGGTCATTGACCGAGCCGCCCATGCTCTTCAGCGCCTGGTTGAACGCCGCGCCGGCGGCGAAGGGGCTGGCGCCGGCGGCGACCTGAAGCGCGGAGTTCACGGGCTCGATGAAGGTCGTGGTAGTGGCCGTGACCCCCTTCGTGCCGAGGCCGCTGAGCTGCTGGTTGACCTGGTCAAGCAGCTCCTGCAGGTTTGACTTGAGCCCGTTCAGGTAACCCGCGTTGATCTGAGTTACGGGGCTGGTTGCTGGCATCGTCTCCTCCGTGGCTAGGTAGTGGTGGCTAGGTAGTGCTGGCAGTGGCAGCCGGCTGGCTGCCACTGCCAGCGGTCAGGCGATCGCGGTCAGGGTCAGTGGATCCCGGACCACTGGCCGGCGATCCTGTTGTCGGTGGTGCTGTAGTTGTTGCTCATGTTGTCGAGCGTCTGGCTGTACTTCGGGAGCATGGCCTGCATCTGGGCCATGTCGTTGTTCCACCTGTTCTGGACGGTGGTGTACTCGTCGTCGGACGCTCCCGACCAGGTCGCCCGCAGCGGGGTGATCGCGTCCTGGAGGTTGCTGAGCACCCCCTGGATGGCGTTGTCCGCCTGGGACAGGTCGTCGACGACGTTGCTGGTCGCGCTGTAGTTGACGAAGATGGAGCTACCGTCTGCCATTGCTTTTCCTTTCTCGCGGAGCAGGGCCGGGCGGGGGGCCCGGGCGCGTACCGATGGTCTAGCCGGGCCCGAAGCTCCCGGCCGACGGCATCGCCGCCGCCATCTCCTCTGCCTGCTGGTTCCCGGCCTGAAGCTGCTGGGCGGTGGCCCCGAGCTGCTCGGCCATCCAGTTGAGGGTGTTGACGATATCGCCGGCGCTCTGGCACCACTCCGAGACCACGCCGCCGAACTTCGCGCCGGCGGTGGTGATCATGGCGGTGGTGGTGAGCTGGTTTCCGGACTCGAGGACGTTCGAGACGATCGAGCGGATCTGGCTGACCGCGTTCTCGAACTCGCCCTGGGCCTTGAGGGTCACGTTGATCTCGTTCGCCGTGACCGGACCTGAGGCTGGCATATTCCTTCCCTTCTGGGAGTTTGCTGACGTGATTGAGCAGGACCGTCGGTCATCGGTTTCCGGTAACTGCTCACCTCCTCAGCGCCGGCAGGTCGAGCGCCGGCCCGGTCGGCAGCAGCCCGAGCAGGGCCGCAGGCAGTGGGTCCGCCCGGCCCGCGCGGTAGCCGAGCGCGGTGGCCTCGGTGGCCGGCAGGGGGTATTTCACGCCCGTGTCGGTCACCAGGAACAGGGAGTTGCCGCCCGAGCCCGGCGCGATCTCCGGCCGGACCAGCGCGCCGTCGTCGGGTGCCACGCTGATCAGCGACGCGCCCTCAGGGCTCGCGGTCACGCCCGGGGTGCCGACGGCGGGCGGCTGGCCGGCCGGCGGTACGGCGAAGACCAGGCGGGGGGCCGTGCCGCCGGACGCGCTGTACTCCGCGCAGGGGACCGCGCCGGCGCCGGGAAGGTAGTCACGGGGCGGGGCGGACGGCACGGCCACCTTGTCGCCCAGGCTGGACGGCACGACCGGGGCGTTCGCGATGGCCGCGGGGCTCACGGTGACCGGCGCCACCGTGCCGCCCGGATAGGCCGCGCTCTCGCCGCGGTCGGTGAGCAGCACGGCCGCCTGGGTCGCCGTGATCAGGCTCACCCCGTCCGGCCCGACCACGTACAGCTCGCTCGGGCTGCCCACGTTACGCACCACCAGGACCTGCCCGACGCGGGTGTGCAGCCCGCCGAGCACCGGGCCGGGCTGGCCTGCGCCCGGCACGCTGAGCGGCCCGAGGTCAGGCCCGGCCGGGACCGCGTTCAGCCAGGGCGGGGCGACCTTGACCACCGGCGCGTCGTTAAAGCCGAGGGCGGCCACGATCGACGCCGCGTCCAGCCGCAGGCGCGTGCCGCGCCACAGCAGGTACTCCGCATTTGGCGTAGCCACCAGGACAGCGTCATCGGCCGGCGGCTCGCTGAGTTGCGGCGGCGGTCCGATGCTGAGCGAGACGAGCGGAGCGCCAGGGCCGGACTGCGAGCAGGCCAGCCAGGCGCCGGCGTTGAGCGAGCTCGCCGCGGGCAGCTGGTCGGGCGCGCCGAGGATGCCCAGCGGCTGGCCCTGCGGGATGCCGTTCAGCGCGGACGAGGACACCGAGGTCATGGTCGCGTCGCCACCCGTCAGCATCAGGGCGGACGAATAGTTCAGGACAGGATGCAGCTCACTGCCCGCGTAGATGAACCGGGTGCCGGTCTCCTTGACCAGCAGCAGCTCGCCCGCGGTGAGTGCCGACGCCTTGCTTCCGGGCGAGATCAGGCCCCAGACCATGAAGGCGGCCACGATCAGCGCGCCCACGAGCAGGCCGCCGAACGACCCCAGGCCGGTGCGGCGCAGCGGGCTCTCCGGCGCGTCGGGCTCGGCGTGCACCAGCGCCGAGGTCAGCCGGCCAACCATGTAGGCGTGGGCCTGTACCTGGTCACGACGCGACCTCATCCGCGCACCGTCCTAGCGAACTGGTAGAAGTTAACCAGCCACAGCACCGCAGGGATGAGGGCAGCGGCGGTCAGCGTGTGCAGGAGATCGCCGATACGGCCCCAGTGCGGTAGCAGCCGGTGCTCTGGCAGCGAGCGCTCCAGGGCGAAGAACAAAACGGCGGCCGTCGCGGCCAGCCCGACCACGACCGGCCACGCTCTGGCGTCAGCCCGCAGGCCGATCACCGCGACCAGGGTCGCGGCGCCAAGGATGGCCGGGGCTGTCACGGCCATCCGGTGCCGGGCCGCGACCAGCGCACGGGAGTGCAGCAGCAGGAGCACGACGGCGTCGAGCTCGACTACGTGCGCGGGCAGTCCCGCATCCAGGCTGAGGATGACCAGGCCGGCCGCGACGACCACGGCCAGGCCGGCGTACAGCGCCGCCATGTACCTGTCGGCCAGCCGGGTCTGGTCGAGGACGAGCTGGCCAGGTACCGGATCAAGGTCGGCTTGCAGCTCGCCAGGATTGCCTGGCGTCGGGTCCAGCCGCATCTTCGCCAGCCGGAACGCCAGCATGGGCACCCAGCCGCCCAGCGGCATCGTGATCGCGAGCACGATGCCGGCCGCCTGCGCGGCATCGAGCCGGGCGAAGGTCGCCAGCGCCCCGCCCAGCGCGACCAGCACAGCGGCCAGGGTCGAGCCCAGCAGGGCCGGGTGCCTGCCCCCGCGCAGCATGCTGACCGCGACGCAGGCACCCGCCATCGCGGCCCCGCCGGCCAGCACCGCCGGGCGCAGCGAGGCCTCGCTGACCGGGACGTGGTCACCGCCGCCCGCGCGAACCAGCGTGAACTGTGCTGCTGCGAGGCCCGCGTAGCAGATCGCGCCACCGCCGAGCACGCCGGCGGCCAGCCTGTCGCCCAGGCCCCGCGACGCCGCCGCGGTCAGCCCGAGCAAGACGATCGTCAGGGCTCCGGCCGCCAGGTCGGCGAGCGGGCTGAGATGACCGGCCAGCACCGCCAGGCCAGCGGCCAGGGGCACCGCGATCAGCCCGGTGAGCAGGCGGCGCGTCATCTCCGGGCGCCAGCGGTCAGGCCGGCCGGAGATGCCGGTGGCGACGCCGTCGATGAGGTCGTCGAAGTCCATCGGCGGGAGCTGGTCAGCCCGCGGCCGCAGGTGCACCACGTCTCCGTCACGCAGCCCCAGGGCAGAGACGCTCAGCTCCTCGCGCAGCGGCGGGTCGCCCAGCCGCTGGAGCACCCACCCGCCATGTTCCAGGCCCGCGTCGGCCAGCCGGTCGCCGAGATGGCTGACCAGGGCGGGCAGCAGGTCGATCAGCGGCACGTGCACGGGCACCGCCAGCTCGACGGTGCGGCCAGGGCCGCACACCGTGAGACGGCACAGATCGTCGATCATTGCGGGCTGGCGCTCCGGCTGGGCCTCGGCCTGGCCGGTCGCGACGGCCTGTGCGGCCACCGCCTGGCTGCCTTCAGCCAGCGCCGCACTCCCGGCGGCTGGCCCGCCGTCCCCGTTGAGGGCTGGCTCGGGCGTGTTCTCACTCATGTCACTCATACGGCTGGACGCGCAGTCTGGCTTCAGCGCCGCCCGGCTTCAGCGCCACAAGGCGTCAGATCGCCCGGCTTAGGCCGCACTGCCGTGGCGTGATCTGACGCGACGGCTAGCGCTCGCGCGTAATGGTGGCATCGGGGCCGCACCGCGCGGCGAGCGCGCGCAGCCCGCAGCATGCCCGCCGGCGCTCTTAGCGCACCGCCAGTACAGAGGAGAACCCAGCATGGCGACCATCGTGTTCCGGCGCCCGGCCAGACGGCAGCCGCCGGAGATGCCCAGCGGGGAGCTGACGCTCCAGGAGCCGCCGGTCATGCCCGAGGAGCCCACCGGCAACCTGGGCCTGCTGCTCACGTTCCTGCCCATGGCGCTCGGGTCGAGCGTGATGATCCTGCTGTTCACCGGCCCCGGCCACAGCGGCCCCACGACCTACCTGGCCGGCGGGCTGATGGTGGTCACGACGATGTCGATGATGGTCGGCCAGATGGGCCGGACCACCAGCACGCGCAAGCGCCGCACCAAGGGCGAGCGGCGCGACTACCTGCGGTACCTGACCCAGACCCGCAGGAAGGTCAGGCAGCAGGCGGCCCAGCAGCGCTCGGCGCTGGCCTGGCTCCATCCCGACCCGCGCTCGCTGTGGTCGCTGGCCATGAGCTTGCGGCTGTGGGAGCGGCGCCCGGCGCACCGCGACTTCGCGGAGGTCAGGATCGGCACCGGTCCGCAGCTGTTCGCGGTCAAGATCAACCCGCTGCAGACCAAGCCGGTGGAGGACCTGGAGCCGCTGTGCGCCCGGGCGCTGCGCCGGTTCATCAGCGCTCACGCCACCCTGGCCGACCAGCCAGTGGCGATCTTCCTGCGCGGCTTCGCCCAGATCACCCTGCGCGGCGACGAGGATGCGGCGCGGGCCGCGGCGCGGGCGCTGGTGGCCCAGCTGTTCATCTTCCACTCGCCCGACGACGTCCGCATCGCGGTGTGCTGCTCGGCGGCCCGCGCCGCGGACTGGGAGTGGGTGAAGTGGCTGCCGCACGCCCAGCACACCGCGCAGGCCGACGCAGCCGGCCCGGTCCGGACGCTGCGGCCGGCCCTGGATGAGGTGACCGACCTGCTCGGGCCGGCGTTCGCCGACCGGCCCAGGCACGAGCCGGGCGCGGCGCCCAGCCGCGACGAGCCGTACGTGGTCGTCATCCTGGACGGCGGGCAGGCCGACGAGCAGGCCCGTTTCGCCGGCTCCGGCTACCGCAACGCGGTGCTGATCGACGTGGGCGGCGGCATACCGTGGCGGCACTCCAAGCGGGTCCTCCGCCTGGACGTCACGCCGGCCAAGCTGGAGATGGTCCAGGGCAGCCGCTCGGGCCAGGAGATCCGCACCGTGCTGGGCCGCGGCGACGAGCTGAGCGCCGAGCACGCGCGGGCCTGCGCGCGGATCGTCTCGCCGTTCCGGCTCGGCGCCACCCAGGAGATCTCCGAGCCGCTGGCCACCGACTTCGACGTGGCCAAGCTGCTGGGCATCCACGATGTCACCGGCTTCGACCCGCGCCCGCTGTGGGCCACCAGGCCCGCGGCCGACCGGCTGTGCGTGCCCATCGGCATTGACGAGGACGGGAACACCGTCGAGCTGGACATCAAGGAGTCGGCGCTCGGCGGCAACGGCCCGCACGGGGTCCTCATCGGCGCGACCGGTTCTGGCAAGAGCGAGCTGCTGCGGACTCTGGTCCTGTCGATGGCGATCACGCACTCGTCCGAGACGCTCAACTTCGTCCTGGTCGACTTCAAGGGCGGCGCCACCTTCATCGGCCTCGACCAGCTCCCGCATACCTCGGCCCTGATCACCAACCTGGCCGACGAGGTGCGGCTGGTGGCCCGGATGCAGGAGGCCCTGCAAGGTGAGCTGGTCCGCCGCCAGGAGCTGCTGCGCCGGGCCGGCAACTTCAGCTCGGCACTGGACTACGAGAAGGCCAGGGCCCAGGGCGCCCCGCTGGACCCGCTGCCCACCCTGTTCGTGATCGTCGACGAGTTCAGCGAGCTGCTCAGCGCGCACCGGGAGTTCATCGACCTGTTCGTGATGATCGGCCGGCTGGGCCGCTCCCTCGGGGTACACCTGCTGCTGGCCTCGCAGCGCCTGGACGACGGCCGCATCCACGCGCTGGAGTCCCACCTGTCCTACCGGATCGGGCTGCGCACGTTCTCGTCCATGGAGTCCCGCGCCGTCATCGGCGTACCCGACGCCTACGAGCTGCCCCCCCGGCCCGGCTCCGGCTACCTGCGCACCGATGTCACCACGCTGACTAGGTTCAAGGCCGCTTACGTGTCAGGTCCGCATCGCTCGGGCGCTACCCAGACCCAGCGCATCGAGGCCGTCCGCAAGCTGGTGATGCCCTACGAGGCCGGGTATCTGGCACCGCGCTCGCCCGAGCCGTCCGAGGCTCCGCCCGCCGACGAGCCCGCGGCCGTCGCGGCGAGCCCGGATCCCGGCGGCGAGCAGGCGTCAGCCAGGTCGCTGATGGAGATCATGATCGAGCGGATCGCGGACAAGGGTCCGGCCGCGCACCAGGTCTGGCTTCCCCCGCTGGAGGCGTCGCCCGCGCTGGACGAGATCATGCCCGCCCTGGAGCCGCTCCCCGGCGTGGGCCTGGCTCCGGTGGACTGGGGCGGGCGCGGCGGCCTGATCGTCCCGCTCGGCGTGATCGACCGGCCGTTCGAGCAGCTCCGCGACCTGCTGATGATCGACCTGGCGGGTGTCGGCGGCCATGTGGGCATCATCGGCCGCGCGCAGGGCGGCAAGTCCACCCTGCTGCGCACGCTGATCTCCAGCATCGCTCTTACCCACACCCCCGCGCAGGCCCACTTCTACGCCCTGGACCTGGGCGGCGGCACCCTGTCCTCGCTGACCGGGCTGCCGCACGTCGGCGATGTCGCCAACCGGATCGAGACCGACCTGGTCAGCCGGATGATCGCGGAGATCATCTCGCTGGTAACCGAGCGCGAGCGCCAGTTCGGCGAGCACGGGATCGCCAACATGGCCGCCTACCGCCAGCTCCGGGCAGCCGGGAAGTTCAGCGACGACGTCCACGGTGACGTGTTCCTCATCATCGACGGATGGGCGACCTTCAAGACCGAGTTCGAGGCCCTGGACGCGCAGCTCCGGCAGGTCCTGCCGCGGATGCTCAACTACGGCGTGCACCTGATCGTCACCGCCAGCCGGTGGATAGACGTGCACAGCGCGGTGCGCGACCAGCTCGGCACCAAGCTGGAGCTGCGGCTGGGCGACCCGCTCGACTCGGTCATCGATATCCGCGCCGCCAAGAACGTACCCGAGATGCCCGGCCGCGGCCTCACCACCGGCAAGCACCAGTTCCTCGCGGCGCTGCCGCGCATTGACGGCAGCAGCGACATGGACGACCTGGAAGCCGGCGTGACCGCGATGGCGAGCGCGGTCCGCGAGCACTGGGACGGGCCGACTGCGCCGCCGGTGCGGATGCTCCCCGACCGTCTGCCGGTCGGGGAGCTGCCTGCGCCCGAGGGAACCATGCGGGTGCCCCTCGGCTGGAGCGAGGCCGGCCTGGCGCCGGTATGGCATGACTTCTCCAGCACCCCGCACCTGACCGTGCTCGGCGACACCGAGAGCGGCAAGACCAACCTGATGCGCCTGGTCGCGCGCGCGGTGATCCGCTGCTACAGCCCGGACCAGGCGAAGGTGGTCCTGGTCGACCTGCGCCGCGAGCTGTACGACGCGGTGCCGCCCGAGTACCGGCTCGGCTATGCGGTCTCCGGGGCGGTGGCCAGCCAGATCGTCACCGACATGGCGGCCACGCTGCGCGAGCGGATGCCCGGACAGGACATCACGCCCGAGCAGCTTCGCCGACGCGACTGGTGGACCGGCCCCGAGCTGTTCCTGATCATCGACGACTACGACCTGGTGGCGTCCTCGGCCAGCAGCCCGTTCCAGCCGCTGATCGAGTTCCTGCCGCAGGCGTCCGACATCGGGCTGCACGTCATCGTAGCCAGGGGCGCGGCCGGCTCGGCGCGGATATCGATGGACGCAATGCTGCGCCGCATGTGGGAGTCGAACACGCCGGATGTGGCGCTGTCGTGCCCGCCGCAGGAGGGGGTGCTGCTCGGCAACGTCCGGCCACGGGTGTTCCCGCCCGGCCGGGCCATGCTGCTCACCCGCCGCCAGTACCAGATCCTGCAGACCGCCTTCGTGGGGCACGGCGACTCCGGTGACGACTGAGCCGGAGCCCGCGGAGACGGCGAGTGAGGCATCGCGTG
>Ga0066790_10000587_pt1 | contig 13958 bp, 20 predicted proteins | sample OrgsoiDNA2013050_FD_70963 | JGI IMG/M metagenome (GOLD analysis project Ga0066790, IMG submission 70963) | Permafrost soil microbial communities from the Arctic, to analyse light accelerated degradation of dissolved organic matter (DOM) -... | ecosystem: Environmental > Terrestrial > Soil >...
CAACGTCTGCCGCGTCAAGGCCTTCAAACGCCAGATGTTCGGCCACGCCAACCTCGACCTTCTGCGAAACAGAGCTTGACATGACGCGGCACTGAAGCATACTGAGTATGCAATACTGGGTATGGGAGTGCGCATGTCGGTTCGTCACAGTCTTCTGGCGCTGCTGGATGCCGGGCCGATGCACGGCTACGGGCTCAAGACCGAGTTCGAGGCAGCGACCGGGGAGGTATGGCCGCTGAATGTCGGGCAGGTGTACACCACTTTGGGGCGCCTGGAGCGTGACGGGCTGGTGACCGCCGAGACTGATGCCGACGGCCAGAAGGTATACGGGATTACCGAGGCCGGCCGGGGTGAGCTGGGGCGGTGGTTCGAGACGCCGGTGGCGCGCGAGGTGGTTCCCCGGCAGGAACTGGCGATCAAGCTGGTGTTCGCGATGCGATCGGGCTCGGCTGATGTCGCCGAGGTCGTGCAGCGGCAGCGAGTGGCCACGGTGCGGTCGCTGCAGGAGTTCACCCGGCTGCACGCCGACGCCGACGCGGATGGGGATCTGGCCCGGCTGCTGATGCTCGATGCGCTGGTGTTCCAGGCCGAGGCTGAGGCTCGCTGGCTCGACGTGTGCGAGGCGCGGCTCGCCCGTGAGCGCGCCGCGCCGCGGCGCCGTCCGGACGTCGCGGCGCCCGGCCCGGTGGCAGAGCGGAGCGGCGGCTGATGGCGATCCTCCACGTCGACCGGGCAGGGCGGGTCTTCGGGTCCGGGCGGCTGAGCGTGGTGGCGCTTGAGGAGGTGTCGCTCAGCGTCGGTGCGGGCGAGTTCGTGGCGGTCATGGGGCCGAGCGGGTCGGGGAAGTCCACACTGCTGCACCTGGCAGGCGGGCTGGACCGGCCGACCTCGGCCGGGTCCTGCTGGCAGGACGTGACCTGGCCCGCCTGGGAGCCGCCGAGCTGGCGCTGGCGCTAAGGCAGCGGATTGGCTTCGTCTTTCAGAGCGCCAACCTGCTGGCGTCGCTGACCGCGGCCGAGAACGTGGCACTCCCGCTGGAGCTTGACGGCGTCAAGCCCAGGGCGGCGTCACGGCGCGTGAACTGCGATGATATCGGCGTGTCCTTCTGGAAGCAGGCCGAGAACCCGAGAAAGCGGCCGCCGCGATCCTGGGCCTTCGACACTGGATGCGCCATCGTCGCCGGCGCGGCGTCGCTGGCGCGCTTCTTGTTCGGCCAGGCGGCGCATCCGGTTCACCTGTCGCTTGCCGCCGGCGTGTTCGTCGCGGTCCTGACGGCCGCAGCGCTCCCGCTGCGCCGGGTGTGGCCCGGCCCGGTGTTCCTGTGGACCCTCCTGGCCGCGGTCGTCCTGGCGCAGTGGCCGGACCGGGGTGCGCTGTTCCCGGTCGCGCTGGCGATCAGCCTGTACACCGTCGCCGCCACGATGCGACGGGCCGAGGCGCTGGCCGCGGCGGTGCTCGTGGTCGGCGTCATGCTCCTGGTTGTCGCGCAGGACGGCACGCGTTACTGGGCGGTCGCGAGCTCCGACGCCGCCGGGTATGGGGCCGCTGTCCTGGTCGCGGGCTTGTACGTGGGCACCCGCCGGGCCTACCTCGCCGAGCTGCGCGACCGTGCCCGGCGGCTCGAGCGCGAGCGCGACCAGGCCAGCGCGCTGGCCGCAGCGGAGGAACGGGCCCGTATCGCCCGTGAGATGCACGACAGCGTGGCCCACCACCTCACCGTCATCGTGGCGCTTTCCGACGGCGCCCTCCGCGCGTTCACCCGCGCGCCCGGCGATGCGGTCGATGCGATCCGGGACGTGTCGGGCACTGCCCGGCAGGCGCTCGCCGAGACCCGCCGCCTGCTCGGCGTGCTGCGGGCCGGCTCCGGGCAGGAACCGCGGCAGCCGCTGCCCGGCCTGGCCGACCTGGATGACCTGCTCGGCCGGGTCCGGGCCGCCGGCCTGCCAGTGCGGTACGAACTCAGCGGCGCCGGCGCGGGCCTCCCGCCTGCTATTCAGCTTGCTGTCTTCCGGCTCGTCCAGGAGGCACTGACGAACACGATGAAACACGCCGGCCCGGGCGCGAGCGCAGCGGTCCGGCTGCAGCTCACACCTGCCGAGGTACGGGTGGACGTCGAGGACGACGGCACCGGCCGCGGCGCAGAACCCGCCGCGGCAGGTGGCGGCCTGACCGGGATGCGCGAGCGCATCGGCGCGTTTGGCGGCGAACTCGATTTCGGTGCGCGTCATCCGCGCGGCTGGCGGGTCACCGCCCGGCTCTACCTCGATCCGGCGGCCGCATCATGATCACCGTGCTGCTGGCCGACGACCACTCCCTGATGAGGAAGGGCTTCCGCCTGATCTTGGACGCCGAACCCGACATCGAGGTGGCCGGGGAGGCCGGCGACGGGACGACGGCGGTATCCATGGCATCCGCGCTGCGCCCCGATGTGGTGCTCATGGACGTCCAGATGCCCGGCCGCGACGGCATCGAGGCGACACGCGACATCGTCGCGGCCGGCCTGCCGTCGAAGGTGCTGATCCTGACTACATTCGACCTGGACGATTACGTCTACGCCGGCCTGCGCGCGGGCGCCAGCGGCTTCCTGCTCAAGGACTCCCAGCCCGACGACCTGGTCGCCGCAATCCGCACCATCGCTGCCGGCGACGCCGTTCTCGCGCCGGGCGCCACCAGGCGCCTCATCCGCCAGTTCGCCGCACAGCAGCCCGAGCAACCCGGCGGCCGACGCGCTGAGCAGATACGACGCGCCCTCACCAGCCGCGAGCAAGACGTCTTCGCCCTCATCGCCGCGGGCATGTCAAACAGCGAAATCGCCGCCAGCCTGCACCTGTCCGCAGGCACCGTGAAGATTCATGTGGGCCGGATACTCGCCAAGCTCGGCCTGCGCGATCGCGTCCAGGCCGTCGTGCTTGCCTACGAATCCACACTGATAATTCCCGGGTCGCACCCGCCAGATCAGCCCCGGCACCCGCAGTGACCAGTCAGGTAACGGACGGCGAGCGGTATTCAGCCGGAATACCTGACGGCCATCCGCGACCGCCTCCTCGATCAGCTCCAGCATCCGCCGCCAGCTGGCCGCCGAGGTATCCTGGCGCTCGGCGATCGCGCGGCTGGTGGTCAGTCCGCCCGGGAGGGGACCCGGGCGTGGCCCGGCTGAGGGGGACGCGTGCCACGGCGCAGGAGAAAATGCCTCGACCCGGCCGCGCAGATAAATCAGTATGGGCGGGTGCTAGAGCCAGAGTTGCGCGCGGAAGATCTGCTGTCCGGTCCTCGTGGCCGTGAGCTGTGCGCCCGGCTAGCAGCGCTCGCGCCGCCGCGGGCTGGCGTCTTGCTCGTCCCGGTACCTGGTCCTGCCGGCGCCAGGCCGCCGGCCGAGGCGGAGCCGCCGGGCCAGGATGACGAGGAGCAGCCCCCGCCCCTCCCGCCTGACCGCGACGACCCGCTGGCGGTCATCCCGGCGCTCGCCGACGTTGCCGCGGACGCCGGCTACTGGGGCGGACTCCCGGCTGCCGACCCGCTGGGCCACCCCGACGTGATCGCAGAGCTGCGCCCCGTGGCCGCCCGGCTGGCAGGGTCCGCCGGATGCCGGTGGTGGTGGTCCGGCCTCGACCGGGGCACGCAGCGGTACGTGCAGTGGACCGCCCGGCAGCCGGCGCCCGAGCTGGGCAGCGCCGCCGAGACGCTGCGCGCCGCCGACGCCGAAGCCGGCGAAGACGAGCGCAGGATGAGCCATGACCGTCACCTGCCTGCCGGCTCGGGCGTGAATGGTGCCTGGTGGACCTGCCCGTCCGTCCTCTCCACCACCCGGCGCCTGGGCCGCCTGGGCGCCGTCCTGCTCGCCGGCCAGGAAGACGGCTTCGGCGACACCGACGCCGTCGTGTGGCCGCTCGCGGTCGCTGGCACCGCCCGCGTCCTGGAGGTAGATGGCCCGCAGGCGTGGCAGCGCCTCGTCGCCGCATATCCCCGGCCCGCGACCGCTACCTACCGGCATACCTGGGCATGGACCGGATGGGACGGGGAATGGCTCGTGCCCCGCTGGCCGGCGGTCGCCCGTGACTGGGACGGCGTGCACCTCAGCGTCGCCGGCTACCTGTCCACCGCGGGCCGCGCCCTGCCCGCCGGGACAGCGCGCACCCTCCTGGCCGGCTGGAACCCCGACGAGACCTACTGGCTCACCGACGTCCTCACCCCCTGCGGCCAGGCCCGTGCCTGGCACAACCACGACCGCACCCCCCTCGGCTGGCAGGAAGTCACCGCGACCGCCTAAAGCGGGAACCCGAAGATCACCGTGCGGGTTCCCTCGGGGGCGAGGACGTAGCGGTTGGTGTGCTCGATCCGGCGGATCAGCCCGGCGAGCCGGAGTCGCCGCAGGTCGTAGATCATCTGGCCGGGGGTGTAGGGGCACCGGGTCATCGCCGATTCCGGCGCCATGCCGCCGAGGCCGGTCAGCCAGCACTGCGTGTACCCGTGCCTCCTGCCCGGTGCTGGTGCTCTGGGGCCGTCTGTCGGGGGACTGAGTGACCTACGGCCTGCCGCCGACGGCACTGGGCGGGGATAGCCTGCAGGCGGAGGTCGAGATGAGTGAGCAGGAAAAGCAGGATGCCCTGGCCCGCACAGCTGACCTGCTCGGCGAGCAGAGCGCTGCAGCGCGGCAGGTCCTCAGCCAGTTCTGGGCCCTGGCGTTCGAGCAGGGCCGCCTGGCCGCGCTGGACGAACTGCAGGACCGGTTCTGCGTCTGCATGAAGTGACGGATTACCGCACTCACCCAGCCACGCAACACCATGACAAGCTTCACAGGCTGAACCGCCCCGGCGATTCCGGAGACTCTGACGAGCAGCAGCACCTGGAGCTGGCGCGTATTCCACCAGTTCGGGGGTGCCGTCCCAGCTAGAGTCTGCTGCCCAGGCTTCTGCGAAACGGCCGCGGCTGCACACTGCGATAGACACTGAAATACACGTGGATGCCGTTCCCTATAATCTTCAGCATGATGTGGCTGGAACTGCAGAGATGCCTCTCGCATAGCAGGCTGGAATGACGCATAATCGCCTAATCTGCTCGCCTCAACCGACCAACGCTGGGAGGCAAACAGCTGGCCGCCGCCCCCGGCTGGGGCGGCCGGCCTCAGCGCCAGCCCCGTCAGCACATAGCACGCCCCCACCGCCGCCAGCGCGAGCGTCATCGTGGCGTGAGCGGACGTCGGACCCTGCCGCGCGTGCGTTCCGGGGATGTCGGCTGCGACCTTACCCGCCTGGGCTGACGAGGCCGGACTCGTAGGCGAGCACAACCGCCTGCGCGCGATCGCGGAGGTTCAGCTTGGCCAGGATCCGGCTGACATGGGTCTTGTTGGTCTGCTCGGCGATGACCAGAGCGTCACTGATCTCGGCGTTGGAGAGGCCACGGGCTATCAGCCGCAGGACCTCGGTCTCCCGGCTGGTGAGCATGCCGAGCGCTGCGGGAGGTGGCGGGCTGGCCCCCGGGCGGCGGGCGAGCTCTGCGATCAGCCGCCGGGTTACGGTCGGGGCGAGCAGCGCGTCACCGGCCGCTACCACCCGGACCGCCGGCGCGGCGGCGCACGCCGGCCGCCCAGCCCCAGCACCGTGCCGGCGGCCCAGGCCCGCCGGTCCGGAGGCTCCGTCGTCGCTGCTCACATGTCCGCCTTGCCGGGCCGGGCCGCGGTGCCTGTTATGCGTTACTGCGGTGGGCCCGCTTGCCGAATTAAATAGATATCATTAAGATATGCACGTGTTGTCAGATCCGTCAAGCCGAGGAGGCACACGATGGCGACCCAGGATGCAGTCGCAGGTCCGGAACTGCTCAGTCCCCAGGTGACCGAGTACCAGGCTAGATTCTGGCCCGGCCTGCGCATGCTGGTGGCGGGCATCGTGCTGCTGCTGGCCGGGGTGGCAGTCGCCGTGCTGGCGGGTCACCGCAGTCACGGCGCGGCCGAGGCGCTGGTCCTGCTCAGCGTCGTGATCCTCATCGCCGGCGCCCTCGCGCTGCGGGGTCTCACCTCGGTGGTCCCGGGGCAGGCACGCGTCGTGCAGCTGTTCGGCCGTTACCGGGGCACTATCCGCGACCAGGGCTTGCAGTGGGTGAACCCGTTTACCCGCCGCATCGTGGTGTCCACCCGGATCCGCAACCAGGAATCAGCGCAGGCGAAGGTCAACGACGCCGACGGCAACCCAATCGAGATCGCCGCCGTGGTCGTCTGGCAGGTCGCCGACACCGCCAGCGCCGTTTACTCCGTCGACGACTTCACCCAGTTCGTCTCCATCCAGACCGAGACCGCCGTCCGGCACATCGCCTCCAGCTACCCCTACGACAACCGGGGCAGCGGCGCGCTATCGCTGCGCGACAACGCCGACGAGATCACCGGGAAACTCTCCGCCGAGATCACCGCGCGGGTCGCGCCGGCCGGTGTGCACATCATCGAGTCGCGCCTGACCCGGCTGTCGTATGCCCCCGAGATCGCCCAGGCCATGCTGCGCCAGCAGCAGGCCAGCGCCGTCGTGGGCGCGAGGGCGCGCATTGTCGAGGGTGCCGTGGGCATGGTGCGCCTGGCCCTGGAGCGGCTGCAGGAAGAGGGCGTCGTCGAGCTGGACGAGGAGCGCAAGGCCACCATGGTGTCCAACCTCCTCGTGGTCCTGTGCAGCGAGCAGGCCACTCAGCCAGTCGTCAACACCGGCACCCTCTACCAGTGACCGCCGGCAAGGAACCGCGGTGACCGAGCGCAAGAGCGTCCTGCTGCGGCTGGACCCCGCCGTCCACGACGCCCTCGCCCGGTGGGCCAGCGGCGAGCTGCGCAGCACCAACGCCCAGATCGAGTTCCTGCTGCGTCGCGCGCTCGCCGACGCCGGTCGGCTACCCCGTGACGCCGGACAAATGCGCCCCCGCGGCCGGCCACCCGGCCGAAACCAGCCAGACAGCGGGCGATAAACCGTCCGGCTAACGCCGCCGCGGCAGGGCTCGAGCAGGCAGCCCCGCATTACGTTTGCCCGGCTGCGCGGTCGACCTATAGCTCATCGGCAGAATTCACCACCCCGAGCACGTGAATTCGCTCGTGCAGCGGCCGGCTGGGGAGATCCTTGGGCCGCCTACCTCCTTTTTTCATCGGAAGAGTCGTTTTAGAGCACAGGTTGGATTTCTGGCCGGTAATCTCCCCTCCGATGGAGATCCGAGCGGCGGCCAAGAGTTCCTCCTTCCCTGGTCGGCAAGCTACCCGGGCGTGGTGCCAACAGCGGACGTCATCCATCCGCACCGCAGGATCGTGCGGGAAGTCATGAGCCGGATCCGCCACGCGGGCCGTCGGCCCGTGCTCCTGGGGCTCACCCGCAGAGAGCTCAGCCACTACGGCGCCCGGCCCCGGCGCGTCATAGCGCTGCACACCACGGCTGATGAGCACGCCCTGACGACGCCGCCCACGCACACCTCGAACATCGACATCACCGTCTGGATGTCGAAGCCCTCGCCGTGACGCTGCGGCGTGACTGCTCCAGGTGCCGTGCTGGCCTCATGCGCGGTGAAATGGCCTCGCAGGGTCATCAGGTAAGCCGGGCGCCACCGGCGCCGGGGACGATGTCGCCGGGCGCTTCGGAGCTGAGCGCCTTGGGTTCGCCCAGCGCTCCAGGATCCAGGCCAGCATTCGCGGGGGAGTCGCTCAGGGCGCGGATCTCACCGAAGCCAGAACGACCTGATCTGCGCAACCAGACCATGATCGCCGGCGGGCCGCCGTCGCGCCGAACGGCGGCTACTTGCGCGTGCTCGCCGCTGGGCTGGACGACGCGCCGCGCTGCTGGCATCGGCCGTCTGTCTCGAGAAGGTCACGCTTCACGGCTGGTGTACGTCGTGGGCGGCTGGGTGTCCCGGGGCCACCGGGGCTAGGCGGAGTCCCAGTGGGGCGGGCGGTCATGGCGGAGGCGGTCGTCGTCATCTGGCTCGGGCTGCTCACCCCAGCCGATGTCGGTGTCTTCCTCGCTCCTCACCGGCAGTACGGGCCTGTCGTCGGGGTCCGGCGGGCCGGCGCCTGACGGCTGGTTCGGCGGCACGGCAGTCACCATCTTCCTGAAGATCAATGCGGTCGGACCGTTCCTCATTGTGAGGCCACCACGGGCACACCGGCCACGGCCATCGCCGCAGAGTACTCGCGGCGCAGCGGCTCGAATCGCCGCGGCCGGCCGGGTCGGACTCGACTACCAAGATGACGCAAGACAATCTACGCAATCCAGGCCGCCGGACAGATACCCGGCCGGGCCGCCAGACAGTAAACCCGGCGTCAGCGCACCGCCGTCGGCGAGGTCCAAGCAGACCACCCGCAGGTCTCCGGCTGACCCGAACATGCCGAGTCGCAATCATCTTCCGGTTCGCTCGTGGAAGCACAGAATGTCCTGGCCGACACTTGACCGGCACCGAGATGACGTCCGCACAGACAGGCGGTTCCGGTGCACGCTGTTCCCGTCGCCTCCGTCACGGAGCTGGAGCATGAATCTCAGTTAGAGCGGGCTCGGCGCCTAGTGGGTTATAGAGCCTGGCCGGGATGCCGCTGACTCCGAGGCGGATGTTGAAGCAGCGCCGCGCGCCCGTGCATTCGCTTATGCTTATGGTCTGGACGGTAGACCTAATCCCGGAGCGGAGTGACGAGCAATGGCTCAGCGGACGCAGATCCTCTATGTGGACGATATTGACGGCAGTGCGGCCGAGGGCACGGTCAGGTTCGGGTTCGGCGGTACGGATTACGAGATCGACCTGAGCAAGAAGCACGCGGACCAGCTCGCAAAGGCTCTTGGTCCCTACGTTGACGCGGCGCGCAAGGTGTCGTCACCCAGGCCGGTACGTGGGTCGCGTCCGGCCCGGCATGACCAGTCCGAGGTCCGGGCGTGGGCCCGCGCGCAGGGCCTGAAGGTATCTGACCGGGGCCGGATCCCGGCCGACGTGCTGGCCAGGTACGAGTCTGCGCACTAGGCGCCGGCGAGGCAGTTATATCCCGACCGGGACGCGGCGCCAGAGCATCTTGCTGCTGCAACAGGTGACCGCTGGCGACCGGGATTGGACTCAGAAGGTGTGCCGTAGTGCACATCGAGGCATGGTGGAAAACTGGCTTCAGTCGCGCGCTCATCGTCTGATGGGCATCGCAGCCTTGCGTCCGCGACCATGCCTTGCCGCAGTCGCGGCGAGTGGTCGCCTGAGATGACCTCCCGCAAGCGCGGAGCCCGCGTCCGCCCTGCACGGCCGCGGAAGGTGCACGGGCGGTATTCCAGTGAGATGCGCCGTCGGCCGGCCGGTCAGTACTCTGACGGAAGTGCTCGCGGTGGAGGGATGGCCCGTGTCGGCGGCGTTGCTGAACATCTTGATCGGGCTGGTCACCAGTGTCCTGAGCGGCGGTTCGGTGCTGGCTTGGCGGCACGTGAAGGATGCCCGCATCCTGAGCCGCAAGGCGGCATTCTTCGGGCATTGGCAGAAACCCGGCAGCACCAGCCACGACGACGTTCAGGCCATGGCAGTTCCTCTTCGACCACGGCCGGCTGGAGCATGCCCTGATTGCCAAGTTCATTCCTGCACGTTCTAGCTGCCCGGTCATCGTGATCGCCGGGCAGAGGGCGGTCGGCAACCGGGCCGCCAAAGGCCGTCGACTCCCCTGACCGATTCTGCCTGATCGTTCAGGTGACCTCGGCGGATACGTAAGCTATCAAGCAGCGGAACTGGTGGCTGACGTCACAGCGGCCGTCTTCACCGCTTCCCGGCGGTCCCCGGCGGTCACCACGCAGGATTCCTCTCCTAAAAGGATCGTTCAGCCTGTATGCAAGCGAGTAGGCGTATGAGGCTCCTATTTGCCGATCACAGATCTTCTTGGTCGGATGCGTGGACGGCCATCTTGGCTGGCCGGGCGGCACGCATAAGGATTAACCCGGTGCGGCATCGTCGGTCACACCGCCAAGCCGGACTGCCGCGCATAGCGGCGGGAGTGTGTGCGTCGCAGTTTCGCGGGTAGGTCGCGGTCGCGGAGTGTGACGTTGACGCTGGCCGTCGGCGACGGCCTCTATCGGTCTGGCCGTCAGCAGACTTGTCCCGCGAGTGCGACGGGCGCACCCTCGGGCGGTAGAGGAGCTGGCTTTGTGGCATGTGGCTTCGCGGGTGAGTTCCGGGATCTGGCCCATATTTCGTGATGGATACGGTGCCGTCTCGCATCGGTTAGGTCTGGGCGGTGAGCAGGACTCGCTTGCGGAGCAGCGGCAGTCCGGCTCGTCCGAACATCTGCCGTTTGATTATTTTGATGTGGTTGACGCGGCCTTCGACGAGTCCGGAGTTCCAGCGGCTGGTCAGGCCCTGGGTGACGGCGTCGAGGTCTTGTTCGAGGCCCTTGGCGAAGGACGACATGCCGGGCAGTTCGGCGGTCCGGGCGTCGCTGATCCACTGCAGGAGGTTCTGGCCGGTGAGCTGGGTGAGCATCCGTGCGAACGTGCGGACGTGGCCGGAGGCGGCCTGGAGTTCGGGGCAGCGTTCCAGCAGGTCCTTGAGCTGGGGCTGCTCGTCTTCGGTCAGGGAGTCGGGATGGCGGGTGAGCCAGCCGGTGACTTCCCGGACGGACGGCGGAGCCGGCGGGAGCGGCGTCTTGCCGGGGCGGTGCTGCTCGAGGTAGTCGCGGACGGTGGAGTAGCTGCCGGTGTACCCGAGTGAGCTGATCTCCCGGAATAGCTGGGCGAGGTTTGTGCAGCCTTCGTCCATGCGCTGGTGCAGGCAGCCCAGATGGCGGGCGATCGCCCGCATCCCGTGCCCTTCGGCGAGCAGTTCGTGCACCATGGGGTGGTGCCGGCGGGCTCGCTCGGCGAACTTCCCGGCCGGCTCCGGCTGAGGGACGCGCGCCGGCTCTGCGGATAGCCCGGGATCCGGTCCGGCTGCGGGCTATTGGAACTGTCTGAATATCTCTGCTTTTCCAATGAAGTGATCTCAACGATTTTCATGTGATGTAGCCGCGCTCGAAATGGGTGAGGACCAGGGCAGCGCGGACGATGTCTTCGATCTTGCTCGGGCTGGAGGTGACGTGATGGAGGGTGCGCCAGCGGCCGGTGAGCAGGGCGAACCCACGCTCGCCCGGGCAGCGAAGCGACCGCTGGAGCGTGTTATAGGTGCGTGTATTGATATCGAGGTCCCGGCCGTCGAGTTGTGGCATGCGTGCGCAAAGGCGCGCCGCTGTCGGCAAGAATTCGCTGGCGTCCGGGACGAGCTCAGGCATAGGGTGCCGCCGTGACCTGGATCGCACCCGACGTCGAGCGTTCAGAGGACTATCCGGCGCGCCGCAGCGAACCCGAGCGGGAGATGCTCCGCGACTGGCTCGACTGGCACCGGGCCACCCTGCTGCGCAAATGCGCGGGGCTGGATGCCACGCGGCTGGCCGCGCGCGCAGTGCCGCCGTCGAGCCTCTCCCTGCTCGGCCTGGTCCGGCACATGAGCGACGCCGAGCTCGGGTGGGTCAGGCAGACCTTCCGCGGTGAGCAGGTACCCGACCTGTACTACCGATCCGATGCCCCGGACGCGGACTTCGAAGAGGCAGGCCCGGCCGGCGCCGAGGAGGACTTCGAGCGCTACCGGGCCGAGTGCCGGGCCGTCGATGCCGCGCTCGAGGGCGCGAAGCTGGACGACACATTCACGTTCCGGGAGAAGACCACCTCGGTGCGCTGGATGTGGCAGCACCTCGTGGAGGAGTACGCGCGCCACAACGGGCACGCCGACCTGCTCCGCGAGGCCATCGACGGCTCGGCCGGCATGTGAGCCGGGCCCCGGGTCAGAGGCCGGCCCGGGGTGAGGGGACCAGGCCCAGCTGAGGCCGGCCCGGCCAGGGCCGGCCCGGGTCAGGGGCCGACACGGGGATGTCCGGGCAGGCACGCGGACGAGCCGGGCTGCCCGGGAACAGGCGTGGAGCCCCAGTAGAAGAGGTCTAGGCGCCCGTCGATGACGATGACGGGCTTATCCGCACCGAAGGTTACGGCTACGGATGGTTTACCGGCTGTGTCTCCGGCGGGCACCGGGTGATCTACCACCCGGGAGATAACGTCGGCTTTGTCGCCGTGAACGCCTGGTTCCCGCAGGACGCGGTACGTCTTGCAGTCCTCAGCGACGAGGAAACAGCCGACCTGCAGGCGATCATCCGCCAGGCAATTACGACGGCCTTCCCGTAGTCAGCGACCTGGTTCTCTGGCTGATGTCGGCGGCGTAGGCGGCCCAGTCCCCGCCGGAGATCTTCTGCCACTGGATCGCCGCCTTGATGTGGATGCCCAGCGTCTTGGCCAGGATCGCTGCCGGGACATCGGCGGCCAGGGTGAACAGGGCGGTGTTACGGCTCTGGCGCGGGCTGATCCCGAGGGCATGGAGCCGCTGGGCGAGCGCGTCTTCGGTCAGCGGGCTTCCTGGTCGGCGTCCTGGGAACAGCCAGGAGGAGCGGACGTCGAGCAGGCCGGTTCCCGATGCTTTGCGGCCGGCCGCGACCGCGCCGACGAGGGCGTCCAGCGGGGCGGGCAGCATGATGGGCCTGCTGCCCAGGCGCAGGAGCGTGCGGCCGTCCTGGTGCAGGACATGCTGGGTCGTCAGGGCCGTGATGACGTTGAGCTTCTGGGCGTAGAGGAGGATGAGGAGCCCGGCGACCCGGTCGGCGGCCGGGCAGGTGTCGTCGTGGAGGAGGCGGCGTGCGTCTGCCCACCGGCGGTCCTGGTCAAGCGGCCCGGCCGGGCCAGTCCAGCGCGACGCCGGAGCGGTGAGGCGGGAGGCGTGCCGGCGGGCGACCGCCCACCGCACGAAGTTCGCTGACCGGGCTAGGTGGCTGGAGTTCCCGGCCAGCCACTGGTCGAGCTCGGCCTGGGTGCAGGCGGCCCGCTCCACGACGACCCCGGCCAGATGGGGTAGCAGCACCTCCAAAGCGTGGCCGTGCTGGCATGACAAGCATCTGCTGACCTGTGACAATGACAAGCTGGGCTCCTGGCTGACCGGCTGGCGTAGACAACCGCCGATCTACCAGGAGTCCCTTCACTTTCTCCGGCAACACGCCGGTCATGCCCAGACCGGTCAGCCCAGCCACGCAAACCAAGATTTTCATCGGCACGGGCCGGTTATCACCTCAATGCGCCGTTATGCCCGGCAACCGCCGAATACCGAAATGGCTGACGGGTGCGCCGCTCGCGGCTGCTGAGTGCGCCCCGGCGAGTGGAACGCACTCGGGAGACGTTACGGAACGACCTGTTCCGAGAGCACGCCAACCTCGACGCCTCCGCCTTTTTCGAGGAACGGGCATTGCCCGGCAAGGGCCACAGCCGCGTCGAGGGTGCCGGCGGTGATCACGTTGTATCCGCTGGATCTGGTGTCTCCTTGGCACCTGCCGACCATGCGGGCGTCCGACACGCGGTTGCCCTGGTCGAGCAGGTGGGTGCCGAGGCTTTCGATCCACGAGTTCCACAAGGTCATCGTCCCGGCGCCGGCTGACGGGCCGAGTTCGGCGAGGCGCTGCTCCAGCGGAATATTCGGCACCCGGTAGGTAAACAGGAACTTGGGCATCGTGCTCCTCCTCTGCTAGGCCGGCAATGTGCCGGCAGCGGACTGTCAGGGAGGCAGACGCCGGCCGGCTGATGATCTGGGCGGCGGCGGCCGCCCAGATCATCCGGCTGGAGGCGTCTATGTGAGTAACCCGCTCGGAAGGAGCCGGAGGAAGAGATGACAGGGGATGGTGTGACAGGCACGGATCTGATCGCGCGGGCGAGGGCCGGTGACGAGCAGGCGTATACGGAGCTGGTGGCCCCCTACCGGCGTGAGCTGCAGGCACACTGCTACCGGATCCTCGGCTCGGTGCAGGATGCCGAAGACCAGGTGCAGGAGACGCTGTTCGCGGCCTGGCAGGGCCTGGCCGGATTCGCGGGCCGCGCCTCGGTCCGGACCTGGTTGTACCGGATCGCGACGAACCGCTGCCTGGACGCTTTGCG
>Ga0066790_10000590_pt1 | contig 13948 bp, 10 predicted proteins | sample OrgsoiDNA2013050_FD_70963 | JGI IMG/M metagenome (GOLD analysis project Ga0066790, IMG submission 70963) | Permafrost soil microbial communities from the Arctic, to analyse light accelerated degradation of dissolved organic matter (DOM) -... | ecosystem: Environmental > Terrestrial > Soil >...
AAAGAACTTCGCGCCTCTTTGACCTCCTTCGGCCACGGCACGAGAATCTCCGATCCTCTGCCGACTCCCGTGCAACGCGCGGGTAGCGCGCACGTTCTCGGCGGCCGGTACGCGGCCAGGTCGCGCTTCATGATCGAGCACTGCGTTAGCCGGAACACAGATTGCTGCAAGGCACGAAGCGGCATCCGGCGCGGCGAACACTCTAACGCCGACGGAGCTAAGCGGTCAGGATGTCGACATCGTCGGCCCGGCTGCACGCCGCCGGCGTAGCCGATGGTAAGCGCCCGTCTGCGAGCGCTCGATCGACGCGTCCGGATCTGGCCCCGACGGCGTCGCAGAGCGGGAAGGGTGTGCGAACGCGTTTAGGACGCGACGCTTGGCGCTCACGTCGCGAGCACGCGGCCCGGTCCGCGCGGTGTGCGGTCAGCGGCTGGTCGGCGGTGCTTTCGCAAGTGTTCGGCACCGGCGGTCGTCACTGAGACGCGCGCGGGTTGTCCAGGAGCGCGAAGGCGGGCAACGAAACCGCGGTCGTTGGCGTCCTCCCACACCGGCAGACGCGGGCACGACGTTTGCCACGCCTCGAGCACGTCGGCGTAGGGGCGGGGCTCGGGGCCCAGCCACTCCAGGAGATCGAGGATCAGGGAGTCGACGGTGTCGGGCACGGGGGGGTGGACTTGTGTGTGCTTGTCGTTGCCAGGCTATCGCGGCCGTGGCCAACGAACGGGCTGCGCGCCTCCCGAGCCTTCGGCTGAGTTCGCCCGTCGGGCTGCGTACCGCTACGGCGCATCGGTGGTGGGAGGCCGCACCGATCGACGGTCCTGAGGATCCCGACCGAGGCCGATTCCTGACCCTCGTAGGGGTCGCGGCGCGGGAAGGATGAGCAAACGCTCGCTATTGGGCGATAGGAGGAGCGCACGATTCGGCGGTCGGTGCCGGTCATGGCAACAGTGGACCAGCACCCACGCCCCGCGCGGACGACTGCTTTGGGGGCGCCCTCGACGAGGTGGGCGGCCCTTTCTATGACCCAATGCTGCGCGTACACTTCCGATCGTTTCACCGATGTGGGCGTCGAGCGGCTCTTCTCAGAGCCGCTCCAGTGCCGGAGCTGGTGCCCGGATTCCGCCGTGAGCGGAAGCCTCGTGCCCGGCGGTATCGCCGACGGTGCCGGCCCGCCGTGGGTGTTGAGCCCCGGCACGCTCGACTGGGCGCTCGGCCTCGAGCCGGTGCCGAGCGCTTCATGGACGCTCCGAGCGTCCTGACCCTCGTGTCGTCGCGGCGACACGGAGCGCTGCTCGAGTACGTGCTCTGATCGTCTCCGCGCCTCTGACGGGCGCTCTCACCGTCGTCTCACCGGCGCCCCTAACGTGCTGCACACAAAGGAACCGGGTGATCTGAAGGACCTTTACCGGGGCTTGGCTCGCTGTTAACGAGCCGACCGCGACGATCCGAACCCAGCCGCATGCCACCAACGAAAGGGCTGGGTAAACCTACGTGATCCCCTCAGTGCTCGATCGCGAACGACGGGCGCATACTCTCGACCGCGCTCTGAGCGCAATCACCGACGCGAGCGTCCGCACCGCGACGCGGACGCTTCCGGACGTCTTCGGCGAGACCGTCGCCCGTTACCGGGAGCGGACGGCGATCGACGCGCCCGACGGCGCGTCGACCTATGAGCAGGCCTACGGTGCTGCGATCGTCCTCGGCGATCGCCTGCGGGCGATCGGGGTCGGTCCCGGTGACCGTGTCGGCGTCCGTGTCGCGAGCGGAACCGCCGATCTGTACGTGGCCATCCTCGGCGTGCTCCACGCCGGTGCGGCGTACGTTCCGATCGATGCCGACGACCCGCCGGCGCGTGCGGGCGCGATCTGGGAGAGCGCCTGCGCCTGCGCCGTCATTGAGGACGGGTTGCGGATCACGGAGCTGGCGACGCCGATCGGCGCTGGTGGAGAGCTCGGCGCCGCTGATGATGCCTGGGTGATCTTCACGTCGGGCTCGACCGGTGCCCCAAAGGGTGTTGCGGTTTCGCACCGGTCGGCGGTCGCGTTCGTCGACGCCGAGACGCTTCTCTGGAGCGTGCGTCCGGACGACCGCGTGCTGGCCGGGCTGTCGGTCGGTTTCGACGCCAGTTGCGAGGAGATGTGGCTCGCCTGGCGCAACGGTGCTGCGCTGGTGCCGGCGCCGCGGGCGCTCGTCCGCGCTGCCGCCGAGCTCGGGCCGTGGGTCGCGCAGCAGCGCGTGAGCGTGATCTCGACCGTTCCGACGCTGGCGGCGATGTGGGACGAGGCGGACATCGCCGGCGTCCGCCTGCTGATCTTTGGCGGCGAAGCGTGCCCGGAGGCGTTGGCGTGGCGTCTGTCGGCGCATCGCGAGGTCTGGAACACGTACGGTCCCACCGAGACGACGGTCGTCGCGACCGCGACGCAGCTGCGCCCTGGTGATGAGATCACGATCGGCCAGCCGCTACGCGGCTGGGAGATCGCGGTCGTCGACGAAACCGGCGAGCCAGTCGCGGGCGGGGAGCCCGGAGAACTGGTGATCGGCGGTGTCGGCCTTGCGCGCTACATCGACCCCGCGCTGGATGCGGAGCGGTACGCGCCGCTGCCGGCGCTCGGCTGGGACCGCGCCTACCGGACCGGCGACATGGTGCGTGACACCGCTGCCGGGCTCCTGTTCATCGGGCGGCGTGATGACCAGATCAAGCTTGGTGGCCGGCGGCTCGAGCTGGGCGAGATCGACGGGCAGCTGCGAGCCGTCGCAGGTGTCCGCGCAGCCGCCGCCACGGTCCAGAAGACCGCGGCAGGCAATCCCGTGCTGGTCGGCTACATCGTCGGCGACGTCGACCCGGCGGCGGTCCGCGCCGCTCTTAGACACCGGCTCCCCGAAGGGATCGTGCCGCTTGTGATCGCGCTCGACGAGCTGCCGACCAGCGCCTCGGGCAAGGTGAACCGGAAGGCGCTGCCCTGGCCTCCACCTGCGGAGATGGCGAGCGGCGCGAGCTCCGAGCTGACCGGCACGGCGGCCTGGCTGGCGGAGCGTTGGGTCGATCAGCTCGGGGCGCTGCCGATGAGCGGGCAGAGCGACTTCTTCGAGCTCGGCGGCAGCTCGCTTGCGGCGGCCAAGCTCGTGTCGGTGCTTCGCGACCGGTTCGCGGCCGTGGCGGTCGCCGACGTGTACAAGTACCGGCGGCTGGCGGACTTGGCGGCTCGCCTCGATGATCTCGACTCGAGCTCTCAAGCGTGTGCCGTGGCGCCGCTCGATGGCGGCAGGCGCTGGAGCGTCGCGCAGCTCGCCGCCCTGTTCGCCATGCTGATCCTGGCGTCCCCTCAGTGGCTGCTGGGAATCCTCGCCGTTGACCGCCTGTCGGGCGCCCATCTGGGCCCGGCTGTCGGCTGGGGTTGGATCATCGCGGGCTGGCTCGTGTTCGGCAGCGCCGTCGGTCGGACCTTGATCGTCGTGGCCGTCCGGCGACTGCTGCTCCCGAAGCTCGAAGCAGGCCGCTACCCCCGTCGCAGCTGGCTGACCTGCCGGCTCTGGTTCCTCGAGCGGCTCGCTGAGGCGGCCCGATCCGAGAGCCTGGCCGGGACGCCGTTCGCTGATCGGTACGCGCGTATGTGCGGACATCCGATTGGTGTCGGAGCCCGGCTCGGGATGTTGCCGCCAGTGACGAGCCTCGTGCAGGTCGGTGAGGGCGCGACGATCGAGTCTGACGTCGACCTCCACGGATGGTGGCTGGAGGGCAGCGAGCTGGTCGTCGGCGACATCTCGATCGGCGCCGGCGCTCGGGTCGGGACGCGGACGCTGCTCGCTCCGGGAGCACGGATCGGCGATGGGGCTGAGATCGAGCCGGGCAGCTACGTGATCGGCACCGTGCCGGCCGGCGAGCGGTGGTCGGGCTCGCCCGCGACGCGGATCGGAGACGCCGGCGATGAGTGGCCCTGGATCGCCCCGGACCGCCCGCGTCGTGAGCGTTTCTGGCGGGCGATGTTCGTCGGTGGCCTTGCGTTTCAGTCCGCCCTGCCGTTGCTTGCAGTGACACCCGGGCTGATCCTGCTATCGCTGACGGGTGTCGGGCAGACCGGCCAGGCGGCCATGCTCGGCCTGCTGACGATGGCGCCAGCGATCGCGCTGCTGTTCCTGCTCACCTACGCGCTGGTCGTCGCGGGTCTGGTGCGTCTCGTCGGTTCGGTCGCCCGGCCCGGCTGGCACCACGAGGTCGGCGCAACGGATGGGCCCTCTGGTTCAGCGAGGCGCTGATGGCCGGAGCGCGGAGCGTCCTGCGGCCCCTCTACCTCACTGTCTACACCCGTCACTGGCTACGGCTCGCCGGGGTCCGGATCGGCAAAGGCGCTGAGGTCTCCACGGTCGTCGGGCTGAACCGCTTGAGCACATTCGCTTCTGGAAGCTTCGCCACCGACGACGTCGTATTCGCCGGAGCTCGCGCCCGCAACGGCTGGCTCCATGTCGCACCGATCGAGGTCGGCCCGGGAACGTTCCTCGGCAACAGCTGCATCTTGCCGGCCGGCACGAAGCTGGGCGCTGACGGGCTGATCGGCGTCTTGACGATGGCCCCGCGGGAGACCGCAGACGGCACGTCGTGGTTCGGGACCCCAGCGCTCGAGCTGCCGCGGGTGCCCGATCAGGGCGACCCGTCACGGACGACTACCCCGCCGCGCCGGCTCGTCATCGCGCGCGCTGTGATGGACGCGATCCGGATCCTGCTGCCGGCGACCGTCTCGGTGGCTATCGCGGCGCTCGTGTTCTGTGCGCTTGAGTCGGTGGCGGCCGCGGACGGTCTGCTCGCGATGGCGGCGGTCACGCCGTTCGTGTTGCTCGCAGCCGGCATCGCCGCGTCCGCGTTCACGATCGCGGCCAAGTGGTTGATCATCGGCCGCTACCGGGCCGGAGAGCACCCGTTCTGGTGCTCGTTCGTGTGGCGCGACGAGATCATCAACTGCCTACAGGAGGAGCTCGCGCGCCCGTGGCTGCTCGGCGCCGCGGTCGGGACGCCGGTCATTGGGGCATACCTCCGGGCGATGGGCGCCAAGGTCGGGAAGAACATCTGGTTCGAATCGCTGAACATCACCGAGTTCGACGTTGTCGAACTCGGCGACGGATGCGTCGTCAACCGCGCGGCGTGCGTCGAGACGCACCTCTTCCACGACCGCCTGATGCGGATCGGCCCGGCCACCCTAGCCCCGGGATCGACGCTCGGCCCGTACAGCGTGGTGCTCCCGGACACCGTGATCGGCGCCGGTACGTGCGTTGGCGGTCGCTCGGTCGTGCTGCGCGGCGAGAAGCTGCCAGCCGGCACGAGCTGGCACGGCGCACCGGTGGTGTGCCTTTGAGCCTGGCCGAGCCGGCGAGCCTCCGACTGCTCCCGGGAGGCCCCGAGGTTCGGCTGCTCGATGCGCGTGAGGCCGGCGTCGACGAGCGCGGTCTTAGAGCGTGGGCACGTGCTGAGTGTAACGCCGCCGGCGGCCCTCACGGCTCGCGGTCCTACCGTTATCCGTACGCGCTGGTCGCGCGGCATTCAGATCCGGTTGGGGTCGACATCGAACGGATCGAACCGTTCGATCACGCGTTCCTCGACTCGATCCGGACCCACTCGGAGTCGCTCGAGCCCCCGGCGGGTGCGGCCACGGATCAGTATCTCGCGTCGCTGTGGAGCAGCAAGGAGGCGCTCAGCAAAGCGCTCGGGGATGCGCTCACGTACGACCCACGGCGGCTCGAGTCCCCGATCGCCTGGCCAAAAGGGAGGTCAGGCCGCTGGCGCGCCGCGTCGGTGACGGTCCCGGCCGGGTACGTCGCCTGGTTGTGCTGGCGATTGACTGATGGCCGCTCGGGGTGCCCAACAGGATCCCGATGAGCTGCGGCTCACGCTCGTGTTTCTCGCGCCGCATGCCTCGGATGATGACGCAGCGGTAGGCCGCTGAACGTGAACGCGGAGGCTAAACGCGAGACTGCGTTCGCACCAAGCCGACAGCGATTGCGCCTCACCGGCAATAACGGGCAGCCGGTTGGTGTCGGCCGATGCTAGCCCGCTGCTCTCGCGGAGTCTTACCGTTGTCTCATCGGCCGGCCATAGGCTTCGCGCATGTCTGACGGTGATGACCGCCGACACATATCGCTGGCCGAGCGGGTGCGCCGGTTGCCGATCCGCGTGCGCCTGACCTTGATCTTCGCCGCGGCGATGTTGTTCGTCCTCACGGCCTGTGGCGTGGTTGTGTTCGAGCGCGTCCGGTCACAGGTCGACGCCCGAATCGACCTCGAAGTCAGCCGTCAGGCGTCGGCGTTGCTGTCGCAGATCGTCTCGTCGCGATCGGGGCTGGCTCAAGGTGTGACCCATCCGCAGGATCGTGGCCGTCAGGTCGCTCAGGTATTGGACAGCGATGGCCGGGTGGTGGCATCCAGCCCGGGGCTCAAGCGCGTTCCTCTGCTGACCGGTCGTCAGTTACAGGCGGCGTTGCGTCACCGAGTGAAGTTGGACCGTCCCAAGAAGGATCCGCTGCTCAGCAGCGTGCGGTTAGTCAGCACTCCGATCCGCGTCCCGGGGCATGGCAGCGGCGTTCTGATTGTCGGGAGCTCGCTTGATGAACGAGCCGTATCGCTGTCGAGCCTTGCGCTCGCCCTGGTGATCGTCGGCGCTTTAGCTCTGTTGATCGCGACAGCTGCCGGATATCGCTTGACGCGCGCAACGCTGGCTCCGGTTGAGCTGATGAGCCGTCGCGCGGCTGAGGTGTCGCCGAGCGAGCCGGGTGTGCGGTTGCCGCTGCCGCCAGCGGACGATGAGATTCGTGCGCTGGGCACCACGCTCAACGACATGCTCGGTCGCCTGGAGGAATCACTGGCGCGCGAGCAGGCGTTCGTCGCCAACGCCAGCCATGAGCTGAGAACTCCTTTGTCCAACCTCAGGATCGAGCTTGATCTGGCGCTGCGCCGGCCCCGCTCTCACGAGGAGCTCGTCGAGGCGCTGCGCTCCGTCCAGGCGGAGGTGGATCGGCTCAGCGACCTGGCAGATGACCTGCTCGTCATGGCGCGTGCGGATGATGGGCGGCTGCCGATCCGCCTCGAGACGCTGGATCTGGCTGAGCTGTTCGCGACAGTGCGGGAGAGGTTCGGCGATCAACGGCAGCGCATCTGCGTGGCCGACGGGTCCTCAGGTCACATCTTGGCCGACCGATCACGGATCGAGCAGGCGTTAGCCAACATGGTCGACAACGCGCTGCTCTACAGCCCAGGGGAGGTCACGTTGTCCAGCGAGCGCAACAGCGAGAGTGGGCGCGAGCTGCATGTGCGGGACCGTGGGCCGGGTTTTCCGCCGGAGTTCCTCGATCAGGCGTTCGAGCGGTTCTCCCGGGCCGATCCCGGCCGTGCGGGGCGGGGCGCCGGATTGGGACTCTCGATCGTGCGGATGATCGCCCACGCGCATGGGGGCGAGGCCCATGCCGCAAACCGTGACCGCGGCGCGGATGTGTGGCTGGTCATTCCCGGATCGCCGGATGACTGAGGCTGTCCGGCGACGCCGTGGGCGATAGCCGGTAGCCGACGCCGCGCACGGTTTCGAGGTTGGCACGACCGAACGGACGGTCGATCTTGTCGCGGAGATAACCGATGTAGACGTCCACGACGTTCGACTGGCTGGCGGGCGCTTCGTCCCAGGCGTGATCGAGCAGCTGCTGACGGCTCATCGCCGCCCCTGAGTGGCGCATCAAGGTCGCGAGCAGCAGGAACTCACGAGCCGAGAGGTCAAGCTCGGCATCCCCGCGCCACGCACGGTGGCTGACCGGATCTAGGCGTAGGTCATCGACCTGGAGCGCAGTGGAGCGTTGGATCGAGCTGCGACGAGCCAGCGCGTGGACGCGGGCGACGAGCTCGCCGAAGGCAAAGGGCTTAGGCAGGTAGTCGTCGGCACCGGCGTTGAGGCCGGTGATGCGATCGGGAACGCTGTCGCGCGCGGTCAGCATCAGAATCGGGGTGTCGACGCCGTCGGCGCGCAGGCGCTGGGCGGTCTGTACACCGTCGATTCCCGGAAGCATCCAGTCCACGATGAGAACGTCGTACTCGGTGCTTACCGCCATCCAGAGGGCGTCCTCGCCCTTGATCGCGACGTCCGCGAGCATCCCCTCCTCACGCAGTCCTCGACGTATGAGGCTGGCCAGTTTGACTTCGTCCTCGACCACGAGGATCCGCATGACTGGGTGTCTAGCACGCCGCCGGGCGGACGTGCGCTCATCGAGTTCTCATGGTGGACGACTGCTCTCACCGTCGCCTCATCGCCCCGACCTACGGTCGCTGAGCACTGTTCACCGATCCCCGTCGCTAACCACCGGGTCAGCTACCGCAGGAGGAGACTATGCCGGACTCAGCCCGGACGTCACATTGGTACATCGTGCGACTAACGCGGGCCGCGCTGCTCCTGTGGGTCGCGGCGACCATGACCATGCTGCTGGCGCCGGCCATGTCCATTGGCCTCGTCCACGCGCTGATCGATATCCGCGTTGCGGGTCCCGGGCTGCTACTGGTCGACGCCGCGGTTGCCGCTGCGGCGCTGACCGGCACTGCTCTGTGGTGCAGAACACATCGCGCACCGGCCACGGTCTCCTCCGAAACGGAGCTGCGAGCGACGCGGGCAATTGTGGAGGAGCACGGCGATGACTCGTTGGCACCGTTCGTCGTGCGGCCTGACAAGCGGTTCGCGTTCGGGGAGGGTGGGGTGGTCGCCTACCGGCGCATCGCAGAGACGGTGGTGGTCTCCGGCGACCCGATCGGCCCTGAGGGCTTTCATGGCCGCGCGATTGCCCGATTGCGTGAACGTTGCGCCGGCGACGGTCTGAGCATCATCGTCTACGGCGCAGGCTCACGGTACCTTGACGCCTACCGGCGCGTCGGGCTTCGGGCGATCCAGGTGGGCGAGGAGGCCGTCGTCGACCCCGCCGGTTTCACGCTGGAGGGCCGCGCGGTGCGCAAGTTGCGCCAGTCCGTCCAGCGTGTCCGCGGCCGCGGATGGTCCATCTCGGCGCTCGACGGACGTGACATCGATCCGCAGACCGGGAGCGAGGTCGACGCGCTCGAACGTGCTTGGCAGTCGGGCCGTGAGCGCATCAGCGGCTTCGCGATGAGCTTCGGACGCTACGAGCACGGCGCGTCCGCCGAGGACCTGATCCTGCTCGGTCGCGCGCCGGACGGCGAGTTGCGGGCCGTCATGCGCTTTCTTGCCCATCGCGGCAATCTCTCTCTGGACACCATGCGCCGGGTCGGCGAAACGCCGAACGGCCTTAACGAGGCGCTCGTGTGTCACGCTCTGCAGGTCGCTTGCGAGCGTGGCGTGTCTGAGGTCAGTCTGAACTACGCCGGCCTTGCCCACCTCGCGCACGACGATGACGATGGCCGCCGTGCGGTCAGGCGCTGGCTTCTGGGACGCCTCGGGCAGCATTTTCAACTGGAGCGGCTCGTTCGCTTCAACGAGAAGTTCTCCCCACAATGGCGTCCGCGGTTTCTCGTCTATGACTCGCGGCTCAGCCTGCCCCGGTCCGTCTACCGGGTCCTGCAGGCCGAGGGATACCTCCGGGAGCCGAGACCAGCCCGGACGCTGACCCGGCCGACGGCGACCCGCCCGGCGCTGGATCGTGCCGGTTCGGTGCACTTGAGCGCCCCGCGATGAAACAGCTGCGACTGGTGGGCGCCGCGCTGGCGGCAGTGGCTGTGCTCACGGCCGGCGCCCTGGGTGCCGCCAGCTACGGCCGTGACTACAGCCTCCACCGTGGCTTTGCCACGGTCGTGCAGCTGCCGCGTGCCGGCACGGGGCGCCTGTTGAACGTCGGTTTCTACTCCGCGGCACTGCACCGTCGGGCGGACTACATGGTGTACCTGCCGCCGGGCTACAGCCCTTCCAAGCGCTATCCGGTCAACTATCTGCTGCACGGGATGCCCGGCCAGCCGAGAGTGTTCGTGACAATCGCCAACCTCGACGTGCGGCTCGACAATCTCATCGCCGAACGTAAAGCCAAGCCGATGATCCTCGTCTTCCCCGACGGACGCATCGGCCGCAGCGTCTACTCCGACTCAGAGTGGGCCATTAGCCCGGCCGGTGCTTACGAGAGCTACGTACTCGAGGTCATGCACAACGTCGATTCGCGGTTCTCCACGATGCCCTACCGGCAGGACCGTGTGATCGGCGGGTTCTCCGCCGGCGCGTATGGAGCGATCAACATCGCTCTGCATCATCTGTCGGCCTTCGCCTCGGTGCAGGTGTGGTCGGGCTACTTCACCCAGACACGTTCCGGCGTGTTCGCCCACGCCACCGAGGCGACGCTGGCCTACAACAGCCCGTATCGCTACGTGCGGCGCGTCGCGCATCAGATCCGCCACGACGGCCTACGGGTGTACATGTTCGCTGGACGCGATGACGCGTCCAGCGTCCAGCTGCTGCCCATGGCCGCCCGACTGCGTGCTGCCGGAGCGCGGGTTGCCGACAAGTTCTACCCCGGCGGTCATGACTGGGGTGTCTGGTACCCGCGCCTGAACCAAATGCTCGAGCTCGCCTCCCGCGACCTCGGGCACCCACCGACCCTGGCGCCCGTCCGGGCGCGAAACCGCGCTCAGGAGCCATTGGCAACGCACACGCCTGGTCTCCCGTCTCGGCTGAGCCCGAGCTCACAGGCGACGCCGCATCCCGGCGTAACCGATCCAGCAGGTCGCCGGCCGCACCGCCGTCCCGGACAGCTGGCGCTGATCGCCGCGCTGCTGCTCGTGACCGTCTCGGGGGCGTTGATCAACGTCGGGTTTGTCGTGCAGCAGCGCGGATTGCGGCACAGCCGACGCGGCGGCCGGTGGGGTCCTATCGCGCTGTTCGCCAGCCGCACATGGCTGTCCGGGCAGGTGATTGGCTGGGCCGGATTCGCTGGCCAGGTCATCGCTGTGGCGCTGGCACCGCTGACGCTCGTGCAGGCGTTCGCAGCCGGCAGCCTCGCCCTGTCGCTGCCGGTCGCGGCCCGGCTGTTCGGGGTGTCGGTCGGGCGTGCTCAGATCCGCGCGATCGGCGTGATCGCGCTGTGCCTGTGCCTGCTGCCGCTGGGCTTCACCGGTCTACACGCTCACTTCAGCCCAGGCATCTTGATCGGCGGCGCCGTGGTGACCGGTGCTTTGGCTGCCGCCATCGCAGCGCTCCCGCGCGGTGTCGCACGCGCGGGTGCCGCCGGGCTCTGCTACGGATTGGCCGACGCCGCGATCAAGGCCGATGCGTTGGGGCTGCGGATTCATGGTGTCGGCGGACTGCTGTCGGGGTGGACGGTGCTGGCGTGTCTCGCCACCCTGGCGGGGTTTGTCAGCTTTCAATCGGCGCTGCGTCATAGCCATGCCGTCAGTGCGGTCTCGGTCATGAACGCGCTGGCGGCGGTGAGCGCGATCGCACTCGGAGTGCTGGCGTTCGGCGAATCGCTGGGCGCCACCCCGATCTGGGGCGCGGTCAATATCGCGGCGATCGCGACGGTGCTGGTGTGCATCCGTCCGCTGGCCCGCGGCCAAGATCTCGTCGTCGGCCGCAGCGACACCGAGCCGCCTCAAGCGCCGGGTTCGCGCGGCGCGCGACGGCAGCGGCCGTGGCCAGCTGCAGCCCGATGGACCGTCCGGGGCATCGGCGGGATGGCGGCGGTCACGCTGACGTGCGGCGCCGCAGTCGCGACTGTCGGGCTCACCTACGCGCTACGCGATATGGGTTGGCTGGAGCGCGGACCTCGCATCCCCGACGCGCTGCCGCTACTGCAGCTCGCCGGGTTCGCTGGCCAGCCGCTGACGCGCGTCGCGGCGGCGGCACTGCTCAGCGGCGCCGCGCTCGGCGTCCTGCTTCAACGGCTATCCGCCGGAACACGCGCGAGCCTGGTGCTGATCGCCGCCTCGTTCACCCTGCTCATCGCATCAGACGCGTCGTTCGCGCTGGCGCACAACCTGCGCTTCACGTCGGTCGCTCTCACGCGGACGCCCGGGCTGGGCCCGTGGTTGCAGGCATCGCTGCTCGCCCTAGGCTCAGCGACTCCCGAGCTATGGCGGGCGCGACGCCTGCGCACCACGCCCGAGCTCCGCGCCATCGACGTCGCGGCAGCGGTCACGCCAGCAACGACCCGACCGAGCCGCCCTGAGCTTGTCCACCAGTAGCCGGCTCGATTCTCAGGAGATCTCATGTCCCTCATCATCCAGACGTTCGGCGGCACCTCGCTCGCCAGCCCTGGCCTCGTGCATGCGGCGGCCGAACACATCGCCTGCGCGGTCAATAGTGGCCGGCAGGCGACCGTTGTCGCCTCCGCGAGCTGACCGGCGCGCCGGCCGACTGCGCATCGTGAGCGTCCGTGACATCGCGGGGCCGCCACTCACGCGAACAACCAGCGCTTCGTGTCTGCTTCCCCCGCGCGTGCTGGCGTCGCTCTTGTCGGCCACGATCGCCGCGCTCGTCGCTGTCTTGCTGTTCGCACCGGGCAGACACGATCGCTCCCGGTCGGCGGTAGCACTGCCGATCGTGAACTCGGCGCCGGGCGGGTGCTCGCCCGGCTCACGCCCGCTCAACATCCGACGGGCGGAGGCCACGATGAGTGCACGGCGTACCGCTCTGGGTCGCGCCCTCGATGCGGCGCTTCGTGGGGCGCGCGGCCGCACTCACGCGCCCGCTGTGACCGCGGCGGTGGTGCTGTGCGGCCGTGTGGTGTGGGCCGATGCCACCGGCGTTGTCGATCTAGGCTCTAGGCGTCCGGCGAGCAACAGCTCGTTGTTCGTCCTCAACAGCGCAGCCAAGACGTATGTGGCGACGATGGTCATGCAGGAGATCCAAGACGGCCATCTCTCCTTGAACACGCGGTTGTCGCAGTTCTATCCCTGGCTTCCGCATGCCCGTCAGATTTCGATACGGATGCTGCTCAACATGACTAGCGGGCTGCCGGATTACCTCAACAACGCGCGGATCCAGTGGATGATTCACAACCGGCCGCGCCATCACTGGACCGTCAATGAGCTCCTGACCGGGGTAGGGACGGGACTGGGACCCGCGACGTTCTCCCCCGGACGCAAGTACCAGTACTCCGACACCAACTACATCGTGCTCGGCGCGATCCTGGAGCAGATCATGGATCACTCGATCGAGCACGAATTTCAGCAGTTGATCGCCAAACCGCTGGGGATCACGTCAGCGACCTGGGTGCCAACTCCGGCGGCCGAGGCGCGAATCGCCCACCCTTACCTGCGCTACCGCAGCGGCTCGCTCACCAGCCAATGGATCCCGGGCCACGGCGTCGCAAGCGCCGTGTGGGGGCCGGTGTTCACCGACGGCGGACTGGCCTCGAGCTCGCTCGACGTGGCCTGGTTTGCCAACGCATTGCTGGGCGGCCGACTGGTGACGCCGACCGCGGTCAGGCAGATGGCCCACATCGGCCGCGGCGACTACGGCTTCGGTCTGCGAGCCCGGTCGTTCGATGGTCACTACTGGCTCGGCCACCGCGGCTACTTCGGCGGCTTCGGGACCGAAGATTGGACCGACCCCACCCGCCAGCTCACGATCGCTGTCGGAACCAACCTCGAAATCGCCGGAGGCCAGCCGATCTCCACCCCAATCTGGAGAGCCATCGCCCAAACCTACGACCACCACGACAGCAGAACCGGCTGACCGCTGTCAGCTCGAGCCAGCAAGAGACAGACGTCAACCGCGCTTCGAAAAGCCCAACCGACGTGGCAAATCGCTGCGAAGGTAGGTCAGTCTCGCGTGTCGATCTGGCCGCCCAAGCAGCCACGGGAGCGGAGGGGAGCCTCGACACAGCGGTGCAGGCAGTCCAGCCCCATCGTCCTCGGGGCTGCCCCCACCGAGCAGCGGAGCGGCCTACGTGCAGCCGTCGGAGTCCGGCATCGGGGCGTCATCGGAGGCCACGCCCACGGAAGCGCGGAAGTAGGCGACAGCCGCGGCCCCGCCGAG
>Ga0066790_10000592_pt1 | contig 13934 bp, 11 predicted proteins | sample OrgsoiDNA2013050_FD_70963 | JGI IMG/M metagenome (GOLD analysis project Ga0066790, IMG submission 70963) | Permafrost soil microbial communities from the Arctic, to analyse light accelerated degradation of dissolved organic matter (DOM) -... | ecosystem: Environmental > Terrestrial > Soil >...
CACAGTGGCCGGCCGTGACGTGCTATGGTCCCGGATCTACCAGAAGCAGGTGGCCGACGGCCTCCTCATCCGCGGGTCCGGGTTCGGCCCGAATCTTGCCACGCAGGTGGGCGTGTATGACGCCGGGACCGACGCGTTGCGAAGCCCCCATAACTCCCACCTCGACGTGCTGGCCCGGACGGGCCTGGTGGGTTTCTTCCTCTGGATCGCGCTGTGGGCCGGGTGGTATTGGCGCATGGTGGCGGGCTGCCGCCGGCTGGCTCGGCACGGCCAGCACTTTCGCAGGCAGGTAGCGGTGCTCTGCCTCATGATGAGCACGGCGATCCTGGTGTCTTCGTTGTTCGACCCTCAGCTGGAAGGCGCGCAGATCGCGGCTCTGCTGTGGACCACGTTCGGAGCCGGGGTGGCGATAACCAGCGTCCGGGGGTGGCCCGGGGACGGGACCAGGCCCGGCCCCGGCGCTGACACGGTCGTGCGCGGGCCGTGACCCAGCCGTCGCAACGAGCCCGCCGGACCCTGCTGGCCTCCATCCTGATTGTTGTCCCCGCGCTGCTGCTGTCCGGGATCGGCTGGGGCTGGTCTCGCACTCACCCCAGCGCCGCGGGGCGGCGCGCGGCCGTTCCTGGCCCGGCCGGCCTCGCCGGGCCGACCGGGCTTACCGGGCCGACCGGGCTCACCGGGCCCGCCGGTCCGGCCCCTCGATCCTGCCGGGGGATCGCGATCAGTGCGGGCGCGGACGTGCAGGAGGTCATCGATGCTCACCCGCCGGGCACGACGTTCTGCCTGTCCGCCGGAACGTACCGCCTGGAAAGCCCCCTGGCGCCCAAGCGCGGGGACGCCCTCATCGGCCGTCAGGGCGCCGTGCTGAGCGGCGCGAAGGTCCTGCACGGGTGGCGGAAGGAGGGCAGGGTCTGGTCGGTTCGCGGCTTCCTGCCCCCGACCCCTGACACCCATGGGGAATGCGTGCCGTCGGCGCCGGCCTGCGCTTACACCCAGGACGTGTTTATCGACAAGCGGCGGCTGGCCCGGGTGGCGTCACGGTCCGCCGTCACCTCGGCCACCATGTACGCCGACTACCGCACCGGCACCATCACGATCGGCAGTGATCCCCGGTCGCACCTGGTCGAGCAGGCCGTCGCGCCGGCCCTCATCCGGGCGACCGCCGATGACATCACCGTGGCCAACCTGGTCCTCGAGGAAGCGGCCAACGAGGCACAGACCGGCGCCGTCGAGAGTCGCGTGGTCTCACAAGCCACGGGCGGCGGCACCGGCTGGCGCATCATCCACAACGAGGTGCTCCTCAACCACGGGGTGGGCCTCGGCTTCGCGGGGGCCAGTATCGTCGCCGGCAACTTCATCCACGACCAGGGGCAGCTCGGCTTTGGCGCGCGCGGCACCGGTTCTGTCATCACCAGCAACGAAATCTCGTTCAACGGCACCGCCGGATACTCCTCCGAATGGGAAGCGGGCGGCAGCAAAAGCTGGATGACCAGGGACGAGACCCTCACCCACAACTACGTGCACGACAACATGGGCCCAGGCCTCTGGGACGACGGCGGCAACATAGCCACCACGTACGAATACAACAGGATCGATGACAACTGGGGGGCGGGCATCCAGCACGAGATCAGCTACGACGCCACGATCGAGCACAACGAGATCTCGGGGAACGGCCGGTCGCGCCAGGGGTGGGCGTGGGATGCCGGCATCGAGATCGAGTCGTCCGGCGGGACCAGGCTCATCGAGATCGCGTACAACGTGGTCGCGGCCAACGCCAACGGCATCACGCTGCTCGACAGCGGCCACCGCGCCGGCGAAGCCCCCGCGCCGTACGGCCCGCACGTCGTCAAGAACGTGTGGGTCCACGACAACACGGTCACGATGTCCGGCGGCCAGACCACCGGAGCCGTCGAGGATGACCAGGACGAGGCCATCTTCACCAGCAACAACAACCGTTTCGACGCCAACACGTACGAAGTCGACTCACTGGCCGCCCCGCACTTCTCCTGGGCCGACACGAATGTGGACTGGATTACCTGGCGCGGCGACGGAAACGACCGGCACGGGCGGGCCGACCTGCCCACCTGCCCGGAGAACCTGCCGCCCTGCCCGGAAATCTCAAGTTACTAGCGGGTAGCCATACGGGCGGCAGCCGGTCTACCCTTCGGTCATGGGAGACCTGGACTACGACGTCGTCGTCATCGGATCGGGCTTCGGCGGCAGTGTGGCCGCGCTCCGGCTGACCGAAAAGGGCTACCGGGTCGCCGTCCTGGAGGCCGGGCGGCGCTTCGACGTCCCCTCCGGCGACACGCCCCGGACCCGGCACGAGGCGCTGCCGCGCAATTCCTGGCACACACGCCGCTACCTGTGGGCCCCCGCCCTGGGCCTGACCGGCATTCAGCGCATCCACCTGCTGCGCGGCGACAAGGGCGCACGGGTCCTCGTGCTGGCCGGCGCGGGCGTCGGCGGCGGGTCGCTGGTCTACGCCAACACGCTCTACGAGCCGCCCGCGCCGTTCTTCGCGGATCCGCAGTGGGGCCACATCACCGACTGGCGCGCCGAACTGACCCCCTACTACGACCTGGCGAAACGGATGCTCGGGGTCATGGTCAACCCGACCATGACCCCGGCCGACAAGGCGATCAAGAACGTCGCCGAGCGGATGGGGCGGGGCAGCACGTTCCGGCTGACCCCGGTCGGGGTCTACTTCGGCGACCGGCCCGGCGAGGAGACCGCCGACCCCTACTTCGGCGGGGCCGGCCCGCGCCGCGTGACGTGCACCGAGTGCGGTTCCTGCATGACGGGCTGCCGTTCGGGCGCGAAGAACATGCTGACCGAGAACTATCTTTATCTCGCCGAACGGGCCGGGGCGCGAGTCATCCCCCTGACCACGGTCACCGCCCTGCGACCGCAGGCCGACGGGTACCGGATCGATACGGTAGCGACCGGCTCCATGCGCCGGCACCGGCAATCGATCACCGCCGGGCAGGTCGTCGTCGCGGCGGGCACCTATGGCACGCAGAAGCTGCTGCACCGGATGAAGGCCACGGGTACGCTGCCCCGCCTATCCGACCGCCTTGGCGCGCTGACCCGCACCAACTCCGAGGCCATCCTGGGCGCCGAACGGTTCCGGTCCCGTGGTGAGGACCACTCGCGGGGCGTCGCCATCACCTCCTCGTTTCACCCCGACGACGACACCCACCTCGAGCCCACGCGATACGGGCCCGGCTCCAACGCCATGGGCGCGCTGCGCACCCTCCTGGTCGACGGCGGCGGCCGGGCCCCGCGGTGGGTGAAGTTCCTCGGCCTGGTGGCCCGCCAGCCGTGGCAGGCCGCCCGGCTCCCGAACCTCCGGCACTGGTCGCAGCGGACGGTGATCGCTCTGGTCATGCAGGCCAGGGACAATTCCGTGACGGTACACGCCCGGCGGGGCCCGTTCGGCTGGAAAATGCGGTCCACGCACGGTCACGGTGAGCCGAGCCCGACCTGGATCCCGGCGGCACACCAGGCGGTGCGGATGCTGGCCGAGGAACTGGGCGGGATACCCGGCGGGACCTGGCTCGACCTGTTCAGCATCCCGACCACTGCGCACTTCATCGGGGGGTGCGCGATCGGCGACTCGCCCGCGTCCGGCGTCATCGACCCCTACCACCGGGTGTACGGCCACGGGGGGCTGCACATCGCCGACGGCTCGGCCGTCTCGGCCAACCTGGGGGTGAACCCGTCACTGACGATCACCGCCCAGGCCGAGCGGGCCATGGCGGCGTGGCCGAACCGCGGCGAGGCCGACCCGCGCCCGCCGCTCGGCGCCGCGTACCAGCCGGTCGCCGCCGTTCCCCCGGCTCACCCGGCCGTACCAGGCGGGGCACCCGCGGCCCTGCGCTGACGGCCGTGTCATCAGGACGCCCCGGGATGGCTAGTGACGTGCATAGGCTCCATTCATGGGGTTGAGTAGAAGTGTGGATGAGTCCGCCGCCATCGAACGGATCGACGCCTTTTGCGACGCGGTGCCGCGGCGCCGGACCCGGGCGGAAGAGCACGGCGCGCTGGTGCTGTTTGTCCCGACCGGGTCGGGATGGCCCTATTACGCGCGTCCCCGCCGGCCCATTGCGCCCGCTGAGCCCGCTGAGCCGTCTGGGGCCTCCGGGGGCGCCAGTGGGCCCGTCGGCACGATAACCGCCGAGGACATCCGCGCCGTCCGCGCCCGGCAGCGGGAACTGCTGATTCCGGAGTCTTTCGAGTGGATCGACGAGGCGGCACCGGCCATGACCGCGGCCGCGCCCGGCGCCGGGCTCGCGGCACGCGCACATCCGCTGATGGTGCTCACTTCGCTGGCGCCGGCTCCGGTGACCGAGCCAGACATCACCGTGCGCCTCCTCTCCCCCGACGAGCCCGAGCTGGACCGGATCTGGGCGGTGACGGCGGTCGCGTTCGGGCATCCCGGGACGAGGGCGGGCCTGGCCGGCGCGATCGAGCGCGACAAGATCGCCGCCGACCACGACGAGGGCACCATGGACATGCTGCGGGAACGCCTCCGGTCCGGGCAATCGGTGCTGGCCGCGGCGTTCGGCCCGGATGGGCCCCTGGCCGCCGGGAGCTGCCAGCCGCTGGCCGGGGTCGCGGAGATCACCGGGGTGGGAGTGCTGCCGAGCGCGCGCCGGATGGGGCTCGGTGGCGCGGTGACCGCCGCGCTGGCCCGCGAGGCGCTGCGCCGTGGCGTGCAGACCGTGTTCCTGGCCGCCTCGGATGAGGACGTGGCCCGCGTCTACACCCGGCTGGGGTTCGAACGCATCGGCACCGCCATGATCGCGGAGCCGGATTCCTGAAGGGCGGGTCCCACGCGTTCGCGGATCAGCGCGGCCGGGGACAGGCCCGCCAGCCGGACCGTCTCCCGGGTCAGGTGCGGCTGGTCGGCGTAGCCGCTGTCCACGGCGGCCCGGGCCAGGCGGCCCGGCTCGCCCGCGGCCCATCCAGCGGCCCAGCCGGGGGTGTCGGCCAGCGAGACGAACCGGCGGAAACGCAGCACCCGCTGGAGCATCTTCGGCCCGTAGCCGACCGCCGCCTCGCACCGGCGCCGGAACTGGCGGCCGCTCAGGCCCACCTGGCTGGCGACGTCCTCCGCCCGGACGCCCGGGCGGCCGAGTAGCCGGCAGGCCTGCAGCATGGCGGCGTCCGGTGGCCGCTCGGCGGCGAGGCGCCCAGCCACGGCCGCGAGCGCGCGGACCGCGTCCGCGGGCTCTAGCGAGGCCGGAAGCTGACGGGCCACGTCGCGCCGCACGTCCGCGAGACCGACCCGCAGGTCGCGCAGTTCGCTGAGCGGGAGCCCCAGGGCGTCGCCGCCCGCGCCGGGCCGGAACCGCACCCCGGCGAACACGGTGCCGGGCACCAGCGGCGCCGGCGCCGGGCCGGTGTCGGGGCCGGCCACGAAGGCCCCGCTCCCCCGTTCCCAGATGAGGTCGGTGCAGCCATCGGGCAGGACCAGGCCAGTACGGGGTCCAGCGCCGCCGGGGCCAGTCCCGGGGCCAGTCCCGGGAACGACCCGTGTCCACAGGCAGGCCAGGACATCCCGGAGCGCGGCGGGCGGCGCCCACTCCCGGTAGCCCACGGAAAAGTCCACGGATCCAGCATGCCCGTGGGGTGAGTGGGCACGCCACGCGGGATGGCCGTTTCGTTCAAGACAGCGGCGCTCTTGGTGCGATGTGATGGGGCCATGGCGACTCCAGATATCGGAAAAGCGGTCCAGTTCCTGGCCGCGAACGCGCGCGTGATCGACCGCCGCCGCTACGAGCGGCTCTTCGAAGGGGGCGGGCCGCAGCCCGTGCGCGACGCCGTGGCCGCGTACCGCAATCCGGACGGCGGCTTCGGCCAGGCCCTGGAGCCGGACGGGCGTGCCCCGGCCAGCCAGCCCGCCGCGGTGGAGCTGGCCCTGCGGATCCTGCACGAGACCGACGTGTGGGACGAGGACCTGGTCGCGGGCGCGTGCGCCTGGCTGGAAGCCACCGCCCCGGCCGGGGGCGGGGTGGTGTTCGTGGACGCGGGCGTCGACGACTGGCCGCACGCACCGTGGTGGGTGCCCGAGGAGGGCCCCCCGGCCTCGCTGATCATGACCGGCCTGATCGCCGGGACGCTGTACGCCCGGGGCGTTCAGCATCCATGGCTGGACCGCGCCACCGAGGTGATGTGGTCCCGGATCGGCCAGATCACCGAGCCGACCGGCTACGGCATGCTCGGCGTCCTGCGCTTCCTCCAGTACGTGCCCGACCGCGACCGGGCGCTGGCTGTCTTCGGCCAGATCGCGCCGCTCGTCACGGACAGCGGCATCGTCACGCTGGACCCCGACGCGCCGGGCGAGGTGCACTCACCGCTCGACTTCGCGCCCCGGCCCGATTCGCTCGGGCGGGCCCTGTTCGACGAGGCGACGATCAAGGCGCACCTGGATCACCTGGCCCACGCCCAGCTCGGCGACGGCGGCTGGACGTTCAACTGGCTGGCCTGGTCCCCCGCGGCCGAACGCGACTGGCGCGGCTACCTCACCGTCGACGCCCTCCGCGTCCTCCGCGCCAACGGCCGCCTATAGGACTCATACCCGCGGCCGGCCTTGCTCCTCCGCGTCTAGCTTCGCCATGAACTCCTCATGTGGCACACCAGGCTCATTCCGCGCCTTGATGGCCTCGCAGAGAGCGATGTCGGCGAGGTCTTGCGCATGCTGAAGCTCATTGAGTTCGCCGACCGAGATGAGCACCGCCGCAGGCTCACCCTCCTCAGTCAGCACAACACGCTCGTGGCCATGTTGAGCACGGGCCACGAGTTCGTCGAGATGATCACGGGCTTCTGGCATCGGGAACGCAAGCGCCATGGCAGTGATGTTACGCCGGGGAGCCGACATTTCGACGGAGCAGCGCGGGCGCGCGGGCGCGCGAATCGCTACTGCGCTGTCACCGAAGCCGCCGGGACATACGTGATGGCGCTTTACTGCTGAAGCCGACGGGCGCGGGTGTGCAGATAACGCTGCTGGACGAGGTTGGTGGCCTGGCGGGCGGCCGCCTCGAAGGCGTCACGGGCGGCGGCGCGGTCACCGGACAGCTCGAGCAGGTGGGCACGGACCGCGCTGAGCCGGTGGTCCCCGGTGAGCTCTTTACTCGCCTCCAGCTCCGCGAGCAGGGCGAGCCCGGCCCGCGCGCCCTGGGCCATGGCCACCGCGACGGTGTAGTTGAGCCTCACCACGGGGCCGTTAGAGACCCGCTTGAGCATCACGTACAGGGCGACGATCTGCGGCCAGTCGGTTGCTTCGACGCTGGGCGCCTCGTCGTGCAGCGCCGCGATAGCGGCCTGAAGCTGGTAGGGGCCGGTGCTGCCGCGTGGCAGGGCCGCCACCAGCAGGGCCTGGCCCTCGGCGATACGCTCGTGGTCCCACCGGCTCCGGTCTTGTTCGGCCAGCGGGATCAGCTCGCCGTCCGGACCGGTTCGCGCCGGGCGGCGCGCGTCGATGAGCAGCATCAGCGCGAGCAGCCCGGCCACTTCACTGCTGCCTTCACTGCTGCCTTCACTGGCGCCTTCACTGCTGCCTTCACTGGCGCGGGGCAGCAGGCGGTGCAGGAGCCGGGCGAGCCGGATCGCCTCGCCGGACAGCTCGCTGCGGTGCAGGCCCGGGCCGGACGTGGCGACGTAGCCCTCGTTGAAGATGAGATACAGCACATGCATGACCGCGCCGAGGCGTTCGGCCTGCTCGGGTGCCGGTGGCAGCCGGAACGGGATGCCGCTGTCCGCGATGGCCCGCTTGGCCCGGGTGATCCGCCGGGTCATGGTCTGTTCGGTGACCAGGAAGGCGCGAGCGATCTCGGCGGTGGTCAGGCCACCGACCGCGCGCAGGGTCAGCGCGATCTGCGAGGCCGCCGACAGGGCGGGATGACAGCTTAGGAAGAGCAGGATGAGCGTGTCGTCGGAGTCCGGCGCCGGGTGGTCCGCCGGGCGGGCCAGCCACTCGCCGGGAAGCATCCGCCGGGCGGCCGCCTCCTCACGGCGCTGCCGGGCCTGCTCGGCCCGCAGCAGGTCGGTCAGCCGCCGCGCGGCCACGGTAATCAGCCAGCCTTGCGGGTTGCCGGGGACCCGGTCGTCCGGCCACTGCCGGGCGGCGGCGAGCAGTGCCTCCTGGACCGCGTCCTCGGCGGCACTGAAGTGCCCGTAGCGCCGCACAACCGCGCCGAGGACCTGCGGCGCGAGCGTGCGCAGCAGGCCCTCGGTGCCCTCGGTGCCACGGCCGGGCATGGCCGGTCAGAACTCCAGCTCGTCCCGGGAATCGGCGATCGGCCGTACGTCCGCGTACGGCGCACGGGCCCCGGTGAGCCCCGATGGCCCCGGGCAGGCCGACAGGCGGGCCGCGATCTCGGTCGCGCGGTCGAAGCTCTCGCACTCGACGATCCAGTAGCCCGCCAGGACTTCCTGGGTCTCGGCGTACGGCCCGTCGGTGACGACAGGGACGCCGTGGTCCTGCTGAACGCGCCGGGCATGCACGGGTGCGGTCAGGCCGCGCGTCTCGGCCAGTTCCCCGGACTCGGCCAGTTCCTTGCTGAACTTCTCCATGAACGCCCCCATGGCGGCGAAATCCTCCGCCGACCAGGCTGGCCCGCTGGAATTGGGCTGGCCCGCCAGGGCGTCGTAGTCCTGCTGGGAACCGTACGCCAGGATCATGTACTTCACAGGTTTCTCCTTTGTGCGGGGCACCGGGGGCGGTGCCTCTCACCCGGGACGTCGGAGCCGGTTCCCCGGACCGGACATCGGCCCCGGGAAAGGCCCGTCACCCGTAGAACCCGTCACCCGTAGAAGAGGCGGTCCGTGACGGCCCGGGCGTGCCGGGCGGCTTTCCGGTAGTCCTGCTCCAGGGCCTGACCCTCCCCCGGGCCGTAGCCGAGGAGCCGGGCCACCGCACCCTGCTCGCGGACCGCGACCGGGATCGTGTCCGAGGCGCTACCGCGGACCAGCATCACCGCGTCCCTGATCCGCGCCGCGAGCTGCCACGACTCGGCCAGCACGACGGCGTCAGCGGGGGCGATCAGGCCCGCCTCCCGCGCGGCGGTCAGCGCCGGCAGCGTGCGGGTGGTCCGCAGTCCGGGCACCGCGTACCCGTGCCGGAGCTGCAGCAGCTGGACGGTCCATTCGACGTCGGACAGGCCGCCGGGGCCGAGCTTGACCTGCAGTGCGGGCTCGACGCCGCGGGGCATGCGCTCGCCCTCCATGCGGCCCTTGATCCGCCGGATCTCCCGGACCGCGCTGTCGCCGACACCGCCGTCGGGGTAACGAACCTCGCTGATCATGCGGGTGAATTCGGCGCCCAGGCTCACGTCGCCGGCGACGGGCTCGGCCCGCAGCAGCGCCTGCGCCTCCCAGGGACGGGACCAGCGCCGGTAGTACGCCAGGTACGAGGCGAGCGTACGGACCAGCGGCCCCTGACGGCCCTCGGGCCGCAGGTTAGCGTCCACGACCAGGGCCGGGTCCGGGCCGGGCAGCGCCAGCATCCGGCGCAGTTCCTGCGCGACGGCGTGCGCGGCACGGGCCGCGTCGGCCTCGGCTACGCCCGGCAGCGGATCGTGAACGAACATAACGTCCGCGTCGCTGCCGTAGCCCATCTCGTGGCCGCCGAACCGGCCCATGGCGATCACGGCGAACCGGGTGGGGAGCGGGCCACGCAGCTCCGTCTCAACCTTCTTTGTCGCTGCGCCCAGGGCGGCACCGATGCTCGCGGTGGCCACCGCGGTCAGCGCGTCCGCCGTCTCCGCGGTCTTGAGCAGGCCGAGCAGGTCGGCGGCGGAGATCCGCAGCAGCTCGCGGCGCAGCAGGGATCGGACCGCCGCCACAGCGTTTTCCGGTTCCTCGTGGCGCCGCACGGAGGCTTCGGCCTCGCCGCGCAGGGTGGTCACCGAACGTGGCATCAGCTCGGCGTCGTCGCCGAAAATGGCCACCGCTTCCGGCGCGCGCAGCAGCAGCCCGGCCGCGTACCGGCTGGAGGCCAGCACGCGGGCCATCCGCTCGGCCGCCTTCGTCTCGTCCCGCAGCAGCCGCAGGTACCAGGGGGTCGCCCCCAGCGTGTCGCTCACCTGGCGGAACGCGAGCAGCCCAGCGTCGGGTTCGGCCGCGTCGGCGAACCAGCCGAGCAGGACCGGGAGCAGCGTCCGCTGGATCGCGGCACGGCGGGACACGCCGGCCGTGAGCGCGTCGATGTGCCGCAGAGCACCGGCCGGGTCCACGTAGCCGAGGGCCTCCAGGCGGGCCCGGGCCGCAGCCGGGGTCAGCCGGGCCGCCTCGCCGGGCAGCCGGGCCACCGCACCGAGCAGCGGCCGGTAGAAAAGCTTCTCGTGCAGCCGCCGCACCTGGAGCGCGTACTGCCGCCACATCTCGGTGAACTCGGCGGCAGGATCGGCACTGAGCTGGGCACTGTCCACCCGCGGGCCGCCCAGGCCGCCGGGCTGGCCGGCGGTCCGCATCGCGCGGCCGAGCCGGCGCAGGACGTCCCGGTCCTCGGGCAAGGTGTGGGTGCGGCGCAGCCGGTAGAGCTGGAGCAGGTGCTCCACCTGGCGGAGGAACCGGTACGCGTCAGCCAGGTCGCTGGCATCATCCCGGGCCACATAGCCGCCCTGGGCGAGAGCCGCGAGGGTGGGCAGCGTCGCCTGGCTGCGCAGTGACTCATCGGTGCGGCCGTGCACGAGCTGAAGCAGCTGCACGGCGAACTCGATGTCACGCAGGCCGCCCGGGCCCAGCTTGATCTCGCGGCCGGCCCGCGACGCGGGCAGCGCCTTTTCCACCCGGCGCCGCATGGCCTGCACGTCCTCGACGAAACGTTCCCGCTGGGCCGCCTGCCAGACCATCGGGGCCAGCGCGTCAACGTACTGCTGCCCGAGTTCCATGTCCCCCGCCGCGGGGCGTGCCTTGAGCAGAGCCTGGAACTCCCACGTCTTGGCCCAGCGCTCGTAGTAGGCGATGTGGCTGGCCAGAGTGCGCACGAGCGGCCCGTTGCGCCCCTCGGGCCGCAGGTTCGGGTCGATGGGGAAGATCGTGCCTTCGGGGGTGGGCTTCGAGCACACCGCGATCAGGCCGGTCGCCAGCTTGGTCGCCGTCAGCAGCGCGGCGTCCGTGCCGTCACCGGAATCAGTTCCGGTCGCCGGGCGGTCGCCCACGAAGATCACGTCGACGTCGCTGGCGTAGTTCAGCTCACAGCCGCCGCATTTGCCCATGGCGACCACGGCGAGGCGGCACGGCGGGGAACCGGGGGGCAGTTCCGCGCGGGAGACCGCGAGCGCGGCGCACAGCACCGCGGCGGCGATCTCCGCGAGCTCGCACGCGACATCCTCGGTCGAGGCGGCCCCGGTGATGTCCCGCGCGGCGAGGTGCAGAATGTGACGCTTGTACGCGACGCACAGCGCCGCCGCCGGGTCGGTGCCCGAGATGACCAGGTCCGCGACGGGGTGCTCGTCGAGGGGGTTCGCGCCCACCGCGTACAGCAGCGCCGCGCGCAGTTCGGCCGGCGCGGGCCGCCGTACCGCGTCCGCGCCGCGCAGCAGGCAGCAGTCCTCCGGATGCCGGGCCAGGTGATCGGCGAGGGCCACGCTGACGCCGAGCACGCCGATCAGGCGTTTCCTGAACCCCGGTTCGGTCCGCAGGGCGGCGCGGATCTCGGCCACGTTCGCGGCGGCACACGCGTCCGTTTCGCGGTCCGCTCCGATGATCCTGGCCAGCCCGCGCAGTGCGAGATCGGGATCAGCCGCCCCCGCGATCGCCTCCAGCACCGGGTCGTCCTTCGGCGGCCCACCGAAGCCGGGGACGATGCCGCCCGGTTCACCGTGGCTGACGTCGAGGGCGAGGTCGGTGGTCAGGAGGCGTTCCGCCTGGGCCGCGTCGCCGAAACCCATCCGGGCGAGCCGCCCAGCCAGGGTCGTCGTCCGCGTGCCGCTCACCCAGGTACTCACGCCATGACCGTAATACGGATTGGCTGCTTTCCACGACTACCAGCCGGTCAGGTACCGCGACAGCCTGGCTGTCTGCCCCGGAATGAGGCGCTCTGCCACGTCCCGAACGGGCCGTGGCCCCAACGGGCCTGCTGACCTGCGGGCTGCTGACCCTGGCCCGGGTGATGCGCCTCGGCGCGCAAATGAACGATGACCTCGCGGGGACGGTGTAGTGGCACCGGGCGACTCCGCGGCCGAGCACGCCATCGACATCCACCTGGACGAGGTGCTGGCCGCGCGCGGTATGACGCTCACCGAGCTGTCCGAACTGGTCGGCGTCACGATTGTCAATTTGTCGATACTGAAAAACGGTCGCGCCCGGGCGATCAGGTTCAGCACGCTGACCCGCCTGTGCGAGGTCCTCGACTGCCAGCCCGGAGACCTGCTCACCTGGCGCAAAGAGCGCGGTCAGCCCGCGGCGCACATCATGACCGGATAGCGGCCAGCCCACGGCGCACATCATGACCGGATAGCGGCCAGCCCACGGCGCACATCATGGCCTGGTAAAGGCCGGCCAACCCACGCCGGCACCGCGCTGCACCGCCGTCGAAGCGCCTTTGAGGACAGAGCTGTCCTAGCCGGATTTGGGCCTTGTGAGGGATCGAGGGCAGAAATATGCTCGATTTTGGCGACTTGAGCGAACGTTCGCCCAAGCGGTGCGAGCGCCTGTACAGCGTCCAGCGCGGGCGTCCCGTGCGGGCGGATCGCACGGCCCTGCCGGACCGATGACGACCCCCAGGGAGAATCAAGATGCGACCTCACCGGCGCAAGGCAGCCTTCGCCGCACTCACCGCCCTGGCGACCGCGGGCGTGCTGGGCGGCGGGACCGCCACCGTCACGGCCGCGACCCGGGCGCCCGGAGCCCAGACCGTACCGGCCCGCGCCGCGGCCAGCGCACCGTCGCCGTATACCTTCATCCACGACCCCACCATGGCCAGGGAGGGGAACACCTACTACGTGTTCTCAACCGGAGACCCGGCTGGGGTCATCGGGAAGGGGAACATTCAGATCCGCGTCTCCCACGACCTCAGAAACTGGCAGTACAGCGGGACCGTCTTCGCGCAGCAGCCCGCCTGGATCACCAGCACGCTGGGCTCCATCCCGAACCTGTGGGCCCCGGACATCTCCTACTTCGGCGGGCTATGGCATCTGTACTACGCGGGATCAAGCTTCGGCTCGAACAACTCGGTGATCGGGCTGGCGACCACCCCGACGCTCGATCCGCGCCGCCCCCAGTACCACTGGACCGACGACGGCCTCATCTTCCGCTCGACGACGGCAGACGACTTCAACGCCATCGATCCGTCCCTGGTCAACGGGGCGCCCGGCAGCAAGTGGCTGGTCTTGGGATCGTTCTGGAGCGGGATCAAGCTTCTCCAGCTCGATCCGGCCACCGGCAAGCCGGCCAGCGCCTCGCCGACCATATACTCGCTCGCCGAGAAGCCCTCGCCGGACCCGCTCGAAGGCGCGGGCATCACCTACCACGACGGCTACTACTACCTGTTCGCCGCGGTGGACTACTGCTGCCGCGGTATCAGCAGCACCTACCACATCCAGGTGGGCCGGTCCGCGAGCATCACCGGTCCCTACGTGGACGCGTCCGGCACCGCGATGATGGCCGGCGGCGGGACGGAGGTCCAGGGAACCGACGCGGGGATGATCGGGCCCGGGTCGGCCTTCATCTTCCAGAACGCCCCGGCGCCGTTCCTCGTCTACCACTATTACGACGCCTTCGACAATGGCGACGCCTGGATCCAGATCCGCCCGCTGACCTGGGTCTCCGGCTGGCCCGTGACGGGCCGCCCGCTCGTTGCGGTCCCCGGCGAACCGGGCCCGCCCGCCACCTGACCCACGTCACCGTCCGGCGGCACCGTCCGGCGGCACCGTCCGGCGGCACCGTCCGGCGGCACCGTCCGGCGGCACCGTCCGGCGGCACCG
>Ga0066790_10000593_pt1 | contig 13933 bp, 11 predicted proteins | sample OrgsoiDNA2013050_FD_70963 | JGI IMG/M metagenome (GOLD analysis project Ga0066790, IMG submission 70963) | Permafrost soil microbial communities from the Arctic, to analyse light accelerated degradation of dissolved organic matter (DOM) -... | ecosystem: Environmental > Terrestrial > Soil >...
TCGGCGAGCGCGTTACGCAGCTTGCCGTGATCGCGGAAGGCATCGATTGTGGCGGGCGGCATGGTGTTGACGGTGTCGGGTCCGATCAATTCTTCAACGTAGATCACGTCACGGTACGCTGGATTCTTGGTGCTGGTGCTGGCCCACAGAACACGCTGGGTCTGCGCGCCCTTCGCGGCGAGCGCCTGCCAGCGCGGTCCGCTGAAGATGCGCTCGTAACTCTGATAGGTGAGCTTGCCGTTGGCGATCGCGACTTTGCCGAGCAGACTCTTTAGCAGAGCTTGCTGAGCAGCGTCAGTCGTGGCCTTGAGTTTGTCGTTGATCATGGAATCGATGAGTGAGTCGATGCGGCTGATGAAGAAGCTGGCGACGCTGGCCATTTTCTTTAAATTGCCGCCGCGGGCGGCGAGGTCTTCGAGTCCGGCGACGTAGGCTTCGGCGACTTTTTCGTAGACATCCTGCGCGAAGAGCAGGGTCACGTTGATATTGATGCCTTCGCCAATCGCCTGCCGGATAGCGGGCAGGCCTTCCGCGGTTCCGGGAATCTTGATCATGACGTTCTCGCGCTGCACGGCCTTCCACAGGCGGCGAGCCTCGTCGATGGTCTCCTGCGTTTTGCGGGCGAGGTAGGGCGAGACTTCGAGACTCACGTAGCCGTCGCGGAATTTGGATTCGTCATACACCGGGTGCAGCGCGTCAGCGGCGGACTGAATGTCGCGAATGGCGATCTGCTCATACCGGGCCGTGGTGTCGAGGTCGGCGCGCGAGGCCAGCGACTTCAGCATGTCGTCGTAGAGCGAACTGTCGCCGATGGCTTTCTCGAAAATCGCCGGGTTCGACGTCATGCCGCGCAGGCCGTCGTCGGCGATCATCTGCTTCAGCTTGCCGCTGGTGAAAAGATCGCGGCGAATGTAGTCGAGCCACATCGACTGGCCGTAGGCGAGCAGTTCTTTCAGCGGGTTTTTTGTGGCTTTCGAATTTTCGAGAATTCCAGAGGGTTGCATGAATGATCTCCTGCGATTGCTTTGGTGGACGTGCCGCCCCTTACGGGACTCACGTCGTTTTGTCTGCCTGCTCACCCGGCACTTCCGTGCCGGACTATCCATGCCGCCGATTCGCGGCTGTTGTGACGTAGCTACGAATTTTCCGACATCGCCTCGCGGGCCTCCGTTACGACTTTGTCGACGGTGAAGTCAAAATATTTCAGCAAGTCTTTTAAGGGAGCGGATGCGCCGAAACTATGCATGCCGACGTTGCGGCCTTTGAGGCCGGTGTATGTGCCCCAGCCGAAGGTTGCAGCCATTTCCACCGACACGCGGGCAGTTGCGCTCGCGGGCAGAACACTTTCTTTGTAAGCGGCGTCCTGCTGGTCGAAGATTTCAGTCGACGGCATGCTGACTACGCGGGCCTTCACGCCGTCGACTTTCAGTTTTTCGTATGCATCCACGCAGAGCGAGAGTTCACTGCCGGTGCCGATCAGGATTACATCGGGCTTCCCGCCGGGTGCGTCGGCGAGGACGTAGGCTCCCTTCGCGACTCCTGACGCGGCGGCGTACTTGGTGCGATCGAGCGTGGGCAGATTCTGGCGCGTCAGCACCAATACTGCCGGCGAGTGATTCAGTTGCGCGATCACCTTCCACGCCTCGGTCACTTCGTTGGCGTCGCCGGGGCGCAGCACGATCAGATTCGGCATGGCCCTCAGTGAGGCGAGCTGCTCGATGGGCTGATGCGTGGGGCCGTCTTCGCCGACTCCGATGGAGTCGTGGGTAAAAACAAAGATGGAAGGAATTTCCATCAGAGCCGCCAGGCGGATGCTGGCGCGCATGTAGTCGCTGAAGTTGAAGAAGGTCGCCCCGAAAGCCCGAATGCCGGAGACGACCATGCCGTTCACGGCCGCGCCCATGGCGTGCTCGCGCACGCCGAAATGCAGGTTGCGTCCCGCGTAGGTGCCCGCCTGAAAATCTCCAGCTCCTTCAAATTTCAGCGTGGTCTTATTCGAGGTTGCCAGGTCGGCGGAGCCACCGATCAGCCACGGAATATTTTGTGCCAGAGCGTTTAGCACTTTGCCGCCGCTTTCGCGGGTGGCGATGCCCTTGGTGTCGGCGGGGAAGGTGGGCAGGTTCTTGTCCCATCCGGCGGGCAGTTCGTGGTGTTGCATGCAGCGCAGGCGCTCAGCCAAGTCGGGGAACTTCGCGGAGTAGTCGGCGAACAGCTTCGACCACTGCGCGTGCAAGTCGCGTCCGCGCTTGCCAATACCGTTGCGGAAATTTTCGCGGACTTCGTCGGGGACGAGGAACTTGGCGTCTTCCGGCCAGCCGTAGAATCGCTTCGTCAGTTTGACTTCTTCTTCGCCCAGCGGTTCGCCGTGGGAGGCGTTGCTGTCCTGCCTGTGCGGCGATCCATAACCAATGTGGCTGTCGACGATGATCAGCGTTGGGCGGTCTGTCGTCCTTTTGAAAACTTCGAAGGCGCGCGCCAGCATGTCGAGATCGTTGGCATCGGCGACGCGAGTCACATTCCATCCGTAGCCGATGAAGCGGGTGGCTACGTCGTCACTGTACGACCAGTCGGCGGGGCCGTCGAGCGTGATGTGATTGTGATCGTACATCCAGCAGAGGTTGGAAAGACGCAGGTGCCCGGCGAGCGATGCGGCTTCGCCACCGATGCCTTCCATCAGGTCGCCGTCGGAGCACATGGCGTAGACGTTGAAGTCGAAGATTTCGAAGCCGGGGCGATTGAAATTCGCCGCCTGCCACTTGCTTGCGATCGCGACGCCAACGCTATTGCCCACGCCCTGCCCGAGCGGGCCTGTCGTGGTCTCGACTCCGGAAGTCAGATGCGATTCGGGATGCCCCGGCGTGCGGCTGCCCAACTGGCGGAAGCGCTTGAGTTCCTCCATCGGGACCGCCAATTCTTTTGTGACCTCACCTTTTTTGCTGACCTGCCGCACCTCGGCAAGATGCAGCATGGAGTAGAGCAGCATGGAAGCGTGGCCGTTCGAAAGGATGAAGCGGTCGCGATTGAGCCAGGTGGGGTCGGCGGGATCGTAGCGCAGAAAATTCTGCCACAAGGAATAGGTGACCGGGGCCAGGCCCATGGGAGCGCCGGGATGGCCGGAGTTGGCCTGCTGCACTCCGTCAATCGCCAGGGTGCGAATCGTGTTGATGCTTAAAGTGTCCAGTTGTTTTCCCGTGGCTAAGACCTGTTCACTGGCGACCATGCGACTCCGTTCCTCCGCTATTGAACCTATCGGCGACGATTCAATGGCCGATACTGGTTAGAGTTTCCGAGCACAGAAAGGGTTCAATACGGAGAAAGTGTATCAATTTCCGCACAGGCGTGGATTACGTTGTGGTGAAAACCGGGCGGTGGGACCGAAACGTATGAGAATTCTATTATTTAAGCAGTTGGAAGTAGCCGTTTTCGTTGCTGGATGACGAGCGGGTCGTATCCTGCACAAACTTGAGGAACGTACGCAGACTGTCGCGCTCGGTCGGAACCATACCGTCAAAGCGCACGCGTATTCCGTTGTTGGGGCCGCTGCGAGTGACGACGCCGGGGATGGCGAAGCCTTTAACCCAGATTTTTCCGTTGGCCAGCCAGAGACCAATTTCCACCTTGGATCCGGACTTGACCGGGGAGGCCGTTTCAACCAGGCATCCGCCGACGCTGGTGTTCGAGAGGTTGCCCCAGATCGGCGTAGCCGCGTCGTCCACGCGAAGTTCTACGGCGACGAAGCACTTGATGCGGGGGTGGCGGCGGCGATCGCTGCCGAAATTGGGGCTGAACAAGTCTGGCTCAAACGGTGGTGAGGATGCAGCCGGAGTTGCCACGGGATGCGGCTGCGGCGCGTTGTCATAGCTCACCCCCTTGCCGGATGTCTTCCCGGTTGACTGGGCTCCCGCTTTGATCTTGCGCATGGCGTCAAGCAAGGCCGATTCGCGCTTCTCGACCGGGGCTTCGCGGTAAGCCTGGAGCAGCTTCCCCACGTGCCGCACAAGATCGGGATCGGACAGAATTCGGGTCCAGTCGGTTCCGGTAGCCGCGCTCATGAATACAAGTTTTCCGTTCCTGTTCGGTATGAGGTTCTCATCTAGGTTGAACCTAAGGTCACTACGATTCAAGATGACCTAAGTCACCTGGCTGCGGGCGTTCCGGGCTTTTTGGCTGGTGGATCTTTTTCGAAGTCAGAATCCGAGCGTTCAAGAGTAGGGAAATAGTCCGCTAATGCCTGGCTCTGCTGCGGAGACAGGGCCAGGAATTCGAAGCCGTATTGATATCCCCGGCGGCAGCGCAGGACGGCGCGCAGGTTCCAGGGCTGTGGCAACGTGGGGAGCGAGAATACCAGGGATGCCACCTCGCCCACGTTGAGTTCGGCGGCGATCAGCACGCCGATTCCGCCCTGAGACAAGTCTCTGCAGTGCGCGCTCAGATTTTCGTGCTCCTTGCCGGAGAATAGAGAAATCGTGACCGGAAACTCGGAGCGGAAGCGAGGGTACCGGCGCTGCCGGCGGTCGGCGATACGATTTGGGGCTTTTGCGGGCTGGGCTGACATAACTCTCTCAAATTCCTGGCAACCGACTGGGTGGAAGGTTGCGCCGGGTTACTGCGCCTCAAATGTAAGTTGTACGACCTCGGTGGTTTCGGCCGGTCCCGGCGCAAATTTCCATAGCTTGACGGCGTCCGAGGCGGCTTCGATCAGCACCGGATTTCCACCCAGGATCCGGGTGGACTTGACGGTGCCGTTGGGGCGCACGCCTGCTTCCACCTTCACCGTGCCGTGGATGTGCATTTTCTTTGCGAGGTCGGGGTAGGCGGGCGCGATGCGAGAGGTCACGGCCCGGCCTGAGGCCGGCGAAGGATTGCCTTGTGCATGCACCTGAGTCTGCATTGGCATCAACAAAGCGACAGCGACGGCAATCCATACGGCAAACTTGCGCAAGAGCATACCTCTCCAAGCTGCAAGCTTAGAGGGTGGGGCGATTCCGGGCAAAGTACGGAGGGTACTGCACTTTAGATGCAACCGGATTTCGACCGACAATCTCTAATCCGAGCGGCCGGGTTGGCTTGCCTTTCCGAGAGCGCAGAATTAGGATTCAACGTCCGCCGGTCCGGGCGATTTTCTAATCTTGCATCGCGAACGGCTGCAAACGAATCAAACCAACAATTTAAATTGATGTGGTTGTTTGTGGGACGGACCATCCTGGGTCTCTCAATTTGAGTTGGACGGTCCACTCTTTAAGGATGCGGTGCCCATTGAAGGTCTCGCGAACGGTTTTTCCATTTCTGGCATTGGCCCTGCTGGCTGCTTCGCGGCTGGCGGCTCAGGGGTCGTCGGCCGTGCCCAGTATTACTCTGCCGGGCAATCAGAATCCTTTTCAGGGCAGTGATCCCGACGAAAAGACGAGCCCGGGCGTTCTGCAAATCGATTACAAGGATGCGATTGACCGTGGTTTGCGACACAACCTCGGATTGCTGCTGGCCGGAGACCAGACCGAGACGGCCCGCGGCGAGCGATGGAAAGAGCTCAGCGAACTGTTGCCCAACGTCAGTGCGCGGGTGCAGGAAAACGTGCAGACGCAGAGTCTAGCGGCGCTTGGCTTCAACAAGCTTTTTCCCCTTCTGTCGCCAGGCGGCGGTGCTGGCACTCTTCCGCGAGTTACTCCGGCCTTTAACTATTTCGATGCCCGCGTCTCGCTGAGCCAGTCGCTGTTCAACTTCAAGAATCTCGAGCGGGAGCGCGCCGCGTTCGAGAGAGTGAAGGCAGCGCAGTTCAGCTACAAAGATGCGCGGGAGATCGTGGTGCTGGCTGTGGGGAACGCGTATCTGCAAAGCATCGCCGCGTCGGCACGGGTGGAGACGGCGGTAGCGCAAGTAAAGAACGCGCAGGCGCTTTTCGACAAAGCTTCAGACCAGCAGAAGGCTGGGCTGGTTCCGGCAATCGACGCGCTGCGCTCCCAAGTGGAATTGCAGACGCGGCAACAGCAATTCATCGTCGCGCGGAACGATCTGGCGAAGCTCAGGCTCAGCGTGGCGCGAGTGATCGGGCTGGCGCCGGGGCAGGAATTCGTGCTCACCGAGAAGGCTCCCTACCAGGCGTTGACGCCATTGCCTCTGGAATCCTATCTGCAACATGCGTACACGGCGCGCGCGGATTATCAGGCTGCGGCTTCGCACGTTCGGGCGACGGAACTATCGCGGCGAGGGGCCGCGGCCGGACGCTATCCCACGATCGATTTGAATGCGAATCTGGGCGACATTGGCGTGACGCCTTCGCAAGCGAATGGAACCTGGCAGGTGAATGGCGGCATCAATATTCCCATCTTCGCGGGGAATCGGGTGCACAGCGATGTGCTGGAGGCTGACTCGCAACTGAAGCAGGCGCGGTCGCAACTCGGGGATCTGCGCGGGCGCATCGACTACGAAGTGCGCAGCGCGTTGCTCGACCTGAACGCCGCCGCCGAGCAGGTTGAGGTCGCGCGCAGTTCGGTCGATCTGGCGGAGCAGGCGCTGGCTCAGTCGCAGGATCGTTTTACCGCCGGCGTGGCCGACAATCTCGAGGTGGTGCAGGCGCAGGAAGCGTTGGCCGGAGCGCATGAGAGTTACATACAGAGCCTCTACGCGCATAATCTGTCGAAAGTGGAACTGGCCTACGCCATCGGCGACGCGGAAGATGGGGTCCGACGATTTTTGAAAGGCAATCAATAAAAGCGTATGGCAGAGACTACACAAAGCCCGCCTGCAGAAGCGGCCCGCTCTGAGAGCGGGACGAAACCGTTGCCGTCTTCCGAAAAGGATTTTCGTACGCGGCCTTCGCGAACCAGCAGCGCCGGGTTCCGCATCGGAATCGGGATCGGGGTTCTCGTCTTGCTGGTTGTGGGATTGTTTGTCTACCGCTACGTGAGCAGTTACGAATCGACGGACGATGCGCAGATCGACGGTCACGTCAATTCGGTGAGCGCACGCGTCTCGGGGCACGTGATCAATCTCAACGTCGAGGACAACCAGTTTGTTCAGGCCGGGACGGTACTGGTGGAGATCGATCCGGCGGACTATCAGGTGGCGTACGAGCGGGCCAAGGCGGACTTTGAGGATGCGCAGGCGGCGGCAGTTGCGGCGGGAGTGAATGTTCCGATTACGTCGGTGAACACGACAAGCCAGGTTTCGGCGAGCGAAGCGGATGTGAGCAGTGCGCGCGCCGGAATTCAGGTTGCGAAACAGCAGTTCGAGGCGGCGAAGGCTCAACTGCAGCAAGCCGAAGCCAACAACGTGAAGGCGCAGAACGATCTTTCGCGCTACAAGCAATTGGTCGACAAGCAGGAAATTTCGCAGCAACAATACGACCAGGCGACCGCGGCATCGAAGGCGAGTACAGCCGGAGTCGAAGCGGCACGCGCGAGCGCCGACGCCGCGCAGCAACAGGTCACGCAGGCGCAAGGGAAACTGGTGCAGGCGCAGGCCAACTTCAGCACGGCCAATACCGCGCCCAAGCAGATGGAGATCACGCGGGCGCGGGCGGCGTCGGCTCTGGCGGAAGCGCAACGCAAGAAGGCCGACCTCGATCAGGCGGCTCTGAATCTGCAATACACCAAGATTGTCGCACCGGTGAACGGCATCGTCAGCAATCGCTCGGTGGAAGTCGGGCAGAACGTGGCTCCTGGCCAGGAGTTGATGAAGGTGATCAATCTGGATGACGTATGGATCACCGCCAACTTCAAGGAAACGCAGCTTCGAAAAATGAAAGTCGGACAGCGGGTGACGATCGACGTGGATGCGAACGGACGCAGCTATAACGGCAAGGTGGACAGCATTGCCGGAGCGAGCGGAGCGCGCTTCAGCCTGCTGCCTCCGGAGAATGCCACGGGAAATTATGTGAAAGTCGTGCAGCGCATTCCGGTGAAAATCGTGCTGGATTCGGGATCAACTAAGGATCATCAGCTGCGGCCGGGAATGTCCGTGCTGCCCAAGGTCTGGATTCGCGAATGAGTGCGGCAGCCGGCACTGTAAATCAGGCTGACGCCGCCTGGCGCCCCGCGGTTAATCCGTGGATCATCGCGCTGGCGGTCACGCTGGCGACGTTCATGGAGGTGCTCGACACCTCCATCGCCAACGTCGCTTTACCCCACATTGCGGGCAGCCTGTCTGCCGGGCAGGACGAGAGCACATGGGTGCTCACTTCTTATCTTGTTTCCAATGCCATCGTCCTTCCGCTGAGCGGTTGGCTGTCGTCAATCATCGGTCGCAAGAATTTCTACATGGGCTGCGTAGCCCTGTTCACGGTGAGTTCGTTCCTGTGCGGACTGGCGCCGAACCTGCCGACGCTGATTATCTGCCGGATCCTGCAAGGAGCGGGCGGCGGAGGATTGCAGCCCAGCGAGCAGGCGATTCTCGCCGATACTTTTCCGCCAGCGAAACGTGGCATGGCGTTTGCGGTGTATGGAATGGCGGTGGTGACTGCTCCGGCGATCGGGCCGACCCTGGGAGGCTGGATCACGGACAACTTCACCTGGCGCTGGATCTTCTTCATCAACATTCCGGTCGGGATTCTCTCGATCCTGCTGACCTCCCGGTTGATTCAGGATCCTCCATACTTCAAGCGGCGTAAACTCAGCGAGACCAGCATCGATTACGTGGGGCTTGGCTTTGTGGCGCTGGGACTGGGAGCGTTGCAGATTGTTCTCGACAAGGGGCAGCGCGAAGACTGGTTCGAATCGAACTTCATTATTATCCTGTCGGTGATCTGCGCCGCTTCGTTGATCTTTGTTGTGATCTGGGAGTGGAGGCACAAGGATCCCATCATCGATCTGCATCTTTTTCGCGACCGGACGTTCGGCGTCTCCAATCTGCTGATGTTCATGCTCGGCTTTGCCCTATTGGGCAGCACATTGCTGCTCCCATTGTTCTCGCAGACGCTGCTTGGGTACACGGCGGAGCAGGCTGGGCTGGCGCTGATGCCCGGCGGATTCATGATTATTCTGCTGCTGCCGTTGGTGGGATTCCTTCTTTCCAGGTACACGCCACGATGGCTCCTCTTGTTCGGCCTGCTGGTCTTATCGTTCTCGCTGTTTCACATGACGGGCTTCGATCTGCAAATTGATTTCCGCAGTGTGGCCACTGCGCGTGTGGTTCAGGCGGTCGGGATGGCGTTCCTGTTTGTTCCCATCAATACGGCCGCCTACGCCTTCCTGCCCCGAGACAAGAACAATGCTGCTTCGGGCCTGATGAATCTAGCGCGCAACATCGGGGGCAGTGTAGGGATTTCCCTGGTTACGACAATGCTGGACCGCCGGACCCAGAAGCACCTGAACGACTTTGCCGGTCAGTTGACAGCGGGGAGCGCCGCACTGCGAAACATGATTCAGGGAGCTTCTCGCGCCATGATGGCGCATGGAGCCAGCGCGGCCGGGGCGAATCAACAAGCCTACGCACTGGTCCAGGGTACCGTGCAGCGGCAGGCTGCCATGCTGGCCTATGTGGATTGTTTTTGGTTCCTGGGAGTGGCCATCCTGGCGATGGTTCCCATGGTTTTCCTGATGAAAAAATCGAAACCCGGCGGCGGAATCGCAGTACACTGAGCCCCTATGTTTCGCCTGATCACCATCGAGCGCGAATACGGCTGCGGCGGCGGCGCCATCTCCGCCCAACTGGCCGAACATCTGGGGTGGAAGCTGTGGGACCACCTGATCACTGAGGAAATCGCCCGCGTCGCCAACGTCGATTGCTCCGCCGTGATGCGCTGCGACGAGCGTATGGACAGCCGGCTGCATCGCCTGGCGAAATCGTTTTGGCGCGGCAGCTATGAACGCAATTCGGCAGCCCTGGGCGGCCAGGTGTTCGATACCGACCGCATGATGTCGATGATGCAGGAAATCGTCGACGGCATCGCCCGGGAAGGGAACGCAGTCTTAGTCGGGCGCGGAACTCCATATTTTCTGCGCGAGCATCCGGATGCGTTCCATGTTTTTCTGTATGCGCCGCGGGCGGAGAAAATCCGGCGCACCATCGCCGATGGAAACGGCCGGGGGGAAGCGGAAGAACTCGTCGATTCGGTGGATCGCGAACGCGCGGCTTACATCAAGCATTATTTCGATGCCGATTGGCCCACGCGCTCGCTCTACCACATGATGCTCAATACGGCGGTCGGGAACGAGGCGGTGATCCAGGCCATTCTGGACACGATGCGATTGGTCGAGGGCCGTCCCAAGGCTACGGATTTTGAGCAGCCTAGGGTTCCGGCGGGATCACGATAGAACTTCAGTTTTGTCCTTCAGCGAAAATCCCATCCTTCGGCAAGCTCAGGGCAGGCTGACTCGCAAAAGACGCGAGACATGGGGCACCAGGTTTTTTATTTCGTGACAATTTTTGTGGGCGGGCGTTGTGGCGCGGGGCAACAGTCTTGCGCGCAAACATCTTTGCGTGGGCCGAGCGCGCCTAGCGCGCGGCGTTCAGTGCCCGGGATGGTGCGTTCTTCGATCAGCCCGCGAATCATCGCAACAAATTTGGGATGCACGCCGACGGTCTTGGCTCGCGCCATCGGCAGCGACAGTTCGTCGCAGAGTCGCCGCGCCTCGATATCCAGGTCGTAGAGCACCTCCATATGGTCGGAGATGAAACCGATGGGCGCCAGCATGACCGCGCTGGCCAAGTTGCGCGCCTTCACTTCGCGAAGATGGTCGAGAACGTCGGGCTCAAGCCAGGGCTGACCGGGCGCACCGCTGCGGCTCTGATAGACAAGAACATCGTTGCTGATTCCCAGCCGCCCCGAGACCAGCTTTCTTACTTCTTCCAACTGGCGGACGTAGTCGCTGGAGTTCGCCATCGACGTTGGGACGCTGTGGGCGCTGTATACGATCTGAATATTTTCCCGGACGCCCGGCGGGATTTGCTGCAGCGCGTCGCGCAAGCGGTCCTCAGTGGCGTCAATAAATCCGGGATGGTTGAAGAACACACGTATCTTGTCGATCTCCGGCGCGCCCGTTCCGGCTTCCTCCTGCGCGCGGGCGAGGTTTTCACGGTACTGGCGGCATCCCGAGTAAGAACTGTAGGCGGAGGTGACGAAGGCAAGAGCGCGCTGAATGCCGTCGTGCTTCATTTGCAGCAGCGTGTCTGCCAGCATGGGATGCCAGTTGCGATTGCCCCAGTAAACGGGTAACGGCGTGCCGTGCTGCGCGAGTTCGATCTTCAGAGCTGCGATCAGGTCGCGAGTCTGCTGGTTGATGGGACTCTTGCCGTCGAAATGGTAGTAGTGCTCGGCGACAGCAACCAGGCGTTCGCGCGGGACGTTTTTTCCGCGTAGTACATTTTCGAGGAATGGAATTACGTCTTCGCGAGACTCCGGGCCGCCGAACGAGACAACCAGGATCGCATCATATCGCCTATCCATTGGGCCGCTATTATTTCGGAAATGAGCTGGCTCTTGTATGTAGCCACCATAACTCTGTCATCCTGAATCAGGATGGCAATTCGATTTTCCCAGTGAACGATCACCGCGAGCTTATTTTCCGCCCGCCGCGGCACCAGAGGCTGCGGGTTGCGAATCCAGCTGCTGCGAGATCTGGTTCACGGAGAGTGGTCGATCCAGTGAAATATCCATTTCCGTGAAACGGGGGATCATCACGTCCCTGCCGTGGCGCGTCACCATGAATACTCCCGAAACCGCGGCGGCGGCGATGCGGCCCGAACCGGCTGTAGAAACGTCTGTTGCCGTTGAGATGATGGCTTCGATGATCACTTGAATGGTGTCGTCCGACACTTTGGCGAGACCAATACTAGTGCCGATGTTGATCGCCATCCAGGCTTTGCCGGGATGTTCGCCGTGCAGCCGGCCCTCCGCGTCAATCTTGGTGTGTGACCTCTGGTCCAACTCCGCGCCCGAGAGCGACGTGGTGATCGGGATGAGATTCCCACCTGGCAGTGTCAAGGTAGTGAAAGCCAGAGACAACGACCCCGCACGGCTTCCCCAACGCGGCGGAATGCTTTTCACGACCTTGCCTTCAATCAGGCTTCCTGCCGGCAACACGACGCGCGCATTCGACATCACGGGTTCGAGCAAGCGCGCCTGTACAACGTCGCCACGCTTGCTCTTCGACGCGCTGACATCGCCCATCAGAAGAATCTTGCATTGCGTTCCGGTAGGAATATCCGCAAGGGAGCGAGCGTCTGGTGAAGCTTTCCCCGACTCCACTTCGGTTCCGGGCGAAAAAGTATCGAGCCCAAACGCCTCCAGCACCATCACCGGAGCGACGGGCTGCTTCACGTTCGACTTGCTGACTTCGACGGTGCCATGCACTTCGTTCGACTGCTGCCCGGACTTATTCTTCTTTGCCTGGGCGTGGACTTCGCGCTTCTGGCTGACTGAAATCAACGACACTTGAAACGTGCTCTCGCCTTGGGCTTGGGCAACCGTAGCATCCTTGAACGCAGGATAATTTTCGTGCCGCGGAGTGAAAACGTTGATCACCCATGGCCAATGATCATTGCGGGCCCGGCGCCTTCTTTCCAGATGATCGACGGTCAGTCGCACCGGGCGTCCGGCGGGAAACAACTCGCGGTCGGCGGAGTAAACATCGCGCGCCAGTGTGCCCTCCACGACGTCGCCCTGCTTCAACTTCGAGAGTTTGATGTGATCGGCGAGCCGAACCTTGACGTAGAGGCCCGCGCCCACGGATGACGGACCCTGCGAGTCCTCGGTCTTCTGCTCCGCAGCCGAGCAAATCCTGGGAACGATCAATAGAGTTGCTGCGGCCAGAGCGGCGGCAAAGCGCTTCATCCGACTCCCCTGCATTGTTCTCCCTTGCGATTTAGGCACTAAGATACCCCCTCTTTCTTTGTGACGGCGGTGGTGGCAACGGGACGAGCGCTGCCGGCTAAATTTTGAAGGTGAGGGGAACATGGTGCGCCCGGAGAGATTCGAACTCCCGGCCTGTTGCTCCGGAGGCAACCGCTCTATCCAGCTGAGCTACGGGCGCACAACCAATTGCATACAGTCTACACGGGCAAGGGAAGGAGCTTCAACGTCTAGGTCTCAACAACCAGAATGGGAGGTCGGACAAGATGTGCCCGCGAGGCTAAGTCCACACTCACTCACTCGATTCGGCCGACAAGCAATGCAGAGATAAAACATCCGCGTCCGGTGGGATTGAGTTGACCGGACGCGGTGCAATGATATTTTAAATTGGCTTCGGGGGATATTATGGGTAACCGAAGTGTCAGTAGCGGTCGCGCCTGCCGCCGCCGCCACCCCCGCCGCGGCCACCGCGGTCTCCACGATCGCGTCCGCCACCGCCACCACCGCCGCCACCCCCGCTGCGCTCGGTCTTGGGCCGCGCTTCGTTCACGTTGATGGTGCGTCCGCCAACCTGTGAACCGTTCAGCGCGGCTATCGCTTTTTCGCCGTCTTCGTTGCTGGCCATCTCGACGAAACCGAAGCCGCGGGAACGTCCGGTGTCGCGGTCGGTCATGATGCTCACGCGGTCGACTTGTCCGTGAGGCTCAAAGAGCTGCCGCAGTTCATCTTCGTTGGTGTTGAAGCTGAGGTTGCCCACAAAAATATTCTTCACGCGTCTGCCTCTGCATTGAGCTGTCGGATGTGCGAGCAACTCGGCGGACTTGCCAGGGAGGGCGGGCCGTTCCTGAAAATCGTTACCGGAGCTGGCGAACAGTCAATTGCGGCGAGCAGTATAGCAGGTTCCCCGCGAACCGCTTGTCAAATCAATTCCACAATTGGGGGATCTACGGCTCGCTAACACTCATCCACCTTCCAATAGCCTTCAGGATGGAATCCCATCTGAAGCAGGCGGTTTTTGGGGTCGTGGCGCTTGCCGCAGCCGGGGCAGATCAGATAGCGACTCCACCGCGTGCCCGGATGATCGTAATTCTCGGCCACGGCGAAGGTAGTGCCGCAACTGCATGGGACCAGGAACATCCGCAGCGG
>Ga0066790_10000594_pt1 | contig 13930 bp, 11 predicted proteins | sample OrgsoiDNA2013050_FD_70963 | JGI IMG/M metagenome (GOLD analysis project Ga0066790, IMG submission 70963) | Permafrost soil microbial communities from the Arctic, to analyse light accelerated degradation of dissolved organic matter (DOM) -... | ecosystem: Environmental > Terrestrial > Soil >...
TGCTGATCCTGGACCGCCCCTGGTCCGAGGACTGGGATTTCGACCGCGCCGAGCTCGACGCGGCCGCCGCCCGGCTGGAGGCCGTCGCCGCCGCCGCCGGGCGGCCCGGCCGCGGTGCGGCGGGCCACGACGGCAAGGCCGTCACCGCCATACGCGCCGCGCTCGCCCACGACCTTGACGTGCCCGCCGCGCTCGAGATCGCCGAGGACGAAGGCGGCCCCGCGGCCCGTTCCCTCGGCTCTCTCCTGGGCCTCTGGTGATTCCATGACCGGCCGCGCAAGCTGAGGAAAGCAGGCAGGCTAGGCGAGCGCCCGCACCCGTCCCAGCTAACGGCCGCCCCTCCCCTCCGCCCCCGGCGTCCAGGATCTGGGGACCGCAGGAATCCGCGGTGGGGACGGCGCGTGGCCGCGCCTATGGTCCCAGGGGATGCACCAGTCACACCCGTCCCTGACCGGAGTTGGCCTGACCATGATCGGCGCTGATTTCCGCGGATATACAGAGACCGGCGCCGGTGAAGACAGAGCGGCTTGCTCGCGTCGTAAGGCTGAGGCGGTGGGGGCTACTGGGACACCTGGGGTGCTGGGCGGCGGGAGGACGGCGAGAATCTCGGAGCCGCCGCTATGGCAGGCAGAGGTCTGGCCCGTCTTGAGGACTTCTGGAGTCGGGAAGCCCCGGCAGGTCCAGCCGCCTACCGTGACCGGGGCGCCGCCGCCGTTGCCGCGTATCTGCCCCGCGCGCACGACGGCCGCGTACGAGTTCTCCACCCGCCGCGCGGTCGCGCAGGAAACCGGTCCCTTGGTGATCTTGATAATGACCGGGACGTTCACGCCGGTCCGGGTCGTCCCGCAGGTCTGACCAGTGTTCGGGGTGCTGGCCGCGGACGTCCCGCACCCCGCGAGCAGCCCGAGCGCCAGCGCCATCCCGGCCGCACCCGGCGCGTTCCGGGCCAGCACGTTGCGGGGGAGTCCGCTCCGGCCAGGCGTGTTCCCCCGGAGACCGCTCCAGGGGAGTGGGCGCCCGCTGGGAAGGCGGCGCCCGCTGGGAAGGCGGCGCCCGCGGGAGTCAGGCAGGCAGTCCGGGCGCGAGCGGCGACGCATCGGGTGGATTCTCGCATTCTTGGCTTCGGGTCACGTCATCTTTGGACCCGGTTCCGCACCCGCCAGGTTCCAGCTCCGTGCCGTCTTTCCCGGTCCGCTGGTTCTCATCATGCCGCTCCCAGGCCGGTCGCCCCAAGCCGCCACCCCGTGCTCAGCCCAACCCGTCACAGCGCCCCGGGCCCTCGGCTCCCGTTTCATATTGGGTTGCATATATTCTCGAAGACCTGCATAATTTTGCAGGCAGGCAACTTTGGCGGCCGGGGATGTGACGGGACGGCGCAGCGAGGTCTACTCAGGAGGAGAGCGCGAGATGGGCGCACGGGTCGCGGTCGCAGGCGCGAGCGGCTACGCGGGTGGTGAGCTTCTCCGTCTCCTGGCTGGTCACCCGGACTTGGAGATCGGGCCGCTGACCGCCGGGTCCAGTGCCGGCGCACCGGTCACGTCGGTGCACCCGAACCTTATCGGGCTCGCGGACCGGACGTTCGGGACCACGGATCCCGCCACGCTCGCCGGGGCCGACCTCGTGTTCATGACGATGCCGCACGCGGAGGCGGCCGTGCTGGCCGCGCAACTCCCGGCGGAGACCCGGGTCGTGGACCTGGGAGCCGGCTTCCGGCTCGCCAGCCCCGCATCCTGGACTCGGTTCTACGGCGGCGAGCACCCCGGCCACTGGACCTACGGGCTTCCCGAACTGCCCGGCGCGCGGGAGCAGATCCGCGCCTCGGTCACCGTCGCCTCGCCCGGCTGCTTCGCCACCGCGTCGATCCTGGCCCTCGCGCCGCTGCTGGCCAGCGGGCTCGCCGAGCCCAGCGACATCGTCATCGTCGCCGCCTCCGGCACGTCCGGCGCGGGCCGCGCCGCCACGGCCAGCCTGATGGGCAGCGAGGTCATGGGGGCGGTGTCCGCCTATAAGGTCGGCGGCGTGCACCGGCACACGCCGGAGATCGAGGAAGCCCTGCAGGGCGTGCTGGCCCCCGGCACCGGCGGCCAGGTCACGATCTCGTTCACGCCCACGCTGGCTCCCATGCCGCGGGGCATTCTCGCCACCGCCACCGCTCGCCTGGCCGGTCCGGCGGCCCAGGCCGCGCTCGCGGGGCAGGCCGGGGACGCGGCGGAGGCCACCGCACGGCTGCGCGAGGTGGTCGCCGGCGCTTACGCGGGGGAGCCGTTCGTCCACCTGCTGCCCGAGGGGCAATGGCCCAGCACCGGGGCGACGGCCGGGTCGAACGCGGCCCACGTCCAGGTGACCGCGGACGTCCACGCTGGCCGGGCCGTCGTCGTCACGGCGATCGACAACCTCGGCAAGGGCGCGGCCGGCCAGGCGCTGCAGAACGCCAACCTCATGCTCGGCCTGCCGGAATCGGCCGGCCTCACCGCGTACGGAGTCGCGCCGTGATGTCCTTCCCCGTCCCAGGGAACTTCTCTGCCCCAACGATGTGCACGGGAGCACACTAGTGAGCGTCACCGCACCGCTTGGTTTCCGCGCCGCCGGCGTCGTGGCCGGCCTCAAGGCTTCCGGCGATCGCGACGTCGCGGTCGTCATCAACGACGGGCCCTCCCGGGCCGCCGCCGCCACCTTCACGTCCAACCGCGTCAAGGCCGCGCCGGTGCTGTGGACCCAGCAGGTGGTGCAGGGTGAGCGCGTCCGCGCAGTTGCGCTGAATTCCGGCGGGGCCAACGCCTGCACAGGTCCGTTCGGCTTCCAGGACACTCATCTGACCGCGGAACGGCTCGCCGACGCGCTCGGCGATTCAGCGGGGGACATGGCCGTCTGCTCCACCGGCCTGATCGGCGAGCGGCTGCCCATGGACAAGCTGCTGCCCGCGGTGGACGCCTGCGTCGCCGAGGCGTCCCGCGGCGGGGGCCTCGCCGCGGCCGACGCCATCCGGACCACGGATACGGTCGTCAAGATCTCGTTCCGCCGGGAGAGCGGCCGGGAGACGGGCCGGGAGGGCGGCCAGGAGACGGGCCAGGAAGCGGACGGGACCGGGTACGCGATCGGCGGCATGGCCAAGGGCGCCGGGATGCTCGCGCCCGGCCTGGCCACGATGCTGTGCGTGCTCACCACCGACGCGGACCTGCCCGCCGCCGAACTGGACGCGGCGCTCCGGTCCGCGGTCCGGGTCACCTTCGACCGGCTGGACACCGACGGCTGCATGTCCACCAACGACACCGTGCTGCTGCTGTCCAGCGGCGCCGCCGGGGTCCGGCCCGATACCGGGGAGTTCACCGCCCTGCTGACCGAGGTGTGCGCCGACCTGGCGCGCCAGCTCCAGCTGGACGCCGAGGGCGCGGGCAAGATGATCGCGGTCGAGGTGATCGGCGCGGCCAGCGAGGACGACGCGGTGGCCGCGGGGCGCGCGGTGGCCCGCAGCAACCTGCTCAAATGTGCCATCGCCGGGGAGGACCCGAACTGGGGGCGGGTGGTCTCCGCGGTGGGGACGACCGCCGCCGAGTTCGAGCCGGACCGGCTCAACGTCGCGATCAACGGGATCTGGGTCTGCCGCAACGGCTGCGCCGGGGATGAGCGCGCCAAGGTCGACATGAGCCCGCGGGACGTCACCATCACCGTCGACCTGTCCACCGGACCGAACGCCGCCACCATCCTGACCACCGACCTGACCGCCGAGTACGTGCACGAGAACACGGCGTACTCGACATGACGGACAACGGCGGCCAGCCGGCCGTCCCGCCCGGCGCCCCCGGCGCTCCCGTCCCGCCCGGCGCCCCCGGCGCTCTCGGCGCCCCCAAGCCCACGGTGACCCCCGGCTCAGTGTCCCCGGTGGCGGCGGAGAAGGCGGCCACGCTGATCGAGGCGCTGCCGTGGCTGATCCGGTTCCACGACCGGATCGTGGTGATCAAGTACGGCGGCAACGCGATGACCGAGGAGCCGCTCCGCGCCGCCTTCGCCGAGGATCTGGTGTTCCTGCGGTACGCGGGGCTCCGCCCGGTGGTCGTGCACGGCGGCGGCCCGCAGATCACCGAGCACCTGGACCGGCTCGGCCTGGAGACGACGTTCACGGCGGGCCTGCGGGTCACCACGCCGGAGACGATGGACGTGGTCCGCATGGTGCTCACCGGGAAGGTGAACAAGGACATCGTCCGGCTCATCAACCGGGACGGCCCCTTCGCCGTCGGAATGTCCGGCGAGGACGCGAACCTGTTCACGGCCAGCCGCAAGGCGGCCATGGTGGACGGCGCCCCAGTCGACATCGGGCTGGTCGGCGAGATCCAGGCCACCGATCCGGGCGCGATCCGCGCGCTGATCGCCGACCGGCGCATCCCCGTCGTCTCCAGCGTCGCGCGAGGCGAGGACGGCGAGGTGTACAACGTGAACGCCGACACCGCCGCGGCCGCGCTCGCGGTCGCCCTGGGGGCGGCCAAGCTCATGATCCTCACCGACGTGCCCGGCCTGTACCGGACGTGGCCGCCGACTGGTGACGTCATCAGCGAGGTCGGCGCGAGCGAACTGGAGACCATGCTGCCCGGGCTGAGCACCGGGATGATCCCCAAGATGGAGGCCTGCCTGAGCGCGGTCAACGGCGGCGTCTCCCAGGCCCACGTGGTCGACGGCCGTCAGCCGCACGCGGTGCTGCTGGAGATCTTCACCGACTCCGGCACCGGCACCATGGTCATCCCTGACTCACCGGCGAGGAAGGCGGAAAATTTGTGAGCGCGACAGACGTCATGCAGAAGCGGTTCGCGGCGGCCCTGATGCCCAACTACGGGCTGCCGCAGGTGGCCCTCACCCGCGGCGAGGGGTGCCGGGTCTGGGACGCCGACGGGCGCGAGTACCTCGACCTGTTCGCCGGGATCGCCGTGAGCTCGCTGGGGCATGCGCACCCGGCGCTCACCGCCGCGGTCACCCGGCAGGTCAGCGCGCTCGCGCACACGTCCAATCTCTTCATGCACGAACCCGGAATTGCTTTGGCTGAACGGACATTGGCGCTCCTGGGCACCGGCGAGGGCCCCGCCGACGCGCGGGTTTTTTTCGCCAACTCCGGCGCGGAGGCCAACGAGGCGGCCATCAAGCTGGTCCGGCGCTACCACGGCCAGCGTGATCAGGGCCGGCGTGATCAGGGCCAGCGTGATCAGGGCCAGCACCGCGCCGTCATGGTGGCTACCGAGAACGGATTCCACGGGCGCACGATGGGGGCGCTCGCGCTGACCGGCAAGGCATCCATCCGTGAGCCGTTCGGGCCGTTCGGTATCGACGTGCGGTTCGTGCCCTACGGGGACGCGGACGCCCTGCGCGCCGCCGCCGGCCCGGGCTGTGCGGCCGTGTTCGTCGAGCCCTGCCAGGGCGAAGCCGGCGTCATCCCGCCGCCGCCCGGCTACCTCCGCGCGGCCCGGGAGGCGTGTGACGACTCCGGTGCGCTGCTGGTCATTGATGAGATCCAGAGCGGCATCGGGCGCACCGGGCACTGGTTCGCGCACCAGGCCGAAGGCGTGACCCCCGACGTCCTGACCCTGGCCAAGGGGCTGGGCGGGGGATTGCCGATCGGGGCGTGCGTAGGATTCGGCGAGTTCGGCAGCGTACTGGGTAAGGGCGACCACGGCTCGACGTTCGGCGCCAACCCGGTGTCCTGTGCGGCGGCGCTCGCCGTGCTCGAGACGATCGAGGCCGACGGCCTGCTTGCGGCGGCCACCGCGGTGGGCCAGCAGCTTTCCGACGGCATCGCGGCCGTTTCGCACCCGCTGCTCGCCGGGGTCCGCGGCCAGGGCCTCTGGCTGGCCGCGATCCTGACCGAGGACGCGGCCGCCGACGCGGAGGCGGCCGCGCGGCGGGCCGGCTTCCTGGTCAACGCCGTGCAACCGGACGCGATCCGCCTCGCGCCGCCGCTGATCATCACGGCCGCGCAGGCATCGGCGTTCCTGACCGCGCTGCCGCACATCCTGGACGACGCCGCCGCGGCACGGGAGGCGTCGTGACCGGCCCGCGGCACTTTCTCCGGGACGACGACCTGAGCCCGGCCGAGCAGAGCGAGGTGCTCGACCTCGCCGACGCGATGAAGGCCGACCGGTTCGCGCGCAAGCCGCTGGCCGGGCCGCGGACCGTGGCCGTGCTGTTCGACAAGCCGTCGCTGCGGACCCGGGTCTCGTTCGCGACCGGGATCGCGGAACTGGGTGGCCAGCCGCTGATCGTCGACACCCAGACGACCCACCTCGGCCGCGGCGAGACGATCGAGGACATCGGGCGCGTGCTGACCAGGCAGGTCGCGGCGATCGCGTGGCGGACGTTCGGCCAGGACCGGGTGGCCGCGATGGCGTCCGCCAGTGACGTCCCGGTGATCAACGCCCTGACCGACGCGTTCCACCCCTGCCAGGTCCTGGCCGACCTGCAGACGATCCGGGCCAGGCGCGGTGTCCTGTGCGACCTCACGCTGGCGTTCCTCGGCGACGGGTCCAGCAACATGGCGCACTCCTACCTGCTGGGCGGGGCCACGGCCGGCCTGCACGTGCGGATCGCCGCACCCGAGGCGTACCGCCCGGACCCCGCCGTGATGGCTACCGCCGCCGAGATCGCCAGCATGACCCGGGGCAGCGTCCGGTGGTACGCGGATCCCGCCGAAGCCTGCGTCGGCGCGGACGTGCTCGCCACCGACGTGTGGGCGTCCATGGGACAGGAAGACTCCCGCGCCGAGCGGATGTCCCGCATGGGCCCGTTCAGTTTGGATAAAAGCAAGCTGGATCTGGCCAGCCCGGACTGCCTGGTGCTGCACTGCCTGCCCGCGCACCGCGGCGAGGAGATCAGCGCCGACGTCCTCGACGGCCCGGCCAGCGCCGTCTGGGACCAGGCCGAGAACCGGCTGCACGCGCAGAAGGCCCTCCTCACGTGGCTCCTCGGGCAGGCGTGATGACGGTGACCAGGCCCAGCACCAAGGCGTCGCGGCAGGCGTGGGTGGCGGCCACGCTGGCCGACCGGCAGGTCCGCTCGCAGGAGGAGCTCGCGCGGCTGCTGAACGAGCGGGGCGTTCCGGTCACCCAGGCCACGTTGTCCCGTGACCTGGACGAACTCGGCGCGGTGCGGGTGCGCGCCACGGACGGATCGCTGGTGTACGCGCTGCCGGGGGAGCCGGGCGGTCCCGGGTCGAGGCCCGGCCTGCCCGGCGCGATCAGCCTGGTGAGCTCCACGGGAGCCGATGGCGAGGCGGTCCCGGCCGGCGCCGCCGGGGCGACCGGCTCGGAGGGCGGGGCAGCCGCCCCGGGCGGCCCGCGGCTGGCGCGGGTCGCCTCGGAGCTGCTGATCTCCGCCGAGGCCAGCGCCAACATGGTGGTGCTGCGGACCCCGGCTGGCGCGGCGCAGTTCCTCGCCTCGGTGATGGACCACGCGGCGTGGCCGTCCATCCTCGGCACGGTGGCCGGCGACGACACGGTGCTGGTCATCGCGCGCGACCCGGCCGGCGGCGCAGACCTGGCGGCGCGGCTCCTCGCCCTGGCCGAGCGGCGACGATGATCGCCGCGGCCCCTCCGCGGCGTCCGAGAGCGCAACCGAGCTGACTGCGGCCTATCCGCGGTCATAACCCCCCGCGTTGATAACTGATGACACGAAGGATGAGGACATGAGTGGAGAGAAGGACCGGGTAGTCCTGGCCTATTCCGGTGGCCTGGACACGTCCGTGGCCATCGGCTGGATCGCGGAGCGGACCGGCGCCGAGGTGATCGCCGTCGCCATCGACGTCGGCCAGGGCGGCGAGGACATGGACGACATCCGCAAGCGCGCGCTGGCCTGCGGCGCCGTGGACTCCGAGGTCGTCGACGCGCGGGCCGAGTTTGCCGCGGACTACTGCGTCCCCGCACTGACCGCCAACGCACTGTACATGGATCGCTATCCGCTGGTCTCCGCGCTGTCGAGGCCGCTGATCGTCGACCACCTGGTCCGGGTGGCCCGCGAAAAGGGCGCCTCGATGCTGTCGCACGGGTGCACCGGCAAGGGCAACGACCAGGTGCGGTTCGAGGCGGGGATCGCCGCCCTGGCCCCCGACATCAAGGTACTTGCGCCGGTCCGCGACTCCGGCATGACCCGGGACAAGGCGATCGCGTTCGCGGCCAGCAAGGGCCTGCCGATCGACGTGACGTCCAAGTCCCCGTACTCCATCGACCAGAACCTGTGGGGCCGCGCGGTCGAGACCGGGCACCTGGAGGACATCTGGAACGGCCCGTGGGAGGACGTCTACGCCTACACGGCCGACCCCTCGCAGCCGCGTGAGCCCGATGAGCTGGTGATCAGCTTCACCGACGGCGTCCCCACCGCGGTCGACGGCACGCCGAAGACCCCTCTGGAGATCATCACCGAGCTGAACGAGCGGGCTGGCGCGCAGGGCGTCGGGCGTCTCGACATGGTCGAGGACCGGCTCGTCGGCATCAAGAGCCGCGAGGTCTACGAGGCCCCCGGCGCGATCGCGCTCATCACCGCGCACCAGGAGATGGAGAACGTCTGCGTCGAGCGCGACCTGGCCCGGTTCAAGAAGCAGGCCGAGCAGCGGTGGGCGGAACTCGTCTACGACGGGCTGTGGTTCTCCCCGCTCAAGCGCGCGCTCGACGCGTTCATCGCCGAGGCCTCGCAGCACGTGACCGGGGACATCCGGCTCAAACTGCACGGCGGCCGCGCGGTCGTTACCGGCCGGCGCAGTCCCGCTTCGCTCTACGATTACGAACTGGCCACCTACGACACGGGTGACACGTTCGACCAGGCGCTGTCCAAGGGATTCGTGGAGCTGTGGGGCCTGCCGAGCAAGATCGCGGCCATCCGTGACCGCCGGGCGAGCTTACGCGGGTCTGCCGGGGCGGGGCCCCTCCACGCGAGGGGCCTTCGCCTGTCGTGGTCGTAGAGGTTTTTTCGCCGGTCGTGGTCGTAGAGGTTAGGGACTGTGGGAGACGTGGGAGAAGCAGGCAGTGCGCCGACCCGGCTGTGGGGCGGCCGCTTTGAGTCCGGGCCGGCCGAGGCGCTGGCCCGGCTGTCGGTCAGCGTCCAGTTCGACTGGCGGCTGGCCCCCTACGACCTGCTCGCCTCCCGCGCGCATACCCGGGCGCTGTACGGCGCCGGGCTGCTGACCGAAGCGGAGCGCGATGCGATGCTCGGCGCCCTGGATGACCTGGACCGCGCGTGCCGCGACGGCACGTTCCGGCCCACCGCCGCCGATGAGGACGTGCACACCGCCCTGGAGCGCGGCCTGCTCGAGCGGCTGGGTGCCCTCGGTGGCAAGCTCCGTGCCGGGCGCAGCCGCAACGACCAGGTGGCGACCGACCTGCGGCTGTACCTGCGCGACCACGTCCGGATGATCGTGTCCCGGCTGGCCGAGCTCGAGACGGCCCTGCTCGGCCAGGCCGAACGGCACACCGACGTGGCCGCCCCCGGGATGACGCACCTTCAGCACGCGCAGCCGGTGCTGTTCGCCCACCAGTTGCTGGCGCACGTGCACGCGTTCGCGCGGGACGCGGACCGGCTGCGCGACTGGGACAAGCGCGCCGCGATCTCGCCGCTGGGCGCGGGGGCGCTGGCCGGCTCATCGCTGCCGTTCGACCCGCGCGAACTGGCCAGGCAGCTCGGTTTCACCGCCGCCACGACCAACTCGATGGACGCGGTCAGCGACCGGGACTTCGCGGCCGAGTTCTGTTTCGCGGCGGCGCTCATCGGCGTTCACCTGTCGCGGCTCGGAGAGGAGATCGTGCTGTGGTCCTCGCAGGAGTTCGGCTGGATCGAGATCGACGACGCTTACGCGACCGGGTCGTCGATCATGCCGCAGAAGAAGAACCCCGATGTGGCCGAGCTGGCCCGGGGCAAGGCCGGGCGCCTGATCGGCGGGCTCACCGGACTGCTCACCACGCTGAAGGGGCTGCCGCTCACCTATAACCGCGATCTTCAGGAGGACAAGGAGCCGGTCTTCGACGCGGTCGACACCCTGCTCCTGGTGCTCCCCGCCATGGCGGGCCTGATCGCGACGTTCCGGCTGCACACCGAGCGGATCAGCGCCAGCGCCAGTGCCGGCTTCACACTGGCGACCGACCTGGCCGAATATCTGGTCCAGCGCGGCGTGCCCTTCCGCGAGGCACACGAGATCGTCGGTCACCTCGTGGTCTGGTGCCAGGTCAACGACGTGGACCTGAACGAGGTCAGCGACGCCGACCTGGAACGGATCTCGCCGTCCCTCACCCCTGACGTCCGGCAGGTGCTGACCGTGGAAGGCGCCCTGGCCGCGCGCAAGGAACAGGGCGGCACGGCGCCGCAGCGGGTCGCCGAGCAATTGACCGCGCTGCGCGCGCTGACCGACCAGCATGCGGCGTGGGCGACGAGCTGACCAGGCCGGGCGTGCTGGCGCGCTCGTTCTTCGACCGCCCGGCGCTGGAGGTCGCGCCCGCCCTGCTCGGTTGTGTCCTGGCGCATCAGACGCCGGACGGGCTCGTCGCCGTGGCGCTGACCGAGGTCGAGGCGTACGCGGGGGCCATGGACCCCGCCTCGCACGCCTACCGCGGCCGGACCCGGCGTAACGCGGTCATGTTCGGGCCACCGGGCCACGCCTACGTCTACTTCACCTACGGCATGCACTTCTGCGTCAACCTGGTCTGCCTGCCCTCCGGCACGGCCGAGGCGGTCCTGCTGCGGGCCGGGGCCGTCGTCGCGGGCATCCCGCTCGCGCGCCGCCGCCGGGTGACGGCGCGGGCCGAGGCCGGCCTCGCGCGCGGGCCGGCCCTGCTCTGCCAGGCCCTCGCCATCGACCGCGCCGAGGACGGAGCGGATGTCTGCGACCCGGCCTCGCCGCTGCGGATCCTGGGCGCCCGCCCGGACCGCTCTCCGGGGCCCGGGGGAGTGCGCACCGGCCCCCGGGTCGGCGTCCGTACGGGCGCCGACGTACCGTGGCGGTTCTGGGCCGACGGTGACCCGACCGTATCCGTCTACCGTCCGTACGCGCCGCGCCGGCGCGGGAAGACCGAAACGGCTACCGCTTCGCGGGGCGGAGGTGGCACCATTCAGCCGTGACCGACATCATCGACGAACTCAGCTGGCGGGGCCTGATCTCGCAGTCGACCGACCCTGACGAGCTGCGCAAGGCGCTGAATTCCGGCATGGTCACGGTCTACATCGGCTTCGACCCGACGGCGCCGGGGCTGCATATCGGGAATCTGGTCCAGCTCCTTACCCTGCGGCGGCTCCAGCTGGCCGGCCATCGGCCGATCGGCCTGGTCGGCGGGGCGACGGGGCTCATCGGTGACCCGAGCGGCAAGTCGGCCGAGCGCGTCCTCAACCCGCGTGACGTGGTGGCTACCTGGGTGGACCGGATCCGGGGTGAGGTCGAGCGCTTCCTGGAGTTCGGGGACGCGGACAACAGCGCGCTGATCGTCAGCAACCTGGACTGGACGGCCGAGCTGTCCGCGCTGGACTTCCTGCGCGATATCGGCAAGCACTTCCCGGTCAGCCAGATGCTCGCCCGCGAATCGGTTAAGGCACGCCTGGAGGCCGGCGGGATCAGCTACACCGAGTTCAGCTACCAGATCCTGCAGGCCCTCGACTACCTCGAGCTGTACCGGCGGCACGGCACCACGCTGCAGGTCGGCGGCAGCGATCAGTGGGGGAACCTGGTGGCCGGGGTGGACCTGATCCGGCGGGCCGAGGGCGCCTCCGTGCATGCTCTCGCCACTCCGCTGATCACCAAACCGGACGGCACCAAGTACGGGAAGACCGAGGGCGGTGCCATCTGGATCAGCCCCGACCTGATGAGCCCGTACGCGTTCTACCAGTTCTGGCTCAACGTCGGCGACGCCGAGGTGCCGCAGCTGCTCCGCGTCTTCACGTTCCGGTCCCGGGAGGAGATCGGGGAACTGGAACGCCAGACCGCCGAACGGCCCGCGGCGAGAGCCGGCCAGCGCGCCCTGGCCGAGGACATCACCACCCTCGTGCACGGCGCGGACGCCCGGCAACGGGTGGCGGCGGCCAGCCGGGCGCTGTTCGGCCAGGGAGACCTCGCCGAGGTCGATTCCCGCACCCTGGCGGATGCGTTCGCGGAAGTCCCGCACACGGAAGTTCTCCTGAAAGCTGAACCCGCTGGTGGTTCCGCTGGTGGTTCCGCCGGTGCGGGGGAGGGCGGAACGAGTCCAGGGGACGGCGGGATTCCGGCGGTGACCGAGCTGCTGGCGCTCACCGGCATCGTGGCGAGCAGGTCGGCCGCGAGACGGCTCATCTCCGAGGGCGGCGCGTACCTGAACAACCAGAAGGTGACGTCCGAGGACGCGGTCCCCGACCGCGGAGATCTGCTGCACGGCCGTTACCTGATCCTGCGCCGCGGTAAGAGGCACGTCGGCGCGGTCGACATCCGTCCCGCCTAGCCTCCGGGGTTGAAGTCTGCCCCGGCTGCCCCCCCGGGGTTGAAGTCTGCCCCGCCTGAGCCCGCCGCATGGGCTCCCGCCCCGCCTGAGCCCGCCGCCGCGACGCCCGCCCCGCCGTTTCCTTGATGGTCAGGCCGGGCTCGGGGCGAGGACGGCTGTGACTGGCGCGGTCGCTGGGAACTCCCCGGGCGGACCCCGCGCTCCGCAAGGGGGCTCCAGAGCCGCTGTGGGCTCGCTCCAGAGGCCCTGGAGGCAATAGCGGCCTGAGGGTCTCCGCCGCCGCCTCCGGCCTATGCGACGGAACCAGGGGCTCGGCGGGCTAGCGTCTGGCCGCCCCCGGCCTGCGGTGCGCGGACCCGGCACTCCGTCTGGCCCCCGGAGCCGGTGTGGCCGGCTTGGTTGTCACGGGCCGCCTTCGGGTCCGCCCCCGATTCGTGGGCCGGCATCCGGCCTGTGGGGCGCCCTGAGAGAGTCACGGGCCGGCTGCTGCGCTCGCCGTGGCTTTGCCCGGTCTCCGGCGCGGCGTGCGGTCTCGGCGGGGATCGCGGGCTCCGCGAGGGATGGCAGCCCAGTCAAAGTGACGTGAGTCACTATCAGAGGCTGAAGTTTGCCGTGAGTCCACTGTGATCCGGCCTAGTTGTCCCCGAATCTACAGAAAAAATCTCTGGGAATCTCTCGGCAGGTCCTCTGAACTGCGGTGATACCCGGAAAACTAAGATGTTTCCGTCGCCGAGGGCGTGGGTATGGGGATCTCAGGCCGATGCAAGGGGTCGGCTCGTTCCGGCCTGCCGGCCGTGAACTCAGAACGACTTTTAGGGCTGCGTGGCGCGGCCCTCGTTGCCTGCGACCTCGGCATATGCGTTCGAGCGGGGCTGAGGTCGGGCGTCAGCGTGCGTTAACCCCGCCGACCGATTTGACGAAGGCCCTGTCCATCCCTAGAGTTCTTCTTGCCCGGCCGGAAACGGAACGCCGCAAGGCGGGCCTGACCGGCGGGAACCCCCCAGTGACTGCGAAACTGACGGGCTTTGCACGAACACGGAAGCTTGTCGGGTAGTGTCTGCTGGGTGGACGGGACACCAACCTGAGTCGCAAAGTTCATCGGAACTTGGTTGACAACGGGGAGCTCGTCCGGTAAGGTAGAGTAGTTGCCCTGGAGGCGGATGGAAGTCCGCTGAAGGTGAGCATCCGCTCCTTGAGAACTCAACAGCGTGCTAAAAGCCAGTGCATTAAGCACATACCCCCGTCGATGGGACGGCTTCCTTAGGGATGCCCGTCATCATCACGGAGATATGCCAAGATCGCTGAGCTGGTCCAGTCTTCGGGCTGGTCAGTGAGGCACTCTCGAATGTTTACAATCCGCCGTGGCGCAAGCCGGGCGGTTGTATATAAAGCATTCAACGGAGAGTTTGATCCTGGCTCAGGACGAACGCTGGCGGCGTGCTTAACACATGCAAGTCGAGCGGAAAGGCCCTTCGGGGTACTCGAGCGGCGAACGGGTGAGTAACACGTGA
>Ga0066790_10000596_pt1 | contig 13925 bp, 9 predicted proteins | sample OrgsoiDNA2013050_FD_70963 | JGI IMG/M metagenome (GOLD analysis project Ga0066790, IMG submission 70963) | Permafrost soil microbial communities from the Arctic, to analyse light accelerated degradation of dissolved organic matter (DOM) -... | ecosystem: Environmental > Terrestrial > Soil >...
AGGTAGTTCAGCTCCTGCTTGGTCAGCTGCAGCTCCTTCATGGATGCCTGGATCCAGGGCGTCTCCGCGCGAACCGTCAGCTGCCGCAGCGGCAGCTCAGGCCATTTCTCAGGATCTAGGCCCGCTGTTAGCAAAGCGGGCGGCTGATCGGCAAGGCTGGCACGCAACTGAGCGCGTGGATGGGCCGCGCGGCATGGCGACTATTCGTTGCGTCGGTGCCGGCGGGACGCGGCCGTTCAGCCGTACGGCACGTCGCGGACGATCTGGTCGGTCAGCGCCTGCTGAAACGCTGCCGCAGTGGTGTCGTCGCCGGGATCGACGGCGGAGAACTGCCCGGCGCCGCGCGGGGCCGACCCCGCACCTGCGGAAATTCGTGAGTGGTTCGGATCGGTCTTCCGGGGACAAGCGTGATCCGAACCAATGACAAAATCGGGGTCCAGCGGCGGGTTGATGCGGTGGCCCCCAGCCAGGACAGTGCGGCCGGCTCGCCGGGCCTGGCCGAGTCGGCCGTCGGCGAGGGGAGGGTCGTCGGTGACCTCGGCGTGCGAGGACACCCGGCGGCACCTTGTCCGCGTGGCTATTGTTCGGTACGTTTCCTAACAAATTACGAGGCGACCCGAACCTCGTGCCGGAGGGCAGGCGGACACGATGGCGAAGCTCAGCGATGTGACCCAGCGGCGATTCCGCAGACGGATGCGCGGCCTGGCCGCCGTGGTGGCCGCGACCGTGGCCGCGCTTGCGCCCATGCTGGCGAACGAGGCCCCCACGGCGTCGGCGACCACGGCGTCGGCGACCACGGGGCCGGCGACCACGGGGCGGCCGCAGGTGCGGGTGAACCAGGTGGGTTACGCCCCGCGAAGCCCGAAGCTCGCGTTCGCCATGCTGGCCCGGCCGGTCGCGTCGGTCCGCTTCACCGTCTACGGCGAGCACGGCGTCGTTTTCCGTGGCCGGTCGGCGACCGATGCCGGGGGCTGGAACTCCGGCTACCACGCGGTCTACCAGCTTGACTTCTCGGGTCTGACCCGGCCGGGCAGCTACCGGATCAAGATCGTCGAGGCCGGCGCGGCCGCCGTCTCGCCGAGCTTCCGGATCGCCCGGTCGGCTGCGCTCTATCACCAGCTGGTCCTGAACGCGGTCCGGTACTTCACCTCGGAGCGTGACGGCAGCGACGTCGCCTCCTCGGTGCTGGACCGCAAGGCCGCCAACCTGACCGACCGGCGGGCGCTGGTGTACAAGGCACCGCGCTTCGACGGCAACGACAACCTGCTCGGCGCGTTTCAGCGCATCGGCGGCCCGGTGAATGTGGCCGGCGGCTGGTTCGACGCGGGCGGCGGCTACGAGAAGTTCGCCTATACGACCAGCTACGCCGACGGGCTCATGCTGCTGGCGGCGCGCGACTTCCCCGGTAGCTACCCGACGCTGGCGCCGGAGGCCAATTTCGGGCTGGGCTGGCTGCAGCGGCTGTGGAACCCGGCCAAGAAGGTGCTCTACATGCAGGTCGGCGTCGGCACCGGGAACGCCAGCAACACGATCCAGGGTGACTACAACTTCTGGTTCCTGCCGCAGGCCGAGGACCGGCTGGACGTCAAGCCCGGCGGCAACCCGGGTCCGAGCGCGTACTACGTCAAGTACCGGCCAGTGTTCGAGGCCGCGCCGCCGGGACAGCAGATCGACCCGGACTTCGCGGGCCGGTTCGCCGCGGACTTCGCCCTCGGCGCGCAACAGGATATGCAGCGGGATGCGCGCCGGGACCGCGGCCAGGCCGAGCACCTGCTGGCTCTGGCCCGTGGCGTCTACGCGATGGCCAAGACCAGCCACGTCGGGAACCTCCTGACGGCCTATCCCCACGACTTCTACCCGGGCACGCAGTGGAAGAGCGACATGCTCTGGGGCGCTGCGGAGATCGCCCTGGCCGACGAGGCGCTGCATGCCCCGCAGCCGCGCGTGCAGGCCGATCTGGCCGTGGCGGCGCGCTGGGCGAAGGCCTACATCGCCCAGGGCCATCCGGCGGGCGGCGACACCCTGAACCTGTACGACAGCGGCGCGCTCGCCGAGGCGGAACTGCTGCAGGCGATGCGGCAGGCGCACGCCCGGCCGGTCATCGAGCCCGCGACGGTGCTCGGCGATCTGGCCGCTCAGCTGCGGGTAGGCGAGACCTGGGCGAAGGGCGACCCGTTCGAGCTCGGCACCGACCTCGGGCCCAATGACGCGGCGCCGCACGCGTTCGGCCTGTTCATCACCGATGCGCTGTTCCAGCGGTATGGCGGGACGGACACCTACCAGGCGTTCGCCCAGCAGCAGCTGAACTTTGCCCTCGGCGGCAACGCCTGGGGCAGCGCGTTCGTCGTGGGCGCGGGCAGCACCTTCCCGCACTGCATGCAGAGCGAGATCGCCAACCTGGCGGGCGGGCTAACCGGTCACGGCAACATCCAGCTGGGGGCGGCAACCGACGGCCCGAGCAGCCGGGGCAACTTCGTGGGACTCGGCACGGTCGACGGCATGCGGGCCTGCAGCGCAGGGAACTACAAGCCGTTCAACACCAAGGCCGCCGTCTACGAGGACAACGTGGTCAGCTGGCCGTCGGTCGAGCCGGCCGAGGACTACACGGCGGACTCCCTGCTGGCGTTCGCCCTTGCGGCGGGCGGCCCGGCCGGCCACCTCCGGCGCTGACCGCTAGCGGCCTCACCCGCGGCCCGCCGCGCTCTTAACCGCAGGGCTCTTAACCGCAGGGCTCTTAGCCGCAGGGCTGCCGGCCCGGCGGCAGGTGTACGCAGGTGCCGGGGGCTAGCCTAGATCGGCCGCGAGCGCGGCCAGGGTCTGGTTGAACCGGTCGATCTCGGCGAGGGTGTTGTAGTGGGCCAGCCCGATCCGGAGGGCATCGCCCCAGGCCACCCGCTCATGGAGGCCGAGCGCCCAGTAGTGGGTTCCGCTCCAGACGCCGAAGCCGCGGTCGGCCAGGCCCTCGGCCAGGGCCGCCGAGGGAATGCCGGGGAAGTTGACCAGAAAGGTGGGAACCCGGTTGGCCATGCTGGGCAGGCCATACAGGTGCGCCGCGGGCGGCAGGCCGGCCAGCAGCCGCTCGCCGAGCTGCCGTTCCCAGCCGCTGGCCGCGGCGAAGCCGCCAATGTCGTCAAGGTAGCCGAAGGTAGCGACCAGGGCGGCCAGCAGCTCGTACGGCAGGGCGCCGGCCTCGAACCGGTGGCCGACCGGCTCGGTCGGCGCGGGCCTGACCCGGTAGGGTCGCCAGGACTCCAGCAGCTCCCGCCGACCGCAGGCGATGCCCAGGTGCGGGCCGCAGAACTTGTACGCGGAGCACAGCAGGACGTCGGCGCCGACGGCGCGCACGTCGATCGGCTCATGCGGCGCGTACTGCACGGCGTCGACCCAGGCGAGGGCGCCCGCCTGGTGGGCCAGGTCGCAGACGGCGCGGGCGTCGACGATCGTGCCGGCCGCGTTCGACGCCCACGAGAAGGCCACCACCCGGCTGCGCGGGCCGAGCTGGTGCTCCAGGTCCGCCAGGTCCAGCGTGGTGTCGGGGTGGACGTCCACCAGCCGGATGACGAGCTCGTGATCGCGGGCGAGCTTGAGCCAGGGCCTCATCGGGCGCGCAGCCCAGGAACCGGGCCGACGCCGCGCGGGATTCCTCGACGATGCCCTCGATGCGCGCGCTGGTGGCGTAGGGTGCGCCGGTGTTGCCGCTCGCCTTCCGGTAGGCGCGGGCGACGGCCTCGCCCACCTCGTCGGGCACCTGGGTGCCGCCGGGGGCATCCAGGAAGACGAAGTCACCGCTCAGCGCCGTGAACCGCTTCCGCACGGCGGCAATGTCGAACTCAGGCACGGGGTCAAACTCGGGCATAGTCGCCCCTGAGCCCGAAGACGCTGGCGGCGTTGCCGCCAAGTGCGCCGGAAACGTCGGCGGTGGTGCAGCCGGCCTCTAGCAGGACCTTCTCCACGGCACGGGCGTTGCGCTGGACTCCGGGCACCCCCGGCCAGTCGGTGCCGAAGATCATCTTGCGCGCGAGCCGCCGCAGCGACGACCCGTAATAGTCGGGCAGCCGCAGCGGCGGTAGCCCGGAGACCTCCAGCCAGACCTGCGGCCGCATCATCGCCAGGAACGCGGCCTGGTCATACCACCACCCGCGACCGCCGTGCGCCAGCACGACGGTGAGGTCGGGGAAGTCGCGGAAGACCGGGTCGAGCAGGACCGGGTCGGCGTAGGCGTTCGCGGACCCGGCGAAGGTGGAGGTGCCGCAGTGCACGATGACCGGCAGGCCGCGTTCCTGCGCCCAGGCGTAGGCCGGGTAGAGCATCCGGTCGCTGGCCTCGAAGCCGCCGTGCACGGGATGGATCTTGCAGGCCACCGCGCCCAGGCCGACCTGGCGAGCCAGCTCCGTGGTCACCGGGTAATGCAGGTGCGGGTTGATGCTGGCGACCGGCCGGAAGCGATCCGGGTTGGCGCGGGCCAGCGGCAGGACGTCCTCGATGGGCTGGATCCCGGTGGCCTTGGGGCTGTACTCGGTGAACAGCAGCACGTGGTCGACGCCCTGGCTGGCGAAGTGGTCGTCGATCGCGGCCGGCCGCGGCGTGCCGTCGCTCTCGTAGAGCTCGTCGATCAGGGCGGCGTCCCCGAAGGTCTCGACCCAGCCATGCCAGGCGGCCGAGAGCGTCGGCAGCCTGGCCACGTGCACGTGCGCGTCGACCAGCAGTCGTCCCTCCAGCACCGGTCAGCCCCGGCCAGCTGCGCCAGCGGGCTGGCCGCTCAGCTGGGCCATCGCGTGTTCGCGGAGCCGGAACCGCTGGACCTTGCCGGTCGCCGTCAGCGGGAACTCCGGCAGGAACAGCACCTGCCGCGGTCGCTTGAACGCCGACAGCCCCGCCCGGCAGAACTCAATCAGCTCCTCGGCGCCGGGGTCGGTCCCTCGCCGGGCCACCACGCAGGCCACCGACTTGTCGAGGCCGTCGCTGTCCGGGATGGCGACCACCACCGCCTGCTCGACGTCGGGATGGGCGCGCAGCCTGCCCTCGACCTCGGCCGGCGATACCCACATCCCGGCGACCTTGAGCACGTCGTCGCTGCGGCCCAGGCAGGTGTAGTAGCCGTCGGCGTCACGCGCGTAGATGTCGCCGGTGCGCAGCCACTCGCCGCGGAACACCCGGCGCGTCACCTCGCTGCGGCACCAGTAGCCGGCCGCGATCGAGTCGCCCTTCACATGCAGGCTGCCGGGCTCCCCATCGGGCACTGGCTGCCCGTCGGGGTCCTCGATCCGCAGCTCATAGCCGGGCACGACCTCCCCGGTGGTACCCGGCCGCACCCGGCCCGGCCGGTTGGAGGCGAAGATGTGCAGCGCCTCGGTGGACCCGATGCCATCCAGGACCTCGACGCCGAAACGGGCGGTGAACCGTTCGTAGAGGTCGGCCGGGAACGCCTCGCCGGCGCTGACGGCCAGCCGCACGCTGGCGAAGATGTCGGCCGGCAGGTCGGCGGCGAGCAGCCCCGCGTACGCGGTCGGTGCGGCGAAGAACAGCGTGGGCCGCTGGCTGGTCAGCACGCTGGCCAGCCGGGCGGGCGTCGCCCGCGCCCGGTCCAGGACGCTGCGCGCCCCGACCGAGAACGGGAAGGTCATCGTGTTACCCAGGCCATAGGCGAAGAAGAACTTCGCGGCGGAATAGCAGACGTCGTCGGGCCGGATGCCCAGCACGTCGGCCGCGTAGGTCTGCGCGGTCACGCGCAGCGCGGCGTGGCGGTGCATGGCCGCCTTGGGCGTTCCCGTGGTGCCGGAGGTGTAGAGCCACAAGGCCGGGCTGTCCGCCAGGGTCGCCGACGCGGTGCGGGCCACCGCCAGGTCGGCCGGGCCGGCGGCAGCCAGGAACCCGCGCAGCGTCCGGATCCGCGGGCCCAGCCGGGCGTGGGAGGGCACCAGCAGCGGCTCGAGGTCCTCGGTCTCCCCGGCGACGACGACCTCGCGCACCGACGGCAGGCTGGCGGCGTCCTGCGCCGCGGCGATGAACTCCGAGCTGATCGCGATCAGCCGGGCCCGGCTGTCGGTGGCCAGCGTCGCCAGGTCCGTTGCCGTCACCATCGTGCTCACCGGGACCGGCACGGCGCCGATGTACAGGCCGCCGAGGAAGAGGGCGAGCAGCTCGGGGGAGTCGGCCATGCACAGCAGGAGCCGTTCCTCGGGGCGGACCCCGGCGGCCACCAGCGCGCCGGCCGCCTGCCGGGCCAGGTCGTCGAGCTCACGGTAGCTGAGGTCGATCGCCGCGCCGCTGGCGTCCACGGCGGTCACCGACACCCGGGCGGGCGTGGCGGTCGCAGGCCGGCCCAGCAGCCACTGCGCGGCGTTAAAAAACTCCCCCGTGCTCACAACGCGGATCCCTTCGCTTCCCGGGGTATAGCGGCGTGCTGCTCAGAATCGCACGTAGTCATACTCAACGGGAAGCTCGTTGATGCCAACGTTCGGCGGCGAGATCCAGCTGGCGAACTCACCGGGCTCGTGGTGGGGCACCATGAGCCCGGCGACCGCGGCGCGGTCATCCGGCGTGGGCAGCCAGCCAGCGGACCGGTCCGCCCACTCCTGGCTGGTCAGGATCTCGCCGGACGGGCTGATGCTGTGCCCGGCGAACGAGCCGACCCGGCGGCTGAAGCCCTCGTGCGGCAGCGTGAGGCGCGGCTCCAGGCCGGCGCTGGCCAGCTCGGAGTTCCACTTGCGCAGGCCGCGCGCGCAGTCCTCGACGTACGCGTTGCGCAGGTCGAGGTTGAGCGCGGTGAGCAGCGGCACGGTCCTGGTGGTGATGGACCCGTCCGCCAGCACGGGGACGTCCATGGTCGCGCCGGCGAGCAGGTGATCATCGCCACGCCGGGTCTCCATCCACCGGCCCTTGAGGCCCGCGGTGTAGTAACCGGCCACGTTCGAGGAGGTTTCCGAGCCGAACAGGTCCAGCGAGACCGAGAACTGGAAGTTCAGGTACTTCTGGATCACCGTGAGCGGGATGGCCCCGTAGGGCCACAGACTGTCGTCACCCGAACCACGGGCCGTCCCGTGCTCGGCCATGAGCTGCGCGCTGCGGCGGACGGCCCGCTGCACGCCGGTGGTGCCCACGAACATGTGGTGCGCTTCCTCGCGGAGCATGAACTCGCACGTCCGGGCGAGCGGGTCGAAGCCGCTCTCCTTCAGCGTGCCGAGCTGGTACTTGCCGTCCCGGTCGGTGAAGTAGGTGAACATGAAGAACGACAGCCAGTCGGTGGTCTCCTCGTTGAAGGCGCCGAGGATGCGCGGGCTGTCAATGTCGCCGGAGTGCCGGCGCAGCAACTGCTCGGCCTCCTCGCGGCCGTCCCGGCCGAAGTAGGCGTGCAGCAGGTACACCATGGCCCACAGGTGCCGGCCCTCCTCCACGTTGACCTGGAAGAGGTTGCGCAAGTCGTACAGGCTCGGCGCGGTGGATCCCAGGTGACGCTGCTGCTCGACGGAGGCGGGCTCGGTGTCGCCCTGGATGACCAGCAGCCGCCGCAGGTCGGCGCGGTACTCGCCGGGCACCTCCTGCCAGGCCGCCTCGCCGAGGTGCTGGCCGAATCCGATCGTGCGGTCCGGGGTGGGCTCGGACAGGAAGATGCCCCACCGGTACTGCTCCATCGGCACCCGGGCCCAGTTGGCCCAGCCGTCGCGGCCGATCGCGGTCGCCGTTCGCAGGTAGACGTCCCTGGTCGGCAGCGACGGGCCGAGCGCGCCCCACCAGTCCAGGAACTTGGGCTGCCAGGACTCCAGGGCGCGCTGCAGCCGCCGGTCGGTGGCCAGCCCGACGTTGTTGGGAATGCGCTCGCTGTAGTCGATGACGCTCACGGGGCCATCCGGCGCTGGGGCCGCGCCGACGATGTCGCCGTTATCCTCGCTAGCCGTCACCTCAGACTCGCTTCCTGTCGTAGTCCGCTCGCTGGCCGGTGCCGTAGCGGCGCAGCGCACCCTGCGCCCCGGCCGCGTTGGGCCGCTGGAAGATCCAGTTCTGCCAGGCGGAGAGTCGCCCGAAGATCTTCGTCTCGTAGTTTTCGGGACCGGCGAAGCGGAGGTTGGCTTCCATTCCGGTCAGCGCGTCGGGGGAGAAGCTAGCCCGCTCCTCGATGACCAGGCGCATCTCGTCGGCCCAGTCGAGGTCGTCGGGCGCTTCGGTGACCAGGCCGAGGCGCGCGGCGTCGGCTGCGGCCAGGTCCTGGCCGGCGGTGGCGGTGGCGGTGCGCAGGTCCGCCTCGCAGCCGCAGAAGCGCACCGCCAGCCGGGTCAGTCCGCTGGCGGTGGGCAGCAGGCCCAGGCTGAACTCGTCCAGCCGGATCACGGCGGGCGGGATCAGGCCGTCGTCCTCGAACGTGCCCTCCAGCATGTACTGCCGGTCGGCGGCCAGCGCGACCTCCAGCAGCGGCCCGGTGAAGCAGCTGCCCGGCTCGATCAGCGCGAACAGGCTCCGGGACGTGGCGTCCAGCCGCCGTACCGTGCGCTTCCAGTACTGGATGATCTCGTTGACCAGCCAGTCGGCGCGGTGCGTCAGCAGGAACTCGCTGGTGGCCGCCATCGCGGCCGGGTCACCCTCGGTCTTGAGCAGCCAGGTGCCCAGGCTGGGCTCGTCGGCCCGCAGCGACAAGATCGCGTCGTCTAGCTCCCGGACCGCCGCGAGCGGCCAGGCTGCGGCGCCCTGCTCATGCAGCTCGGCGAGGCTGGCGGGCACCCCGGCCGGCCCGGCGATGACGATCGTCACGGTGCCCGCACCGCGGTCGCGATCGATCCTGAGATAGTCATAACGGGTCGTGTCGCCGGCGGTCTCGGGGCGCAGTGGTGTCAGCGCCACCCCGCCCGAGCCGCCGCCGGCTCCGGGCGCGGCGCTCTCGTCGGCCCGCGCCGAGCGCCGGACTGCCTCGTCCGCGCGGCGCCGGACCGCCGGGCCGAAGTCGCGGGCCTTGACGGTCTCGTCCACCAGGCGCCAGGCGACGGCCTTCTCGCCCCGGACTCCCTCGGCCGTCGTGGCGAACACGTCCGCCCGGTCGCGGCGCACGCCCCGCTTGTCGACGAGCCGGGTCAGCCCGCCGGTGCCCGGCAGCACGCCCAGCAGCGGCACCTCGGGCAGCGCCACCGCTGAGGACCCGTCGTCGACCAGCACGATCTGGTCGCAGGCGAGCGCGAGCTCGTAGCCGCCGCCGGCCGCCGTCCCGTTCAGCGCCGCGATGTAGGTCTGGCCCGAGCAGGCCGTCGCGTCCTCGATGCCGGAGCGCGTCTCGTTGGTGAACTTGCAGAAGTTGACCTTCCAGGCGTGCGAGGCCTGAGCCAGCATGCGGATGTTGGCCCCGGCGCAGAACATCCGGTCCAGCCCGCTGGTCAGCACCACGGCCCTGACCTCGGGGTGCTCGAACCGCAGGCGCTGGACGGCGTCATAAAGCTCGATGTCCACGCCTAGGTCGTAGCTGTTCATCTTGAGCTCGTAGCCGCCGGTGATGCCGCCGTCCTCGGCGACCTCCAGGGTCAGCGTGGCCACGGCGCCCTCGACGGACATGCTCCAGTGCTGGTACCTGCCGGGCTCGGTGGCGAACGAGACCGGGAGGCCCGCAGTTGCCTGGTCTTCGTGAGTGACGCTCATCGTCAGCTCCTAAGATCGTCGGCTCACTCAGGCAGCCAGCCGACGGGAGACGGCCGGTCACCCCATCCTGACGTGCTACATCAATTTAGGCAAGGTCCAAGTATCTGTAGACAATCGCGGGGCTCGGCCATGATCGTGAAGCCTTTTGGGGGCTCGGGCCACCAAAAGGCTTCACGATCATGCTGGAGGAGGGTTCCCGGCGGTCGGCGGTGCCTCGGGGTCGGCCAGCAGCGTGTCCCAGTGCCGCTGCGCCCCCTTCTGCCACTCGACATGACGGGAGTGGAACAGCCGCGCCGCCGTGATCCCGGGCCACTGCTCGGGCAGCAGGTCGGCCGGCAATTGCGGGTCGAGGAACGGGAACCGCCGCCAGGCGTGAACCAGCCTGGTCTGGGCGATCAGGAAATCCGCTCCGCTCGCGGGCCGCAGTCCCGCGAAGGAATCGGTGAATTCCTGGTAGCGGCCGCTCACCGCGTCCAGGTCCCAGGCCTGCCGGGCTACCGATCCCTGGGTCCCCACCGAGCCATAGCCGCCGAGGAAGGACATAGCGCCGTCTGCCAGGCCGAGACCGGCCAGGATCTGCCGGGCCTCGGTCTCCCTGGCCGGGTCGGGTGACACCCACACACCAGCCGACAGTGCGCCGAACCCGGCCCAGGCCAGCCGGGTGCGCAGCCGGTGTCGCAGGTCCCGCTTGCTATCCGGGATGCTGACCAGTACGAGGAGCCAGCGGCCGTCCCAGTGGCGCTCACCGCGGCCAAACGAGTAGATCCGGCTGGCCCCGTCGCTGAGCAGGGTCTGGCCGGGGCTGGTCAACTCCCAGCGCACTCGTCGGCCGTGCCGGGTCGGGCTGAGCCAGCCCTCCGCGGCGGACCTGGCCAGCGCCTGGCGGGCCGACTTCTCCGCCACGTCGAGCAGGCCCAGGGCGCGCAGCAACACGGCGGTCCAGACTGGCTGGCGGCGCGGCAGCACGTACTCGCCGAGCACTGTCGTTAGCAGCGACCGCGCACTGGCCTCGCCGACCTCGCGGCGGCGGCTCAGGACTGGCGCCGGGCTCGCTGGCAACTGGCCGGTTCTCCCTCCCGCGGTAGCCAGCAATCTACAGCCCAGTTGGGGGGGCAAGCGGAGATGGGTTAGCCGAGCCCGGCGGACGTGGCAACATCAATGGGGATGAATGAGCTTCATGTCACTCTCGGTGATCGCAGCTACAGCTTCGGTGCTGACGAAACAGTGCGGATCGGGCGCAGCCCCGACAACGACATTGTCGTCAGCGATCCGACCGTGTCCCGGCAGCACGCCCAGCTCAGTCCAGGGCCGAGCGGCTGGGAGTTCGAAAACGTCGGCCGGGCGCTGAGTTTCCTTAACGGAGAGCCGGTGACGCGGGCGCTACTGAGCGGTCCGGCCCAGATCCAGTTGTCTTCGGTCCGGGGACCGGTGCTATCGATCACGCAGGGTGACACGGTCGCCCGGCGCCTCGGCACGCCCGGCGACATTGGCGAGCCGGCGGCGGCGGGCTACCCAGGGCACACGGTCTGGTCCGACTATCCCAGCCACGCCGCACCGCCCCAGCCGGAGCAGCCCCAGGCGGAGCAGTTCCAGCAAGAGCAGCCCCAGCCGGAGCAGCCCCAGCAAGAGCAGCCCCGGTACGAGTTGCCCCGGTACGAGGCGCACCGGTACGAGGCGCCGCAGTACGAGGCGCCGCAGTACGAATTGCCACTGCCGGGGGACCCGCTGGCTGAGGTCCCGCAATCGGGGTTCCCGGAGCCAGGGTTCCCGGAGCCGGAGTTCCGGCAAGCCGGGTTCCCCCCTGTTGAGGAGAGGCCGCCCGAGTTCCCGAGCCTGCCCGAGGACTCCAGCGGATCGGAAAGCCCTCGCCCGGCCGACTACGCGGCCCAGCCTGATTACGCGGCCCAGCCTGGGGGCGCGGGTCAGCCCGGGGGCGCGGGTCAGCTTGCGGAATCGGGCCAGCCGTCGGAGCCTGTTCAGCCGTCGGAGCCTGTTCAGCCAGCGGAGCCTGTTCAGCCAGACCGCACCAGCGTTCTCGAAAGCCCTGTCATGCCCGGTGGCCCCGCCCATCCCGGTGGCCCCGCTTATCCTGGCGGCCCGGCCTATCCCGCCGGCCCTGTCTATCCCGCGGGTGCTGGCTACCCCGACGCTGCTGGCTACCCCGACGCTGCTGGCTACCCGGGGGACAGGGGCAACTCCGAGGGGACCGGCTACCAGGAGGGGACCGGCGACCTGGGGGGGGCCGGCTATCCCGGCCATGGCGCGCCGCGTATCAGGCCCGTCCAGTCGCCGCCCGTCGATGAGATCGCGACGGCGCTGCACATCCTGGTCCCGATCCGGAGTTGGCTGCACGATCCTGGCTGGCGACAGTTCCTGCGGCTCCTGGTCATCCCGTACGGGCTGCTCCCGCTGATCTTCATCGCGCTGTTCGCCTCGTCCAGCAACCTGTCGACGCCGGGCTGGGCCTACAGCCTGTACATCGCGCCGCTGTGGGCGATCGTGTTCTGGCTGCTGATCCGGCCCGGCCAGGTCGAGCGGCGGGAGGCCCTGATCGGCATCGCGGCCATCGTCTTCGCCCTTATCTGGATCCGCCTTATCACCGTGCACATCAACGAGCTGATGGGCCATCCGGGCAAGCCGCTGCCCTTCCTCGGCGCGATCGGCGTGGGTATCAACGAGGAGATCACCAAGGCGCTGCCCATCCTGCTGGCGGCGCTGCTGCTGCTGAAATACCGCTCGATCAAGCTCGACGTGCGGATGTGGATGTTCCTCGGGACCATCGTCGGTCTGGCGTTCGGCGTGACGGAGCAGGCCGGATACACCCTTCAGGACATCCAGGGGATCACCTCGGCGCGGGCCAACAGCCAGGCGATCGTCGAGGTGCTGGCGTTTGCCGAGCGGGTCTTCGTCGACGGCTTCCAGCACGCGATGTGGGCGGGTGTCTCCGCGTTCTTTATCGGGATAGCGGTGAACTATCCCCGGCGCCGGGTGCAGCTCATCGCCTTCGGCATCGCGGTCCCGGCGGTCCTGCATGGGCTGTACGACTGGAGCGCGGGGGCGTTTGCCTCGCTCTGGGTGCCGATCATCATCCAGGCGCTGTCCCTGTTCCTGTTCCTGGGCTACACGATGTCGGCCGCGGCCATCGAGCGGCAGGTCCGGGGGACGCCAATGTTCAGGGGCGAATCGATGCTCATGGAGCGGATCACGGACGGCCAGCAACCGCCCCAGGGCGGGCCGCAACCCCCGGGCGGAGCGCGGCCGGCGGCAGACTGGGCGCAGTCCTCCCCGGGCGGAGCGCAACCGCCCGAAGACTGGGCGCAACCCCCAGGCGGAGCGCAACCGCCGCCCGACTGGGAACGACCATCCCCGGCCGGGGCGCAACCGCCGCCCGACTGGGAACGATCCCAGCAAGACTGGCAACTACCGCCGTCAGCCGGCTAAGTGGGTAGGGCTGGAAGTTCGTCGGGGGTTGATCAGCGGCCTGTGGTGTGGCCTGCGCCGGTCACTGGCCGATGTCGGCGAGGTGGACGGTGCAGGCGGTGTCGAGGGCGTCTTGGGGACTGCCGGCGCCGAGCCCGGTGAGCAGGGCGGCTTCCTGGCAGCGGAGTAGATCGCGAAGCCGAAGGAGTGGGCCGAGCCGCCGTAGCGCAGGCGGCATAGCGGGATCTGCTCGCCGTCGCGCAGCACGCCGGTGACGTAGCCGAAGGTGCCGCGATAGGTGACCTCGACCCTCTTGCGCTGGGGCCAGTGCTGCTCGGCGTGCGCCAGGGGCCGCAGCTGCCGACGTTACGTGCCGTGCCTGTCCAGCTAGCGTGCCGGCTTGGAGATCGTGCGCAGTAGCGGCAGCTGCGGTCGATGATCTGGCCGGCGGTTCTGGTCCAGGTGAAGGGGCGGGCGGCTCCGATCTTTGTCAAGGCAGTTATGGATCTCCTGCGCCATCAACTCGCGGAAACCGGGACCCCGATCGTGCCGTCGTCGCCAGCCTCGTTGACGGTCTGTGCGTCAGCTGGGCGCCGCCGCAGGTATGCGGCTGTGCCGATTGACATCACGATCAGCACGGCGAGGGCAAAAAGCGTGCGCACGGCGACGCTGGCGGGGTTGGTGATCGACAGCCCGGCCACTATCGCGCCGACGCCTTGGAGTATCCCTATTGCCAGCAGAACCACGCCCCACACGGTGGTGATGCGGGACAGGGCCGACCGGATCCGCGGTGACTCCTGATCAAGGGGACCGCCGCTGAGCGAAGGCCAGCGGCGGGCGAGCATCGCCACGAGGGGCCGGTGAATCACGACGGACACGAGGAACGCGGC
>Ga0066790_10000597_pt1 | contig 13920 bp, 8 predicted proteins | sample OrgsoiDNA2013050_FD_70963 | JGI IMG/M metagenome (GOLD analysis project Ga0066790, IMG submission 70963) | Permafrost soil microbial communities from the Arctic, to analyse light accelerated degradation of dissolved organic matter (DOM) -... | ecosystem: Environmental > Terrestrial > Soil >...
ATCGCGGCAGGGCCGTCCCACGGTTCCATCAGGCACGCATGGTATTCGTAGAACGCGCGCTTCTCCGGCTTCATGTGTGGATTCCCGGACCACGCTTCGGGAATCAGCATCGCCATAACGTGCGGAAGGCTGCGTCCGGCCTGGAGCAGCAACTCGACTGCGTTGTCGAAGTTCGCGGAATCGCTGCCGTCGGGCGTGATGATGGGGTGAAGTTTTTTTATATCCTCGCCGAACAGCGGAGACTCCAGCAGCGACTGGCGAGCCTGCATCCAGTTGACGTTGCCGCGCAGCGTATTGATTTCGCCATTGTGGGCAACGTAGCGATACGGATGCGCCCGCTGCCAACTGGGAAACGTATTGGTCGAGAAGCGCTGATGCACCAGGCACAGCGCGCTGACGACATCTGGATCGGCCAGTTCGCGGTAGAAGTTGGTGATCTGCGATGCCAGCAGCAAGCCTTTGTAAACGATGGTCCGGCAGGAAAGCGATGGGATGTAGAACATCTCAGCGTCTTCTACGCCGGACTCGCGAATCTCATTTTCCGCCCGCTTGCGCACGACATAGAGCTTGCGCTCGAAGGCGTCTTCATCCATTCCCGGACCACAGCGCACAAAGATCTGCTGAATGTAAGGCTGCGACGCCCGCGCTACACGGCCAATCGCCGAGGCATAGACGGGAGTATCGCGCCAGCCCAGCAGCGTCAGGCCTTCTTCGCGCACGATTCGCTCAAGAATTCCCTCGCACTGCAGGCGCGGATGTTTCTCGACCGGAAGGAACGTCATCCCCACGCCGTAGGTTCCGGCCTTGGGCAAGAGGAATCCCAACTTCTCGCACTCACGAGCAAAAAACTTGTGCGGAATCTGGATGAGGACTCCGGCGCCGTCGCCCGTCTCAGGGTCGCAGCCGCAGGCGCCGCGGTGCGCCAGGTTCAGGAGAACCTGAATGCCCTTGCGGATGATGTCGTGGCTCCGGTGGCCGGGGATGCTGGCGACAAACCCTATGCCGCAGGCGTCATGCTCATTCGCCGGGTTGTAGAGACCCTGGGCGAAGGGCAGGCCATTTCTCGGGTTTAGAGGCGTCGTCATGGACTCCGTCCCGCGGGACGGGATTTCCGATTCGATTTACGTTTGTGTTCAGAACCTGCCCAGAACGAATCCGGCCGGGGCGATAGCGCGGCACACTTCCACTCAGGTACAGGAGTTGGTATTGTCTTGCGGCAAGGCAGGCAAAGTACAATGCAGAATTTCGATGGCAATCATGCAAATTTCAGGATGCGCTGCAGTCCGGCTGTTAGCGAGTAATTAATCTCGAACCGCGGCCAAATTCGCTATAATTCGCTGAAGCCAAAATGGACTTTGATCAACTCATCACGTTTCTGGAAGTGGCTCGCCAGGGCAGTTTTTCCCGCGCCGGAGAGAAAGTTTTCCGCTCGCAATCCGCCGTTAGCGCCCAGATCCGCCAACTCGAGCAGGAGTACGGCGACCGGCTTCTCGACCGCTCCGGCAAGACGGTGAAGCTCACGCCCGCCGGCCAGGTTTTCTACGAATACGCCGAGCGCCTGAAGAGCCTCCGCGAAGAATCGCTGATGGCCGTGGCCGACCATAGCGGCACCCCCCGCGGCACGCTGCGCGTAGGCGCCAATGAGGCCACCTGTCTGTACGTTCTGCCCGAAGTGTTTGGCGAATATTGCCGCCGTTATCCACCCGTGCAGATCAGCATCTATCGAAATTTCAGCTACAAAATCGTGGAAAAGCTGGAGAACGGCGCCGTAGAGGTTGGGATTCTTACACTGCCCATCCAGTCTCCGAGCCTGAAAATTCAACCAATTTTTCGAGACAAGCTCATGCTGATGGTTAGCCCGAAAAATGCGCTGGCCAAATATAAGGTTGTGCCGGTCAAGGAGATCGTTAAGCACCCGCTGCTCTTCCCCAAGACCGGCCACACCCGCAGGCTGCTGGATAAGCTGTTCCGGCCGCACGCCGCCGAACTGCAAGTCCGTATGGAATTGCCAAGTATCGGCATGATCAAGAGTTTCGTGGCGGCGGATCTCGGCGTTTCGCTTATCAGCGCCTCATTCGCTCGCGATGAAGTAGAATCTGGCCGCGTGAAGCTGATTGAGATTGAAGACGCGTCTCTCTACCGCGAACTGGGGCTGGCTTACCGTAAGGACCGGACGCTGTCCGTAGCCTCGACAGCATTCGTTGCCCTGCTGCGCCAGTTTGCGACTCAGATGAAGAAGACCGACGAGTAATCCGAAACCAATAATTCCGATGGCTTCCATCGGAATTTTGAATTTCCCCCTGACCGCCCCGCGCGCTATTCTCAAATTGCAATTATGAGGATCTCGCTCCACAACGACACGCGAATTACATCGACAGGCACAGGCATGTCGACACGAATTACAACGTGTCTTCTGGAGGGCGGGATCGGATGAAGTAAAGCAATCTTGAGCAAGTTCACCGAACCCACCGCCAGAAGCGATCTGGCGGTGGGTTCTTCTTTGCGGCAAAAGGCGAACAAGGAGTTGACGTTATGAGTGGACAGCAACGGCAAAGCAGATTCGAACAGAGTGACGAAGTCGTCGTGATGAAATTTGGCGGCACTTCTGTCGAAGACGTGGGGGCGATCCGCCGTCTGATCGGGATTGTGCGAAGCAGGCTCGGCGCTCAACCGGTGGTTGTGGTGAGCGCGCTGGCCAAAGTCACCGACCAACTGCTGGAAGCCGGGAATGCAGCAGCCAGCGGGCGTCTTGGCGCGGCCCTCGCCAACGTGCGGGACATTTATGTTCGGCATGAACAGGTGGCCGATGCACTGGTCGACGGCTCAGCCCATAGCGCACTCGATCGCGAATTGCGTGGCGACTTTCGAGCACTCGAATCGTTACTTCACGATCTTGGGAATTCTGGGCAGTTCGATCTCCGTGTGCAGGACCAATTGCTCGGCTTTGGCGAGCGCTTCTCGAGTCGCCTCGTGAAAGAGGCTCTCTGCCAGTCTGGAATTAGCGCAGCCCACGTCGACGCTAGCGCTTGCATTGTGACCGATGCATGCCACGGCCAGGCCAGCCCGCAGTGGGAAGAAACGAATCAGCGCTTGCAGGACTCTCTGAGTCCGCTGCTCGAATCAAGTCAACTGCCAGTGCTTGGCGGCTTCATCGCATCAACTCCCGATGGAGTGCCCACGACTCTCGGTCGCGGGGGCTCCGACTTCACGGCCGCGATCGTCGGCGCGGCATTATGCGCCTCGCGCGTGGAGATTTGGACCGATGTCGACGGCGTGATGACCACCGACCCAAAACTTTGTCCCGATGCCCGCGTGATCCGCAAGTTGAGTTTTGACGAAGCCGCGGAGTTGGCTCAGTTTGGCGCCAAAGTTCTGCACCCTGCGACGCTGGCGCCCGCGATGCGCGAAGGCATCCCGGTCTACGTTCTCAATTCGCGGCGGCCAGAAGGTGAAGGAACGGAAATCTCTGCCCGGGCTCGATCCGGCGATGCTGTGCAGGCCATCACTGCGAAGAGAGATCTCGTCGCGATCGAGGTCGAATCTGTGCAAGCCATTGGGTCAGACCTATTGCGCAAAGTATATGCGGCATTCGACCAGCATTCGTGCTCAGTCGACGTCATCGCCGCCTCGCTTGGGCGTGTTTCTCTGCTAGTGGGTTCGAATGTGCCGTTGTCCGCTGTCACGGCCCACCTACGCGGAGTCGCAAACGTGCGATGGGAAAATAATAAAGCGCTGGTATGCCTGGTCAGCCAGAACCTGCAGCATGAGGCTGAGTTGGCGAGCGAGGTGTTGGTTGCCGTTGCCGATCTGAGTGTGCGAGTCGTTTCCCAAGGGCCAGCGGATCGAACGATTTCTTTTCTAGTGGCGGATGAAAAAGCTCAGGAAGCGGTGCGCAGGCTGCATGCGCTCCTGTTCGCCAAACCCGCGCCTTCGCCCGATTGGGGTGGAGTTTCAGCCGCATTCTGCCAGGTGGGGTTCACCCCCGCCGGGTAGCTGTCGCGACTCAGTTCCCGAACTTTGCGGCCAGCGCGGCGCCCGCTGCGACTGAATTCGCGGCCGGCTCAATCACGTGCAGTCCGCACTCGGTCTTGGCAAATCCCGGCCAGCGTCCGGCCCTCGGATCTTCTCCCGGCCGCACAGCGCGCGTGCAATGCGTGCAGCCGATGCTCGGATAGTCCTGATTGTGCAGCTCGTTGTAGGGTACGTCATGGTCGTGAATGTAGCGCCAAACCTGCTTCGCGGACCAATCCACAATCGGATTAATCTTCACCAGGTTGAACTTGGCATCCCATTCAATTCGGTGGGCCGTGGAGCGGACGGATGTCTGGTCGCGACGGATGCTTGCGATCCAAGCGCTGAGTTCGCCAAGTTTGCGCCGCAACGGCTCGACTTTCCTCATCTTGCAGCAAAGGTCGGGATCGCGCGTCCAAAGCGCTGGTCCCTGCGTGCGATCTTGCTCTTCCGGAGAGAGCACGGAATAGACCTTCTCGATGTTGATGCCGTACTTCTCTTCGATCCGGTCCATCAAGTTGTAGGTCTCGGGGAAAAGAAATTCCGTGTCGATGGTGAACAGGCGAAAATCCTTGCGCACGCGCGAGGCCATATCGATCAACACCATGCCTTCGGCGCCAAACGCCGAGGAAATGGCGACGCGATTCCCGAAGGTCTCGAAGGCCCAGCCCAGCACGCGCTGCGGACTCCAGATCTCGGCGGCGTTCTGCAGGTGTGCGATTTCTTCCTTAACTCGTCCCTGAATCTGGTCGATCACGCGAGTGGCTCCTCTTCTTTTTCAAATCTTTCGAAATCTGACTTATCAACGCCCGCCATTTGATACCGGAAATCGGCAATTAGAGCGGCGGGGATTGCACTACTGGCGCCATCAATTTCACTCGGCATCACGAATTCATTCGCCAGTAGAGTTGGATCCGCAAAACGTACGACTTCACCCACGACCAGCAACGTGGGTGCCGAAAGTTCCGGCGAAGTGCGCAATTTGCCTACGCTCGTACGATGCGTTCGCTGACGGCGCGTGGTGGCACGAGAAACGATGGCGCAGGGAGTTTCGTGCGCGACCCCGGCCGCTCGCAGCTTCGTGCCAATCTCGGTGTAATTCTTGCCGGGCATGTAGATCACCAGGGTGGCGCCACTTCCTGCCAGCCTGCTCCAGTTTGCGGCTTCGCTGCCCGTGGCCTGATGCCCGGTCAGCAACACCAGCGCCGAGGCTGCACGGCGATGAGTGAGCGGAATCTGTGCCGCCGCAGCTGCACCGAAGGAGGAAGTAACTCCCGGCACAATTTCAAAAGGAATTTCGGCTCGCCGCAGTGCTTCAATTTCTTCCCCAGCGCGACCGAAGATGAGCGGATCTCCGCTTTTCAGGCGCACAACACGCAGGCCAGAATCCGCCAGCGCGATCATCAGGAAATTGATTTCGTCCTGCAGGATTTTCTTCTTGCCGCAGCGCTTGCCAACATTGTGAATCTGCGCCGTCGGAGAAATAAGCGCGAGAATTTCTGGCGCAACCAGATCGTCATACAGAACAGCTTGGGCCGTCCGCAACAAACGCAGCGCCTTTACCGTGAGCAATTCCGGATCGCCCGGCCCCGCTCCCACCAGATAGACTTTGCCTTTCACTCGCCTTCTCCTTTGGCTACGAGTTCGGGCAGTTCGGCCAGCGCCGCCTCGACCGCTTCCCTGCTGGCGAGCGAATGTAGCAGTTCGAGCTTCTTTTCTTTATCGAGATCGCTGGCCAGAACCAGTTTCCGGGTCTCGCCCAGTTCCGCCACCCAAGTGGCGTATCCCGGGCCAAATTGCTTTTCCAATTGCTGGCGGATTTTCTGCGCCAGCGACGGACTCTGCCCGGCCGTTGAAACCGCAATCTGCAAATCACCGCGCCGCACCACCGCGGGATAAAAGAAATCGCAACGATCGGGAACGTCGACCACATTGCACAGCACGCCGCGCCGCTGCGCCTCGTTGTACACGCGCTCGTTCAACGTGCGCGAGTTCGTCGCAACGATTGTCAGGAAAGCTCCCGCCAGATCGTCGGAGAAAAAAGCCCGCACTGCCAGTTCAATCTTTCCCTCTCGCGCCCAGTCGCGAACTGCGGGACTCGCCTTTAGCGCCACGACGCGGATGTGTGCGCCAGCCTGAAGCAGGCCGCCAATCTTGGGTTCGCCGACTTTGCCCGCTCCCACGACCAGCACCTGCCGGCCTTCGAGCTTCATGAACATTGGAAATAGCTCAGTCACCGATTCCTCCTACAGATTGCGCCATCCCCCGAGTCGGTAGCGGCAAATCACGGACCACGGGATCGACCACTTCACCGGCCAGAAACTCCCGCAGTTGCGTGTCGCTGTGACGCGCAAAGAAGCGCCGTAAATTTTCTCCCGGTTCTCGCTGCTCTAGATATTGACCAAGCAATCGTTCGAGCGCATCTGGAACGTCAGTCGCCGCACAGCGATATCCGACCGGCCGGGCAGTCGATTGATGCAAGCCAAGAGCGCCGCCGACACAGAAGTAGTACGCGTCCACCATGTGGCCGTTGACCCTAAGCTTCTTGCCTTCGATGCCGACGTCAGCGATCCAATGCTGGCCGCAACTATTCGGGCAGCCGGTAACGTGCAACTTCAGGTGTTGATCAAAGCCGGGCAGACGTTCTTCCAGTTCTTCCACCAGCCAGCGCGAGAAGGCTTTCGTCTCGGTGATGGCCAGTTTGCAGAACTCGGTACCGCTGCAGGCGATCGTCCCGCGCGCAAAAGCCGATCCCTTCACCTGGAAGCCGATGGCATTTAACTCTGCTGCCAGCGTGTCCGCATTGATGGTGGGGACGTTCACGACAACAAGGTTCTGCATGTTGGTGGCGCGCACCTCGCCATTCGCATAACGTTCGGCCAAGTCGGCAGCAGACTGCATCTGATCGGCGGTGATTCTGCCCCGCAGCACGACCGCTCCGACGTAGGAAAGGCCTGGCTGCTTCTGCGCGTGAATACCGACATGGTCGCGGTAGACATCGTCGGGCGCATGCTCCTCAACCGCAGGGTCAAATTGAAATCCGATGCGCTCTTCCAGTTCCTGCTGGAATCGCTCGACAGTCCAGCCGTGGCGCAGAAACAAGAATTTCAGGCGGGCGCGTTCGCGATGTTCGCGTAGTACCTCGGAGTCGCGAAACAACTCGGCAATACCCTTGACCACCGGCACAACCTGATTCCAGCGAACGAACGCGTTCAGCCGCGCACCGAGATACGGATCGGTCGAGAGTCCGCCGGCAACACGTAGCGAGAATCCAACTTCCGGCTTGCCGCCAACGGTACGAGTGATCGCCGTCATGCCGACATCGTTGATCTCTGGGTAAGGGCACCAAACGCGGCATCCCGTGATCGAGATCTTAAATTTGCGCGGCAGGTTGTAGAACTCCGCATTCCCGGCCAGCAGTTGCGAGACTTCCTGCACCAGCGGCGACGCGTCGACAATTTCGTCGTGATCGACTCCAGCTACCGGGCATCCAGTAACGTTGCGAACAACGTCGCCGCAGGCTCCGGTCGTATTCAGGCCAACTTTCCACAGGCCGTCGAGAACTTCGGGGAGGGATTCGATAGTGACCCAGTGCAGTTGAATGTTCTGGCGAACAGTAAGGTCGGCGATTCCGTTTGCGTGGAGGCGGGTGAGGTCGGCGATGGTGCGCAGTTGCTGCGAGGTCATCATGCCGTTGGGAATCCGGATGCGAACCATGAAGCGCTGGAGGGCCTTACCGACTCCGCCGGTCCCTCCGGTTACTCCTGCGCCGTCGCCCTGAGTGTAAACGCCCCACCAGCGGAAATAGGTTCCGATCCATTCGGGAGGAATAGACCCGAATCCCTCGCGAGCGAAGCGCCGGATCTCGTCCAGCCCTTCCCACGGGTTCGCGGCCCGCTTGAGGCGCTCGACTCGCTGTACTGTCGTTTCTTTTGCTGTTTGTGCCATTCGCTGTTTTGTCCCTGAAACTAAAAAACCCACCGCCAGTTGATCTGGCGGTGGGTTGATGATTGCTTGAGTTAAGAAATTATTCTTAGGTCAGCAGTCCTCCCGCGCCAGCGCACACGCATGCACAACAACAACAGGTACACATGCACATGGCGCCGGAGTTGCGGGTTTCTGACATTCGAGTATGGATTCTAGGTTGAACGGCTCGCGCCGTCAACTATCTTACGTAACAGGTTCGATTCATATTTTGGATGGAAAGAATCAAATTTTTTGCAAGCGTGACAAACGCCATCGAGATTGCCATAGAATCAATCACTTAGCCCCCGTGAAACAACTGTTGAATGATAATCTGATCTGCCATCCAAAAATTGTTCGGAAGGCAAAACCGCGCGAAAGGTGCCATTTTCTGATGAAGCGTTGCGTTGTAATCGTTGTCCTAGTCCTGCAAGCGGCCTACCTGGTTTCCCAAAACTCAAGCGCAAGTGATCCGTACACGGCCACGCTCGACCGCTTGCAGTCGCTCTCGAGTCAGGCCGAACCGGAGTGGCGATTCCATGCTGACGTTCCACATCCTGAAGATCCGGGATTGAGTGACGGGGATTGGGGATCGCTTACGGTGAAGAATTTGTCGGAATCGGGCGGCGTCAACGGAGACGAAGAGCATTGGACCGGCACGCACGTGTTCCGCCGCTGGGTAGTGATTCCAGAGCGAATCAACGGCTACCCCACACAGGGTTCGCGGGTGCTGATGGATCTTCGGTTTGGCAGCCCCAGCGGCATTATGATCACGATTTTCTCCAACGGAGGAATTCTGTATCGCGGCAGCGACGACGATATTTTGCCGGTTCTGCTGACGCCCAATGCACAGCCTGGTCAAAAGTTCCTGATCGCGGCGCGGGTGGTGGCTGGGGACGGAGTGCAGTGCGAATTCTTTCACAGCGAACTTACCATCGTATCGCCGCACACCCGGCCCGATCCCGCGCTGCTGCGCATGGAACTGCTCTCGGCTCGTCCGATCATCGCAGCCTATGAACAAGGAAGAGCCGAACGACAGCAGCAACTGGATGATGCGTTTAAGGCAATCGACTTCGCGCCGCTCGATCGCGGGGATCAGGTTGGATTCGATGCGTCGCTCAAGGCGGCGCACTCGAAGCTGGCAGTCCTCAAGCCTTGGCTGCAGCAGTTCAATATACGCATCGTCGGCAATTCGCACATCGACATGGCCTGGCTCTGGCCTTGGACGGAGACGGTCGAAGTCGTGCGCAACACCTTTCAGAGCGTGCTCGACCTGATGCGCGAGTATCCCGACTTCAAGTTCACCATGTCGTCCGCCCGTACCTATGAGTGGATGCAGGAGAAATATCCCGACCTATTCAAGCAGATCGAACAGCGCGTGAAAGAAGGCCGCTGGGAAATTATCGGCGGCATGTGGGTGGAACCTGACCTGAATATGCCAGACGGTGAATCGCTGGTACGGCAGATTCTTGTCGGCAAGCGATATTTTCAAAAGAATTTCGGCGTGGACGTAAAGATCGGATGGAATCCGGATTCGTTCGGCTACAACTATCAACTGCCGCAAATCTACAAAAGGTCCGGCATGGATTATTTCGTGACACAGAAACTGCTTTGGGCGCATGAATTCACCACCTTCCCCTACAAGCTTTTCTGGTGGCAGGCGCCGGACGGCAGCCGCCTGCTCACCTATTTTCCGCATGACTACGCTGGCGGCATTGACGCGGAACCTCTGGCGACCGATCTCTCCATCTGGATGCCTTCGATCTACGGCAAGAGCATTCCCGACAAGCCCGAGATGATGCACCTTTATGGTGTGGGTGACCACGGTGGCGGGCCGACTCGGGTGATGCTCGATCATGCCGACCAGTTGCGCTCGCCGGATGCGGTGTACCCCAAGATTCAGTTCAGCTTTGCACGCGATTTTTTCAGCGACATCGAGAAGAAGCTGCCTAACATGCAGGTTCCAACCTGGGACGGCGAACTCTACTTCGCCTATCACCGCGGAGTGTTCACCACGCAGGCCGAGACCAAACGTAGGATTCGCCGGGCTGAAGAACAGATGCTCAATGCAGAAACATTCGCCTCCCTCGCGACCTTATTCGACCGGAAATATCCGCAGGACGAGATGGAACTCGCCTGGAAAAATCTGCTGTTCGATCATTTTCACGACATCATGCCGGGATCGGGGATTGCCGTGAACTACCTCGAAGCCCAGCGCAACCTCGACGACGTCGGTCGCGCGGCGCACGAAATCACGACGGGCTCGCTCAATGAACTCGCGGCGCACGTCAACACCCAGGGCAACGGCGTTCCGGTGATGCTGTTCAATTCTCTGTCGTGGCCACGGACGGAACTCGTCGAGCTTGAGGTGCAATTGCCCTCGGCTACTAGCCAGATCGAGGTCACGGATTCTGCCGGCAATCCCGCCGAGGCGCAAGTGGCGTCGATTGACCGGGAGAATCGCGCGAAATTCCTGTTGCTGTCGCACACGCCGTCGCTCGGCTATCGGACATATTTCGTGCGGCCCGCAAAAAGCGCATCCCCTGTTCATTCGTTCTTGAAAGCGACCGCTGACACGCTGGAGAACGAATTCCTTCGCGTAAAAATCGATGCCAAGACCGGCTGCATGACCAGCCTGTTCGACAAGCGCAGCGGCACCGAAGCTCTTTCTCCCGCCGAAACTGACACGGGCGGGCCGAAAAATTCCGTCTGCGGAAACCTGTTACAGACTTTCGTGGACAAGCCCAAGCAGTGGGACGCCTGGAACATTGACGCCGATTTCGAAGCCCAGCATTGGGATCTCGCCAAGGCCGACGATGTAAGGCTGTTGGAGAGCGGGCCGCTGCGCGCGATTATCCAGGTAAAGACTCATTTTCAGGACTCCACATTTGTGCAGCAGGTCACGATGTATGCCGGCGTTCCCCGCGTCGACGTAAAAATGCAGACCGAATGGCATGAGAAGCACATCCTGCTGAAGGTCGCATTCCCGGTCAGCGCACACAGCGAGAAGGCCACCTACGAGATTCCCTACGGGTCGGTCGAGCGCCCGACCACGCGCAACACGCCCGCCGAGAAAGCGCAGTTCGAGGTTCCGGCGCAACGCTGGGCTGACATCTCGGACGCCACGCATGGACTCAGCCTGCTCAACGACTGCAAGTACGGCTACGACGCCAAGGGCAACGTGCTGCGGCTGTCGCTGTTGCGTTCACCCGAGTGGCCCGACCCGCACGCCGATGAAGGGCATCACGAGTTCACGTACTCGCTCTATCCGCACGGCGGTGGATGGAAGGACGCGCTCACGATCCGCCAGGGGTACGAGTTGAACTACAAACTGATTCCGTTCATCACCGGCAATCACACGGGCGTCTGGCCGGCGCAGCGATCGTTTATAGAAACGCAATCGGAGAATGTCATCGTAACGGCGCTGAAGAAATCGGAAGATCAGAACGATCTCGTCCTGCGCTTTTATGAGTGGGCTGGAAAAACGGTGGACGTGAAACTGCAACTCCCGCAAGGAGCGATTACTGCAGAGGAAACGAACCTGATGGAAAAATCCATCGGCCCTCTCCAATTACACAACGACGTCGTGACCGTGCCCACGACACCTTTCGAGATCAAGACCGTCAAAGTAGAGTTCTCGGGATCGCCGAACGCGCAGACTGTAGCGACACAATGAGCGAAGAGAAAACACTCGTAATGGGAGTCGATATCGGCGGGACCAAAGTTGCGGTCGGCCTGGTCGACGCTGCCGGGAAAATCGTCGCGCAGGGGCGCGCGCCCATGGCGGCGAATGGCACAGCAGAAGAAGGATTGCAGGCCGTCACGAGAGCTATCGATTCGCACTGGTCCGACCAGGTTCGCGGCATCGGCATCTGCGCGCCGGGGCCGCTCGATCCCACGACCGGCGTGATCCTCAATCCTCCCAATGTGCCCTGCTGGCGAAATTTTCCTCTGGGAGAAACCATGACGGGCAAGTACAGTGTGCCGGTCAAAGTAGACAATGACGCCAACGCCGCCGCGCTGGCCGAGACGCGATGGGGCGCGGCTCGCGGCTATTGCTATGTTTTTTACGCAACGCTCGGAACCGGCATCGGAACCGGCATCGTCTTCGACGGCCGCATCTACCACGGCAAAACCGGCTCAGCCGCCGAAGGCGGCCACATGAGCATCGACTACCGCGGACCCCGGTGCGGATGCGGCAAACTCGGTTGCATTGAAATCCTGGCTGCGGGACCGGCGATCGGTGCCCGAGCGCGCGCCAAACTCTCCGCGGCGTCATCTCACTCCGCTATTCTCGATCTAGCCAAGAGCAATATTTCCTCCGTCACCAGCGAAATCGTCGGGCAGGCCTACGCGGCGGGCGATCCGCTTGCGGGTGAAATTCTGCAGGAGACCGTTGAACTCCTGACCATCTGGCTGGGCAATACAGTCGATCTCCTTGACCCTGACGTGATCGTGATGGGCGGCGGCGTCGCGGCAATGCTCAAACCGTTCTTTGGTGAAATCAAGAACCGCCTCCCACGCTGGTGCGTCAATCCGCGCGCCTCGGAAATTCCGCTGTTGATGGCGCACTATGGGGCCGACGCGGGAATTGCCGGCGGCGCCTCATTGTGTTTTCCAGATCTTCGTTGATACCGAAAGAATTGAGCCAGTGACACGAGAGGACTTCGAAATGCTTCATGCTCAAACCGTCCGCCTGTTCGTCGCATCTGTCCTGATCGTTTCCGGAGCCTCTACACTTCGAGCGCAGGATATGCCGAAGGCTCCCCAGGCTCAAGTCTTCACGCTCACGCCTGCGCCCGGTCCTTTCACGGAGCCTGCTATCGCGGTGAATCCGTCAAATCCTCAGCAAGTAGTCGGAGTATTTCAGGACAACGTACACGCCGCGTATTCACAGGACTCCGGCCGCACCTGGCAACTCGCCGAAGACGTCGATCCCAAGAACTATCGTGTGTCGGGCGACGTGTCGGCGGCATTCGACAATCAGGGCCACGCCTTCGTCTGCTACATCGCCTTCGATAGGCTCGGGAGTTTCAACTACTGGGCGCGCGGCGCGACGCGCAACGGCATTTTTATTCGCCGCTCGCTCGATGGCGGAAAAACCTGGGAGGCAGAGCATATTCCAGTCGCCGAGCAACAATCGGAGCCGGGCATTCCCTTTGAAGACAAGCCTTGGATCGTCGCTGACAGTACCCACGGCAAATTCGCCGGCAATCTCTATGTGGGATGGACTCGCTGGAGAATTGCCGATTCGCAGATGGTGCTCTCGCGCTCGACCGATGACGGCAAGACCTGGTCGAAGCCGATTGAGATCGACGCTCATCCAGGCCTGCCGCGGGATGACAACGGCGCAGCCGAAGGCTTCTCCGGAGTGGTCGCACCCGATGGAACGCTCTACGCCATCTGGAGCCAGGACGACGAAATCATGCTGACTTCCTCGCATGACGGCGGCAAGACTTTTTCGCACGCGCGCCCCGCGATTCATACCGCGCCCATCATGTTTGCGGTGCAAACGCTCGAGCGCGCCAACGGCTTCCCCCAAATCGCGATCGATCCCAAATCAAAACGCCTATACGTGACCTGGAGCGATTATCGCAACGGCGACCTGGACGTTTTCGCGGCCTCGTCCCAAGACAAAGGCAAACATTGGTCCTCGCCGGTTCGCGTGAACAACGATCCGGTACACAACGGTGCCGAACAATTTTTTCAGTGGATGGCTGTTGATCCAACCGACGGCTCGATCGACGTTCTCTTCTACGACCGCCGTGGCAATGCGCAGAACCAGAAACAGATCGTAGCTCTCGCGCGCTCCACCGATGGCGGTCGTAACTTCACGAATTACGCGTGGACGGATGAACCCTTCGAAGCGAGCGGTGTCTTTTTTGGCGACTACACAGGAGTGGCAGCCTACGGCGGCCGGGTCTACGGGATCTGGACGGAGAAGCC
>Ga0066790_10000598_pt1 | contig 13912 bp, 6 predicted proteins | sample OrgsoiDNA2013050_FD_70963 | JGI IMG/M metagenome (GOLD analysis project Ga0066790, IMG submission 70963) | Permafrost soil microbial communities from the Arctic, to analyse light accelerated degradation of dissolved organic matter (DOM) -... | ecosystem: Environmental > Terrestrial > Soil >...
GGGCGACCGCCAGGGTCGCCCGTACAAGGACACGCGCGGCGTCGCACCCCCTCGTCTTCTGGTACGGGCGACCCTGGCGGTCGCCCTGCACACTGTGCCATCACGCTAAGTTACCGCTTATGGGGCTGGCCCCCATCCGCTTGCTCCTTGTAGTGAGCCGGATAGGGGCCAGCCCCATCCCTACTGAACAGTGTGATAAACATACATCACCACCACACATAATCAAAGCACACCAGCTTCAGATCTTCACGCCTCAACGGGTGCTTCCGGCCCTCGCCGTTTCTCCCGTTAGCCTTCGTTTCCTCTGCATCAATAGCGCCGATGCTCTGGACCGTAGAAAGGAGATCCTGGACATTCCTGCTCTTTTTATATTCGTCGTACGCCTTACGCAGGGCTTTGACGTAGACACGCGGCTGCGGGATGTTCAGTTTCTGCATGGCCGCGATCACTTCCTTACGATTGAAATCAGGCGCGTTGACGTATCCCCTTAGTACGGTAACAATCGTCTGTTGGATGGGATCAAGCAGTTTCGGTGCCTCTTCGACCGCAACCTGCTCCACGGATGCTTGCAGGATCGATTCTATAACCCTTTCTTGCAATGAGAAGATATCGACCTCGATACTGGTGGGCACGACGCGCACAGTGTCCGGCTGACACTGGATCAGGCCAGTGATGCGATAGCGGTTATCCTCGATCGTTCCTCCTCGCGCACTATCTGTAATATCAACATAACGCCAATAATGCTCGTAGCCATTCAATGACCCACCGCCTGGTCCATGCCCTTTTCTCTGCGCGGTGAAATAAAAGAACACTCCACGCCGTCCCTCGCGCAACAGGCCACTGTGAATGCCGTCGGGCAGCTCGTCCAGCATGTGCCGCATCTCGTTATTCAGCAACCCTTTGAGGTTCTGGAGCAGGAATTCGCTGCTCACCAATTCGACGAAGCTCTCCTGCTCTTCGACGACTCTGCCGTCTTCGCTTTCGATGCGGCGCAGCGTGTTGAAGTTCTGGGGATGCACAACCTCACCCAGGATGCTGGCGTCCAGCAGACCACTACGGTCGATGCTGGCGATCTTTTGCGCGAGGCTCTCGACGAGTCCGAGCAGTTTCTCCAGGCCGTCGTCGGGAAACATGTTCATGATCCATAGCGTTTCGAAACTGGTGCCAATGCGATCGATGCGGCCCGCTCGCTGGACCATGCGCGTGGGATTCCAGTGCAGGTCGTAGTTGATGAGCACGCCACAGTCCTGCAGGTTTTGCCCCTCGGAAAGTACGTCGGTGGAGATGAGGATGTCTATCTCCTGCTCGCTTCCGGCAAGATCGACGCGATTATTGGCGATGGGCGCAAAGTGCGCTACGACCCTGGCGCGCTCTTTGACATCGGTGCCGCTGTCCATGCGCCGGATATGCGGACTCCCGGCCTCCTCTCGCCATGCTTCGCTCTCGCTAGAGGGTGCGCAGAGGCTGCGATAGAGATAGCGGGCGGTGTCTTTGTAGTAAGTAAAAATGAGAACTTTCTGTCCTTTGAGCTCGTTGCTAAGCAGCCCTTTGAGCCGTTCGAGCTTAGCATCGCTGTGCATCGCGGCGATGGCCTGCCATACTTCACGCAGGGCATCGACATCTTTGCGCAGGTCTTTGTGCAGGCGCTTGAGATCGTAGTGCTTGCTGTCCAGCGCGGGCAGGGTATCGATAAACACCCGTGCCTCGTCATGTTCGTCGAGTTCTTCGGCGCGCGAGTTGGGGGTGGCGTCGTCCTCTTCGTCCTCGCCGTTGAGGAAGCGCATGGCCTTCTGAAAGCTGCTGCTGTCGAGGACTTTGCCATCGAGGATGTAGCTTTCGAAGGTCTCTAGAAACTCCAATGCGCGGCGCACGCTAATTTTGAAGGCGTCGACACTGCTCTCGAAGCGCTTGAGGTAGCGGCTCTTGAAGATGCCGACGAGGGCTTCTTCGCGTCCCTCTTCGAACTGGTCGCGCTCGATGCCCTGCTTCTTGTAGGTTTCCAGACGGTAGGGCGCGAGCCGTAGTCCTTCAATGCGGCTGACGATCTTGCCGTAGATGCCTTCGTAGGTGGCCTCTAGATCGTAGCGGATCGTTTTGAGCTTGCGTTCAGGCCATTGGATCGCCTGCCCCTTTATGGTTGCGTTGGGGTACGCCTGCTTGATAAAGGGGCGCGTGCGGCGGATGACGACCTCTTCGAGCAGGTTGAAGAGGGCGATGCCGCTCTCCTGCTGCCGATTGGCGCGCCGTGCCAACATAAAGTAGCGCTGCAGATCGCCGATGCCTGCCGCGGCGAAGTAGCTCCGATCGCCGCCTGTGAAGAGGTTGACCTGATTGTACAGGTCGAAGACGCTGTTGTTGATCGGGGTGGCGGTGAGCAGGATGAGTTTCTTGCGCTCGTTGCTGATTGCGCCGCGTCGCCGATTGCCCGCCAGGATGCGCTCAAGGTTGTCGTAACGCTGGGCATTGCGGTTGCGAAAGTTGTGGCTCTCGTCGACCAGTACCACGTCGGCGTCCAGAACCTCGTGTATGTCGTACTCTTCTCGGCCCAGTATCTCTTGCGTGACGATGCGGGCGGCGATGCCAGCGCTCAATAGCTCCTCGTTCCACATCTTCTGCAAGGCGGCGGGACAGATGACGAGCGCCTTGTAGCGCAGATGATAGGCGTAGTCCTCCAACAGTTTCTTGCCGATCCACGTCTTGCCCAATCCGACGCTGTCGGCGACCATGACCCCGTCGTATCTCAATAAGATCTTGCGCGCCTTCTTTACGGCGTCCTCTTGAAACTCGCTCAGTTCGACCGCTGATCGTACCTGCGCGCTCTCCTCCTGCGGGTCCAGGTCGTCGCGGAAGTATTCGTAGATGGACTTCATGTAGACCTGGTAGGGGGTGTATTCTTTCTGGCCGAACTTGGATTCGTTTAGCAGGTCCAACAGTTCGTCCTTGAAGTCGCGTGCCTCTGCCCATTGCCGCTCATACCACTCCGCCAGTTCGTTGATTGCGATCAGGCCCGGTACGTTCGCCGCGACGCGCTGCATCTCTTTAGCGAGCGTCTTCAGTCGCTGCCGCTCCTCGTTCTCCATCAGGCCCGCAACCTGCTCCGGCCCGATCTCGTCGGCGAGCAGGTTCGCCCGATGCGCGAGATTTAGTTCTTTGTTGCTGAGCAGCCCTGGCCGCGTGAAGTTGGAGGACCCCACGATGGCGGCCAGAGGATTGACGCGTTCGAAGCCACTATTGCCGTACAAAATATAGCATTTGGCGTGCAGAAAGCCCTTGCTATATAACCGCACCTGCACGTTCTCTTGCTGTAGAAACGCCGTCAGATCCTCGACGACACGCAGCGTCTTCCCGTCGAAGCTTGCCTGCTCCAATTCCCGGATCAGTCCCTTCACGGACTTCGCCTTCTGTTCGCGCACGCCAATATCCGCGCCCACCTCCGGCTCATCTCCCAGCAGCAGCCGGAACGTCCCCAGCCGCTCCAATCCGCGCTGCAAGAGCTGCCAGCCGCCAACGTTGAAATAAGCGGTCGCCACGTCCAGCGACCGCCCCCGCTGCTCCATCAGCAGCCCGTTGAGCACGTCGCTCATCGTGCATTGCTGGTTATCGATGACAAAGGGGATACGCATACTCTTTCCCTGCCGCGAACTTTACATATCCATTCTTTCCGCGCCCACCACAATCGGCATTGCGTTTCCCCATTGTATCATTCCCGCCAATACCTATTTTTAACCGTGTTCGAACAGTAGCGAGGGGGCTTGCCTGTAAATTTGATAATTCGCTGTCGTAGTCTTTTACCATTACGTAACGAAAATGTAAGAATATATAGAGTTTTTTGTCGGGACTATACTCAATAAGACGGCGTAACTGTGGCGGGAAGCTTTTATGATAGACCTGCTACCAGACACAGAAGCTATCCGCAAGACTTTCGCCGCTTTATTGAACCGTAGTTACGTTTAACAGTAACTCCTCAGGTTCCCCTCCACTCAGTAGGGATGGGCCTTGCGTCCATCCGGCTCAGGAGTCGCGGTGAGGGGACACGGATGGACGCAAGGCCCATCCCTACTGAGGAGTTACGTTTAACATTTTTACGTCAGGAGAACCATAGTATGAACAGACTTCTTAGGACGAACATCTTCCTCCCTATTCTGACAGTCGTGCTCCTCTGTGGTGCTACCACGGTATCGCTGATTGCTACTCCCCTTGTTTCTGCACATTCAGCTGTGAGTAGCCCCTCTCTTGGAACGGCTGGATACTTTGCTGTATTAGGGAGCAGTACCGTCACCAATACTGGCCCGACCAATGTGACAGGCGACCTGGGAGTGAGTCCAGGAACTGCGGTGACTGGATTTCCGCCTGGAGTCATGAACGGGACGATACATGGAGGCGACAGTGTTGCACTGCAAGCTCAGCACGACGCATCGTTCGCCTACACAAATATTGCGGGACAGCCCTGCACTGGCAATTTGACTGGCCAGGATCTTGGCGGCAAAACCCTTACTCCAGGGGTCTACTGTTTCGCGTCTTCAGCCTTCTTGACCGGGCAACTCACTCTTGATGGGCAGGGAAATCCCAATAGTGTCTTTATCTTCCAGATGGGAAGCACCCTCATCACCGCAAGTAATGCCAGTGTGGTGCTTATCAATGGAGCGAAAGTGTGCAATATCTTCTGGCAGGTCGGCAGTTCTGCAACGCTGGGAACGTACACGAGCTTCGCAGGAAACATCCTGGCGCTGGCCTCCATCACCGTCACGACCGGGACAGCGTCCAACGGGGGTCTGTATGCCCTCAATGGCGCGGTGACTTTAGATACGAATCAGGTTCAAATGTGTGCTGAGAAAGCACCTGTGTGCCCTCTTCCATCTGTGCGCGGGAGGTAGGTCATCGGGAATACTGAAGCTTATCGAGTGCTCCCAGAAAAGGTCTCTCGATGAGCATCAGGTTTGAGTCCAAAGCGACGGGCAAACAACGTGAAGCAGACTCCTACGCCTAAAGCCAATGAGAGCTGCAATGCCCGTAAGGAATGGTCATAAGAGACGGGGAGCATCGCTCTTAAACTCAGCAGAACTATTCCTGCGAGGATGATGGTCGTAGCACTGATAAGTACGGAGTCGCGTCGAACTTTCTCCTGTACACTCATCGTCATTTCCTCCTTCCCTACTATGCGGGTTCTATGCCTTGCCTTCCACAATTCCAATCTCCTCCTCCGTCAACCCATACAATCGATACACCACTCCATCGATCAGCTCGTCCGTGCGCCTCAAGCGTTCTTTCACGGGCAACACTTCCACGAGGCTCTCCTTGTACAGCCGCCTCACCTCGTCCTCGTACGTCCAGTTCTCCGCCACACGCATGGGGCTATCCAGCGAGACGCCCAGGCGCGCGCGGTTCTTGCGCAGAATGGCGATCAGGTCGTCGCTCTTCAGCGGCTCACTCCCCTCCTTGCGATAATCGCCTGGATACTCCATAAGCTGCTGCTTGCCCACGAGCGCGTCGATGCCCACGCGCCCGTCTTTGTCCTTCTTGACTTTCAACGTCCTGACCAGCTCGCTCAGAAACTCTTTCTGTTTTGCCCGCTTGACTTTGTTTAGTTCGAGCATCTGTTCGGCGAGGTAGGCGAGCAGGTCGTGTACCACATCGGACTCTTCAGGCTCCCTGGTGAGATGATGCTGCACGAATTCGAGGACACATGTGTAGTCTTCGTCTTCTTTGCCGAGGCAGTACTCGTAAAGGCTCGCGGCTTTTTCGCGGTAATAGGCACGGTCTTTTTCGGATGTGACGAAGTTGATGCGACGGATGGGTGTATGTACTAATGTTTGGGCTCGATATTCAAGAAAGCCTCCTCTAAGACCTGAAAGTTCTAAACGAAAGAACATAAAAGCCGTGCTTGAGTTAAGAATACTTAAGAGATACAAATTGTTTGTTGGGATGAAGAATGTTTTATCATTCGTGAAATAGCCTTTCTCGTCAAGCGTAAAATTGTTGCTAGCTGCTATAACTGGATACACAATTTTAGGTTTTTCAAAATCTGCATAGTAGGCTATGTTATCTTGAATTTCATACCATTTATAAGGTCCTGGTTTTCTCCCTTGCCATCCGCCCTGCGTTTTATCGTTCCAGTTTGAGGGTTTAGGTGCCAATTGGGCTTTGTACTGTAATAGATGCTGAGTAATTGCCTTATACTTGGTTAAATCTATACCACGTCTAGTAAAGATCAAATAACGTTCTTCAAAATCAATAGTATAGCGCTTTACATCTTCCCCAACGATAAACGGTTTAATTACTTCAGCACTTTTAGGATCTTCTGCTACCAGCTTGTCACATATTGCTCTATTTATAAAGAAAGCTTCATTAAAACCTGTAACGATGCCTCGTCGGATAGTATCACCTATGTATTCTCCCAAACTTACGCTATTAGACCTGAGCTTATCCAAAACTATTTGAATAGAACTAGTGGCAAGGGACCAACTACTGCCTCTGAAAGCACTCTCAGGCATTCTGTTTACAGTAGATTCAACGACATCATCAAGGTCTTCAAAATCCAGGCTCTTAATAAGTGCATATTCTACAAGAGCATCATTCCGCTGATCCATCTCTGACAATATAATTATTGGATATGTTGTAGCCTCGCCAAACACGGGCAAACCACCAAAATCAATCAGCTTCTCAAGTTTGACGCTGGTAGTCAGGTAGTTGCGTAGTTCAGCGCCGTAATTTGCACGCATAAACTTATTCGCCGTAATCATCCCAAAGCGCCCACCCGTTTGCAGCATGGAATTTCCGCGCTCGATAAAATACGTGTACAGGTCGGCGATGCTGTTGAAGACGCTGTACAGATCCTTGAACGCTACTTTGTCCTCGCCCAGTCCCTCCTGCCGCACATACGGCGGATTCCCCACCACCGCATCAAACCCTGCGTCATCCTTCAACTCAATCGCCTGCTTTGTCCCATTCACTAGCCCGAAAAATACCTCGGGGAACTCCATCTCCCAGTGGAAGAAGTGCCGCACGTCGGCGTCGTGGGCGGCGTTCTTCACCAGGGTTCGCTGCTCAGGCGTCAGGGCGTCGAGTTTCTCGGAGTGCAGATACCAGCCTTTCGCCTCTTTTGAGCGCAGGAAGTAGACCACGTGGTCGTACCATTTCTGCGCCTTGCGATCTTTCGTCGGAGGATTACTGAACCAGCGGCTGGTGTAGATGTTGAGCAGGTTCTTGTACGGCAGGAGCGCCTTTTCGGCGTCGCGGTGCTTCTCCTTGCTCAGGTGGACCTGCTGCGCCGTGGCGTCGCTCAGGCGCGCCACTTCCAGCGCGCCGCCGGTTGCCAGGGCGACGCTCGCCCACAGCGAGACCTCTTCGAAGAGCGTCGCCTGCTGCTTCGCTGTGTCCTCGACGGCCTCGCGAACCTGCCTGACGCGCACGCCCAGCAGCGAGTTGCCGCACTTTAGATGGTGGTCCAGGAACGAGAGCGGCGCGCCCAGCGTGAAGCTGTCCAGCCACACGCTGACCTTCGCCAGCTCGACGGCCATTGGATTGATGTCGACGCCGTAGATGCAGCGCTTCAAGACCTGGCGCTTGAGCAGGTTGATATCCGTCAGTTTGTCTACGTCGATCTCGATGCCCTGCTCCTCCATCTGCTGCTGAATCTCGCCGCGCATCTGCCCCAGGTGATAGATGACCGGGTTCCAGCCGATCTTCTCCAGGAAGTGCGTCATGCGATCGGTGATGTAGTCCACGGCCTCCACCAGGAAATGTCCGCTGCCCATCGCGGGATCGAGCACCTTGAGGTCGAAGAATTGTTCGTTGAGCGTGTCTTTGAAGTGCAGGTACGCCTCGTGTTCGGCCTCCTGCGTGGACGGAATGTGGTGCTTCTGCCTGAGCGCCTTGATTTTGTCCTGCTCAAATTTCAGTTTCTTCTGCGCCTCATAGAACGTCTTCTTGAGCGCCTCCATCTTCTGGGTGAGCACCTCGCCTACGGTATGTTCGACGATGTACTTGACGATATAGTCGGGGGTGTAGTAGCTGCCGGTGGCTTTGCGCTCGCTGCGGTCGTTGATCAGGTAGACCTCGCCCGGCTTGTAGATTTTTTCGGTGACTTCGCCGTCGCGTCGCACCTTGATGGGCGAGATTCTTTGCTGCTTCGCCTCTTCCCAGGGAATAATCTTCTCGCTCTTCTTGCCCTTCGCGGTCGGGACGACGGTCATTTCCTGCAGCGCGACATGCAGCTTGAACTCCAGCAGCCCCTCATAGATGCTGCCGAGTTGGCGCACGCCCAGGCTCTTATAATCGACAAAGACCAGGCGCGCCTCCTTGTCGTCCTCAACGCGCGCCATCAGGTCCAGTCCCAGCGCGAGGTACGCGTCAGGTATTTTGTGGTCATGCAAGAAACGTGCCACCTTTGCCTCGGCTGAGTCGTCGTTCGCGGCAGGTTCGGTCATAAACAGGCCGCCGTTGTAGGTCGGAACGTTCAGCGCCCTGTCGCCCCTATCGACCGCTTTGAACAGGGTCTGCAGCTGATCATACAATACAGTGCTTGTGGCAGCGGAATAGGCTTTGTGAATCCTTCGCGACTCCTCATCTTCGCTGATACCAGCTTTCGTAGCGATCGTAGCCTTGAGCGCCTCCAGACTATACTGGTAGTAGTCCCGCCTGCCATAGACCGGCAGCAGGGCGCGACTCTCGGCGTAGAGCAGGAACAGCAGGCGGTAGAGGAAGGTCAATGTTCCATCAAAGACCTCTTTCAGCCGTTCGGCGCGCTCTTGCTCGCTTAGATCCTTCAGTTCCGGCTCGCCGCGCTGCTTCGCGTACTCGATAAAGCCCTGCGCGAACTGGGGAAAAATGCTATCGAAGACGCGATCCTTGAGCTTCTCGCCCAATTCGTGCGCGTACTGCTCGCTCTCCCTGAGAATGAGGTCCAGCAGCGAGATTTCGCCCGCTTCGGAGGGACGGAACGCCTCTGCGCGGAACAGGAACCAGAAGTAGCGAAACGCCTCCAATGGGTCCGATACTTTATCGTTGGCGATCTCTTCCAGGCCGATCTCGTAGTAGTTGGTCGCCCGGCTATGCGCCTTCGCGGTATAGAGCCGCCACATTTTGCCATTTGTTACGACCGCCCAGTTCGCGCTACCCGCGTCCAGCAGCGCCACGACCGCCGCGCCCGGATTCTCGTTTAGCCGCTCTACATCGCTCAGTGCATCAAAGTCCTCCGCCAGCGGCACCTTGCGGTCCAGGTCTCGTCCCCAGGCATAGGCCAGGCAGAAGCCCACGGCGTTGCCTATCTTGCGCCCTCTGCTATCCTTCAGGTACAGCAAGTAGTCCGCCTCCCGTTCTTCGCCGCTCTTCGATGCCAGTCCCCGCGTCGCGCCGCCCGCGGCAGCGAAGCCCAGGTGTTCCAGTACGGGAGCAATCAGCGTATCCTGCACTACCAGCGTGGGCTGGTCTGCGAACTTCTCCTCGGCATCCGCGTACCACTTTGCCAGTTGGCGCAGAGATGTCCTTAGCGCGCCCAGCTCTGTCGTCTCCGAGCGCCTCCACTCCTCGCGCTCAGGCAGGCGCTCCTTCAGATAGTAGTCAGAGAACAGCGCGCGGTTATTAAAATACGCCTCGCTCCAATATGCCACATCGTATACACTGCGCAGCTTCTCGCAATAGTCGATGACCTGCACATCACCCGTATAGCGCAACTGCCGCAGCACGCGCAACGCCACATCGCCCGGATTCTGGCGCTCCACGGAGAGGACACGCGGCTTCGGCTCGCCTTTGCGAAACTTCTGCGTCCTATCCATCGTCGGCTGCAGCACGCCCGCCTGAGTCTCCACTCGTTCCACCAATTGAAAATCCACCTGCTCATAGTTCTTCGTCAGCACCAGCAAATAATCCCACGGTCGATTGCGAAACGCCCGCGCCAGTCCATCGCGCACCGCCTTCGTAATCGAACCCACCTCGAACAGGTACACCTCCAGCGTCCACGTCTCATCCGTCAGCACGCCCACGCGCTCAATTGCCCCGATCTCATTGCGCAGATCGCCCTTGATATCCAGCGAATCCACCGTCTGCGTTAGTTGACTCGTTACATCAAAGCCCAATGTATGAAAAAACTGCAACACCTGTTCCCGATTCGCCAGCAATTGCACATCCGCGCGCGCAATATCTCTCGTCATATCCTCACCTGTTCGTTTCTAGTATCTGCAAAAATCATGCCATCATTGCACAATTCATCACGCCTCTACCCTCACCCGCCGCGTCAACTCGTCCGCGACCACGCGCACGCGCGCCCTCCGGCTCACGTACCACAACGCCTCCGCCGTCGCCCGGTCGTCCGCTATTTTCTCCAACGTATCGATCACACTTTTACGCACATCCACATTCACTACACGATCAGTAGCAAGCTTGCATAGTGGCGGCACAACCGAAGCATCGGTGCTAGTAGCGAGCCTGGACGCGATATACTTCCTGACTGCCACATTTATATACGTATCTGCCAGTAACCGTAACTGCACAGAGACATCCATCTGATCAACGATATACTTTTCAAATGTACCTATTAAGCGTGCATATTCCAATATTTTGTCCGTATCAACAAATATGGTCCTATCTCCCAATACATACAACGTTTTCGCAATCTCCTCTTTCAGCTCCTGGTCAGTATTGGCATCAGCATAGATTCTTCGCAGCTCTGGTAGCGCGGATTTATGCGCTGTATCGCGCAAAGCATCTACCAGATTATCGCGTAAAGGAAAAGCGACGCCTCTATCCGCTATAAATTGCACCATCTCATCTGTTACAGTTGGATTTCTCAATTGACCTAGCATAAATGGAAAGTACGCATAATTCCCTGGTAAATTTCTTTCGGCGCTTGAGACAAGTTGTAACAATTGAGGAACCATTGAACGATCAATATTTTGTGGGCTGAGTACTGCCAGAAGAAGATTAAAATTATTTTGTGCGCTTATTTGAGAATTGAAAAGCGCTGTCAGTAGCCGTGATGTATCTTGCGGACTGCCGATGCGATCCCATCCAGATGCAATCTGTGTGCGTACTTCAATGTCTTCCTTTTCATCTAGAAGAAGTGGAAGCAGTTGCGAGGACAAAGAACGATCTCCCAGCACTGCTAAAACAGAGACAATACTCCTTCGTATCGATACAACTATACTTTTATCCTGTAGTTTGGGTAGTAGTGTAGCAACGGTAGACGTATCACCTAAATTGCCTATAATAAAAGTAACCTGATCCCTGGTATCGTACTGCAAGTTGGTGTCGAAAAGCATGGGTAGCAGCCTGGTTACTAACGAGCGCTCGCCGTAAGTTCCTAGCGCGATGGCGATATCACTCCTTATGCCACCTGGAATGATTGTTTCAGCAAGAAGCTGCAACAGGCGTGTATTTATCTCTTCGTCTGTACGTCCAAGCTCCGCGAGCACTGCTGCCGCCCTTTTCTTGTTGGCAGCGTAGGACGTGCCCTCCATAATCTCGAACAGCCGCGTGACGATCTGTTGTTGCAGTGGCGCGACCTCTTGATCCATGCCAGCGTTGGCCGCGAGGCAGCGCCCGGCCAGCATGACGTTCGTCTCGAATATGTCATCCTCCAGCGCCAGCAATTTTTCTACCAGCGGCTTTATCTCGGACGTGCTTCCGGCGTAGAGCAGGATCACCTCTTCCCACCACGGCTCGCCGCGATGCTTCAGCAAATCATCTAACAGGCCCTTAGCCAATACGTAGCGCGCCACGAAGTACTCCTGGAACGTCAGGTGCAAGAAGCCGTACCAGCCCTCTGCCTGCTCCTTCAGCAGACCCGTATCCGCGCTGATCTCCTCCAACACCTGCTCCCTTTGATCGGCCCGCAGCCCCGCGCCTGGCAAGAAGCGTCCAATCAGCGTGAGCAACGGCTCTTCTGGAAAATAGCGCTCGTGTCGCCCATGAAAATGCCATGCCACCTCCTCTAACATCCTCCTCTTATCTTCAACGTTTAGTCCTGAGAAGCGCTGAATATTCTTCGCTTTCTTATCCCATTCGTACAGCAGCATATCGACACACTGCTTATACAGTTCCGCCCTGCGTTCTGGCAATCGCTCATGTTGCTCATACAGCCGCTCGTACAAGAGAACGATCAGCGAGAGCAGCAGAGGATTGGCCGCCAGCGTCTGTATGCGAAGATTGTTCTCCAGTTGCGCGTTCAGGTCTCTTCCCTGCTGCACCCTCCGCGCATCCTGCGTCCCAAACCATCCGCTTACGAACTGATGAATATCCTCAGGACGAAACTCCAGCACCTCAAGCTCGGTGAACGCGGCCAGAGGCGCGCGCTGTCTATAGCCCGCGCTGCGCGCAGTCACCACAATATACGCCTTCTGATAGCGCGTCGCAACCTGGGTAATCGCGTCGAAGACACGCCTGTACGCTGCCTCGCGCTCATCTTCTATTCTCCCGACCGCCCCCTCGTCAAGCGCGTCCAGCAGCAGAATAAGGTTGCCAGAGTCTAATTGTTGCTCGATATATGCTCGTGCCTCTGCCTGTGGAAAGCCGTAGAAGCGCTCCCATCTCTCGGCCACGAACTCCAACAGGTTTGCGTGCCCCGACTCCGCGAACCTGCTCAACTCCACGTAGACCGGCAGGTCCGGCAGTCCACTGAGTTGCTTATCCAGCGCCTGCACCGTCAGGTACTTCAGAAGCGTCGTTTTGCCCGCGCCTGGATCGCCCAGGAGTAAGCACTGCTTATTGTCGCGCAGGGCCTGCGCCGGATCGATCGCCTGCTTTGCGTAGTTCTCCTCCAGCCGCCGCCTGACTACCTGCAAGAAGACGTTCGGGTCCGGCTCCCTCTGCAACTCCGCCAGTGTGCCCGTCGCGTTCGCCCGCACATCCTGCTGTAGCTTCAACTGCACGTATACACTTACCACCTCAACAGGCTTCGTCATATCCAGTATCTTGATTGACGACACCATATCATCCTGCCGCAGCCGCTCTCTATAGAAGCGTACATGCTCATCCAGCGCCCTTTTGCGCGCCTCCTCCTCCGCCACGCGCGCGGCCTGCTCCTCTTGCGACCTCCTTTGCTGCTCCCTTTCCGCCTTCTCCTGTTCCTCTTTGCGCCTCTGCTCTTCCCGCTCTTCCTTCTCGCGTTCACTCCTGCTAGTAAGCCACACAGTTAAAGGTGTATTCGCCCACAAAGCAACGGCACCAATAATTGCAACGATAATCGCGACGGCAATCACCGGGCTGGTCCAACTGCTAGAATCTCCGCCAGAAGAACTCGTGCTCGTAGGAGTCGCTGTAGCGCTCTGGGTAGCAGTCGCAAAAGGCGACACCACTATACTAACATTATACGCCGCCTCGCTAGCTAGCGCTGTTTTTGCTTGCAGTAAAAGGCACAGTGAGGTACAGAAGAAGAACCCCAGCAAAAGTACTAGAATACCGCGCCTGATCATTCTCGCTCCATCGCTACTCTGCCATAGCTCCAACATTTGGAGTACATTGTCACTTATTTTTTGCTTTCTATATAGAGGAAGAAGGCATTCTGCTTTCAATAGCATAGAAGTATCTATCTATATGATTGTATGCGCGCCTGCCCATTATTGCATGATAGCACCGGTTTGACAAGAGGAAAGAAATAAATTTGAAAAGAGGAAGCATAATGAAGGAGGTTTTACCCGCCTATTCAATCTTTCATAAAAACTATATTTACTTTTATTTAACCTCTTATCTTAAGAACACATTATATACAGATTAGAGCGCGCTTAATGTTTTTATTGCTGACTTGTATATCAGCGATTAATACTTTATTCTATATTCGATGCTCATCTAAAATCTCAGAGCAGCTTATTCTTATCAGGAATTACAAAAATTTTCTGGAGGGTTAGTATGCCGGTAGTAACCGATTGGGGTACATCCATCATTACCTCATTTACAAACGCGATGGCACTCGTCTTTGCCT
>Ga0066790_10000599_pt1 | contig 13891 bp, 11 predicted proteins | sample OrgsoiDNA2013050_FD_70963 | JGI IMG/M metagenome (GOLD analysis project Ga0066790, IMG submission 70963) | Permafrost soil microbial communities from the Arctic, to analyse light accelerated degradation of dissolved organic matter (DOM) -... | ecosystem: Environmental > Terrestrial > Soil >...
CCGACCACCAGCGACTTCATGTTGATCGAGGCCATGAAGTCCGCGGGACCGAAGATGATGGTCTCCAGCCGCGGCGAGGCGGCCGCGATCGCGTCGACGTTCACCAGGCCCATGGCGTTCTCGATCTGGGCTTCGATGCCGATCCGGCCGACCGGCAGGCCCACCGTCTTCTCAATCTGGGTGAGCAGCAGGTCCAGCGCCTTGACCTGCTCGGCGTCCTGCACCTTCGGCAGCATGATGCAGTCCAGGTTGGGTCCCGCGCCCTCGACCACCGTGATCACGTCCCGGTAGGTCCAGTGCGTGGTCCAGTCATTGACCCGGACGACGCGGATCTTGCCGCTCCAGTCCCCGGTATTGAGCGCGTCGACGATGGTGTGCCGGGCGCTTTCCTTGACCAGCGGCGCGCAGGCATCCTCGAGGTCCAGGAAGACCTGGTCGGCCGGCAAGCCCTGGGCCTTCTCCAGGAAACGCGGGTTGCTGCCGGGTACGGCCAGGCAGGAGCGGCGCGGGCGCTGGCGGTCGGCCGGATGCGCGGGTTCGGTCATCATGTCGGGTCGTCTCATCCTTCGGTTGTCGCCCCGGCCAGGGCTCCCGGCCGGCTTGGCCATGGCCGGAGCTTATGGGCGCGGCGTATCTCATCGATGATTCCGCTGATGATGGCGGTAATTTGGAAATCCTTCGGAGTAAAGACAGCGGCGACGCCCTGCGTGCGGAGGGCCCGGGCGTCCGCCGCCGGGATGATGCCGCCGACCACTACCGGGATGTCCCCCGCCCCGGACTGGCGCAGCCGGCGCAGCACGTCGGGCACCAGTTCGGCGTGCCCACCGGAGAGGATCGAGAGCCCCACGCAGTGCACGTCCTCGGCGACCGCGGCCGCCGCGATCTGCTCCGGGGTGAGCCGGATGCCCTGGTAGATCACCTCGAAGCCGGCGTCGCGGGCCCGCACGGCGATCTGCTCGGCGCCGTTGGAGTGACCGTCCAGGCCCGGCTTGCCCAGCAGCAGGCGCAGCCTGCCCGCGCCGATCTCCGCGGCGGTACCCGCCGCCGCGGCACGGACCGAGGCCATGTCCGCACCCGTATCCGCGCCCGGGTCCTTGCCCGGGTCCCTGTTCTTCCCGGCGGCCATCGCCACCGGGGCACCGCTGATCCCGGTGGGGGCCCGGTACTCGCCGAATATCCGCCGCAGTACGAGTGACCATTCGCCCGTGGTCACTCCCGCCCGCGCGCAGGCCAGGGTCGCGCTCATCAGGTTGACGTTCTCGCGCGCCGCGTCGGCCCGGAGCCGGCCGAGGGCGGCACGGACCTCCGTCTCGTCGCGCCGGGTGCGCCACGCCGCCAGGTCGGCCAGCACCGCGCGGGCGTAGGCGGGGTCCACATGGTGCACCGCGGTGTCGGTGTCCGCGGTGAGCGGGCTGGGCTCGGTGGCCTGGAAGCAGTTGACGCCGACGACCTTGTCCGCGCCGGATTCCATCCGGGCACGGCGGGCCGCGTGCGAGGCGACGAGCTGTGCCTTGAGGTAGCCGGACTCCACCGCCGGTATCACCCCGCCCATCGCCTGTACCGTGGCGATCTCCGCCTCGGCGCCCGCCATCAGCTCGGTGGTCTTAGCCTCCACCACCGGGGAGCCGTTGAACAGGTCGCCGTACTCCAGCAGATCCGACTCGTACGCGAGCACCTGCTGGATGCGCAGGCTCCACTGCTGGTCCCAGGGCCGGGGCAGGCCGAGCGCCTCGTTCCAGGCGGGTAGCTGCACGGCCCGGGCGCGGGCGTCCCGGGACAGGGTGACGGCCAGCATCTCCAGCACAATGCGCTGGATATTGTTCTCCGGCTGCGCCTCGGTCAGCCCGAGCGAGTTGACCTGCACGCCGTAGCGGAAGCGGCGGCGGCCGGGATCGGTGATCCCGTACCGCTCCCGGGTGATGGTGTCCCAGAGCCGGGAGAAGGCCCGCATCTTGCACATCTCCTCGACGAAGCGGACGCCCGCGTTGACGAAGAAGGAGATCCGCCCGACGACGTCCCCCATCTGCTCCGGCGCGATCTGCCCGGAGTCACGGACGGCATCCAGCACGGTCATCGCGGTACACAGCGCGAAGGCGATCTCCTGCACGGGGGTCGCCCCCGCCTCCTGGAGGTGATAGCTGCAGACGTTGATGGGATTCCACTTCGGCATCCGGGCGACCGTGTAGGCGATCACGTCGGTGGTCAGGCGCACCGAGGGGCCCGGCGGGAAGACGTACGTTCCGCGCGACAGGTACTCCTTGATGATGTCGTTCTGCGTGGTGCCGGTCAGCGCGGCGATGTCGGCACCCTGCTCCTCGGCGACGACCTGGTAGAGCGCCAGCATCCACATGGCCGTGGCGTTGATCGTCATCGAGGTGTTGGTCCGCTCCAGCGGGATGTCCGCGAAGAGGGCCCGCATGTCACCGAGGTGCCCGACCGGGACGCCGACCCGCCCGACCTCGCCGCGGGCCAGGACATCGTCGGCGTCATAGCCGGTCTGGGTGGGCAGGTCAAACGCCACGGACAGGCCGGTCTGGCCCTTGGCGAGGTTGCGGCGGTAGAGCGCGTTGGACTCCCTCGCGGACGAGTGCCCCGCGTAGGTCCGCATCAGCCAGGGGCGTTCCCGGGCAGCCTGCCGTGTCTCCTGGGGCTCCTCGGTCATGCCGACCTCATCCTCACACGTTCCGGACCGGCTCACACGTTCCGGAACCGGTTGATCTCGGTGATGTGCTTGGCGCGCAGCTCGGGATCACGCACGCCCAGGCCCTCTTCCGGTGAGAGGCACAGCACCCCGACCTTCCCATGATGCAGGTTCCGGTGGACATCCATCGCGGCCTGGCCCGTCTCATTCAGCGGATACACGACCGACATGGTCGGATGGATCATGCCTTTGGAGATCAGCCGGTTGGCCTGCCATGCCTCGCGGTAGTTCGCGAAGTGCGAGCCGATGATGCGCTTGAGGCTCATCCACAGGTAGCGGTTGTCGTATTCGTGCATGAACCCGGAGGTTGAGGCGCAGGTCGCGATCGTGCCGCCGCGGCGGGTCACGTAGACCGAGGCGCCGAACGTCTCCCGGCCGGGGTGCTCGAAGACGATGTCCACGTCCTCGCCGCCGGTCAGGTCGCGGATCCTGCTGCCCAGGCGCTTCCACTCCTTGGGGTCCTGGGTGTGCTCGTCCTTCCAGAACCGGTAGTCCTCGGCGCTGCGGTCGATAATCAGCTCGGCCCCCATCGACCGGCAGAGCTCCGCCTTTCGCTCACTGGAGACGACGCAGATCGGGATGGCCCCGCCGGCCAGGGCGTACTGGGTGGCGTAGGAGCCGAGGCCACCGCTGGCGCCCCAGATGAGCACGTTGTCGCCCTGCTTCAGGCCGGCGCCGTTGCGCGAGACCAGCTGCCGGAAGGCGGTGGAGTTCACCAGTCCCGGCGTCGCCGCTTCCTCCCAGGTGAGGTGCTTGGGCTTGGGCATCAGCTGATTGGTCTTGACGATGGCCAGCTCGGCCAGCCCGCCGAAGTTGGTCTCGAAGCCCCAGATGCGCTGCTCCGGATCCATCATGGTGTCGTTATGCCCGTCGGAGCTCTCCAGCTCGACGGACAGACAGTGGGCGACGACTTCCTCGCCGGGCTTCCACACGTTCACGCCGGGACCGGTGCGCAGCACCACGCCCGCGAGATCCGAGCCGACCACGTGGTAGGGCAGGTCGTGCCGCGCGGTGAGCTCGGAGAGCTTCCCGTAGCGGCGCAGGAAGGCGAAGGTGGAGACGGGCGAGAAGATGGAGCTCCACACGGTGTTGTAGTTGACGGCGCTGGCCATGACGGCGATGAGGGCCTCGCCGAGACCGAGTTCAGGGACCGGCACCTCTTCTATGTGCAGCGACTTGCGCGGGTCGCGGTCACGAACGTCGAGACCGTCGAACATGTGCTCCTCGTCCCGGTGCAGGGTGACGGCCCGGTAGGCCTCGGGGAGCGGCAGCGCGGCGAAGTCTCCCGTCTGGCTACCGGGATCGAGGATGGTATTGAGGATTTCTTTCATGGTTGCCTCCTGCCAGGCCGTACCTTGCGTCAAGGGCGCGCAGGCCGTCCGGGAGACCGCGCCGCCACACTGATGGCGGCACCCATGTGCGAATGTCCGGGCCGTGGGGGCCCTGTCCCGGCCGCTGCACTGCGGCCTTTGGCGCTCAGTGTCTGCCGCGTCCGGCCGCTACGCTGCGGCCTTTGGTCCTCAGTGTCCGTCGCATTTACCTGAATTGTCTATTAAGAATTAGGCGCAACAGTTAAGCAACTGCTTGATGGTCGCCTGGACCAGGTATTTCGCCCAGCGCACGGAAGAGTTAATCTGCACCCGTGCGGGGAACGCCGGCGTCCGTACCGCGAAAGGCGGAGCGTAAATATGCCCGAACTAGCCTATTCCGACATCAAGATCGGTGATGACGCGTCGCTGACCAGGACGATCACGGAAGCACATATCGTGAATTTTGCCGGCATCACCGGAGACTTCAACCCGGTTCATGTTGACGCCGAATTCGCGCAGCAGTCGATGTTCGGGGAGCGCATCGCGCACGGCATGCTCATGGCCGGCTTCATCTCGACGGTCCTGGGCATGCAACTGCCCGGGCCGAACGCCATCTACCTCGGCCAGGAACTAAAATTCACCGCCCCGGTCAAAATTGGCGACACGGTGACGGTCACGGCGACCGTGACGGAGAAGCGCGACGACAAGCGGATCATCAAGCTTCAGACCACCGTGGTGAATCAAAAGGGTGAAAAAGTGGTCGACGGCAACGCGGTCATCAAGAAGCTGGGCCTGTAAAAGAGCACCAGATGGTCACCCTGCGTGGCTCAGTCCTGGAGTGCGCGGAGAATGCGGCCGAGTTCGGCGCGATCGGCCGCGCTGAGCCGGCCGAAGACCCGTTCGGCCTCTGCCCCGCGCGCCGCGCGGATCGAGTCGAGGATCGTGGCGCCGTGGCCGGTCACCTCGACCAGGGTGGCCCGCCGGTCGGCGGGGTCCGGGCGCCGCTGGACCAGGCCATGGGATTCGAGCGCGTCAACAACCTCGGTAGCCGAGCGGGCCGCGATGTGCAGATGGTCAGAAAGCTCCGACAGGCGCATCGTGCCGTACCGCTTCAGCACGCGCAGTGCGCGCAGCTGGGACGGACTGATGTCCCAGGGCGCCAGGGCCTCCTGGGACATCTCGCGCAGCCGCCGGGCCACCGCCCAGAACGCCTCGGACAGCGGCTCGTCGCCCGCCGATTCACGAACCTCCGGCTTCGCACGCTCCTGGGCCACGCGGAATAGCCTATCAGCTTTTCGTGTTGTAGCCTCACATTGAGGTTACCTCAGCATAGACGTCCGTTCCGGGGCCCGTGTATCCGAGCACGGGCTCCCCCCGGCAGAATCGAGAAGCTCTTGGCGTCCCCCCACACGAATCGGGATAGCAGCAAACCCAGCCGCGCTCGCGGCTCAAGGACGGTCACGGCCGCGGAGAAGGCACAGGCCCGGGAGGTGTCCCTGCGCCGCATTGGGCGGCTGTTCACCCCCTACCGCTGGCCACTGGCCATCGTCACCACCATCATCGTCGCCTCATCCATCGTGAGCCTGGCCTCCCCATTCCTGCTCCGCGCGGTGATCGACAACGCCCTGCCGCAGAAGAACCTGTCCCTGCTGGCCTGGCTCGTCATCGGCATGGTCGCCGTGGCCGCCATCACCTCCGCCTTCGGCGTGATCCAGACCTGGATCAGCACCAGGGTCGGCCAGCAGGTCATGCACGGGCTGCGCACCAGCGTCTTTGCCCACCTGCAGCGACAGTCCATCGCGTTCTTCACCCGGACCCGCACCGGCGAGGTCCAGTCCCGCATCACCAACGACATCGGCGGCATGGAATCGGTCGTGACCTCCACCGCCACCTCCATCGCGGCCAACCTCACCACCGCGGTCGCGACCGCGGTCGCCATGGTGGCCCTGTCCTGGCGGCTGTCGCTCATCTCGCTGGTCGTGATGCCGCCGGCCATCTACCTGACCCGCAAGGTCGCCCGCATGCGCCGCGCCATCACCGCCGAGCAGCAGCGCGAACTGGCCAACCTCAACGTCACCATCGAGGAAGGCCTCTCGATCAATGGCGTCCAGCTGGCCAAGACGATGGGCACCGGCCCGTCGCTGGTCGAGCGGTTCACGGCCTCCTCGGCCCGGCTGATCGATCTGGAGTTGCGCTCCCAGCTGGCCGGGCGCTGGCGGATGGCCTCCCTGACCATCATCTTCGCCGCGATCCCCGCGATCATCTACCTCGCCGCCGGGCTGCCGGTGACCGCGGGTGCGGTTACCATCGGCACCCTGATCGCCTTCACCACCCTGCAGAACAGTTTGTTCCGCCCGCTGACCGGGCTGCTCAACACCAGCGTTTCCGTGATCAGCTCGCTGGCGCTGTTCGCGCGGATCTTCGAGTACCTGGACCTGCCGGTCGAGGTCGATGAGCCCGCCCACCCGGTCGAGATCGATCCCGCCCAGGTCACCGGGCACGTCCGCTTCACCGACGTGAGCTTCACCTACCCCGGCGCAGACCGGCCTGCCGTCAGCGGCATCGATCTGGACGTCCCGGCCGGGAGCACGGTCGCCCTGGTCGGTGAGACCGGATCGGGCAAGACCACGCTGGCTTCGCTGATCGCCCGGCTCTACGACCCCAGCCGCGGCAGCATCCGCATCGATGGCATCGACCTCCGCGACCTGCGGTTCGCCGACCTCACCGCGATCGTGGGCGTGGTCAGCCAGGAGACGTACCTGCTGCACACCACGGTCCGGGAGAACTTGCGCTACGTCCGGCCCGGGGCCACCGACGCGGAGATCGAGGACGCGGCGCGGGCCGCCCAGATCCACGACCTCATCGCCAGCCTGCCCGACGGCTACGACACCATGGTCGGATCGCGCGGGCACCGGTTCTCCGGCGGTGAGAAGCAGCGCATCGCGATCGCCCGGACCCTGCTGCGCGACCCGCGCGTGCTCGTGCTGGACGAGGCGACCAGCGCCCTGGACACCGAAACCGAGCGCTCTGTGCAGAGGGCGTTCGACGCCCTGGCGCAGGGCCGCACCACGATCACCATCGCCCACCGGCTGTCCACCGTGCGCAACGCCGACCAGATCGTCGTCCTGAACCACGGCCGCGTCACCGAGGCTGGCACCCACACCAGCCTCATCGCCAGCAACGGCCGTTACGCCGCTCTCGCGGCCTGACCGCCCGCGCCCGGAACCTCAGCGAGCGCCGGGCCGGCCGGTTGCTTACGCCGGCCGCCCGGACGCGCCGCCGAGATAAAGGGCGCCGATCTCCGGGTTGTCGAGCACCTCGCTCCCGCTGCCGGTCAGCCGCACCCGGCCGTTTTCCAGCACGACCCCATGAGTGGACAGCCGCAGGCCGGCCCGTGCGTTCTGCTCCACCAGGAGGACCGTCTTGCCGGCCCGGTTCATCGCGATGACCGCGTCGAAGACCGAGCGCAGCACCTTCGGCGACAGGCCCATCGACGGCTCGTCCAGGATGATCAGGGACGGGTCGAGCATGAGGCTCCTGGCGAACTCGACCAGCCGCTGCTGGCCGCCGGACAGGCTGCCCGCCTTCTTCGGGGCCCAGTCGGCCACCTGGGGAAACATCTCGTGCACCTGGGCGCGCCTGCGGGCCAGCAGCTTGCGGTCGCTGAGCGTGTAGCCGCCGAGGTCAAGGTTCTCGGCGACGGTCATGTCCCGGAACAGGCTGTGGTGCTGGGGCACGTGCACCATGCCCATGCCCAGGATCTGCCGGGGGCTGCGCCCGGCGATGGGCTCGCCGCGCAGCAGCACCTGGCCGCGGCGCGGCCGCAGCAGTCCGCTGATGTTCCCCAGCAGGGTCGATTTGCCGGCCCCGTTGGGACCGACAATGCAGGTGATGCCGCCCTCGGGAACGGTGAACGACACGTCGTGCAGGATGTCGCCACCACCGTATCCCGCGTAGAGGCCCTCGACGGTCAGGGCCACCCCGCTAGGCATCAGCACCGTCCGGGCTGGGCTCGTCGTCCAGCGACGCCCCGAGGTAGGCGTCCAGCACCCGCGGGTCGGTCGAGATGATCTCCGGCGGCCCGGCCGCCACCACGGTGCCGTAGTCCAGCACCGTGACCTGATGGCACAGCCCCATGACGAACTCCATGTTGTGCTCCACGATCAGGAAGGTGGTGCCCCGGGCGTTGAGATCGCGGATCCGCGCGGCGATGGTCTGGATGAGCGACGGGTTCACGCCGCCGGCCGGCTCGTCGAGCAGCACGATGGCCGGGTCGGCGGCCAGTACCGTGGCCAGTTCGAGCAGCTTGCGCTGGCCGTAGGACAGGGTGCCGGCCAGGGCGCTGGCGTACTGGTCGATCCCGGTGAACTCCAGCAGTTCGCGCGCGTGGCGCCGGTCCGCCGCGCCGCCGGCCCGGGCCAGCAGGCTGCCGCGCTCGCGGCTGGGCTTCGCGGCCACCAGCATGTTCTCCAGCAGCGTGAGCCGCGGGAAGATCCTCGTCAGCTGGAACGTGCGCCCCAGGCCGCGGCCGAAGACCTTCTGCGCGGATTCGCCCGTGATGTCCTGGCCGGCCAGGTAGACCGCGCCGGAGTCCGGCCGCTCGTACCCGGTCATGATGTTGAACAGCGTGGTCTTGCCGGACCCGTTCGGGCCGATCAGGCCCGTGATGGAGCCCTCCGCCACGGTCAGCGAGCAGTCGTCGAGCGCCTGCACGCCGCCGAAGGCCTTGGAGATCCCCTCCGTGCGCAGCTCGGCGGTCATGACGGAGTGCCTTCCCGCCGGCCGGCCGGCCGCGGGGCGGACGCCGTGGAGGTGCCGGGCGCGGCCATGTCCGGTGGCGTGCCGTCCGGTGGCGCACCGTCCGGGGCCGCGCCTTCCGCGACCGCGCCGCCGTCCGCGGTGGTCACAGGTACCGAACGGTCCCGGGAACGGGATCGCAAACTTGTGATCCGTTCGCCCAGGGTGGGCAGCACACCGCGCGGCAGGAAGATAATCACGAGCAGGAAGACCGCGCCCAGCAGGATCTCGCTGAGGTAGTCGTTGGTGAACTGCACGGTCAGCCACTGCTGCACGGGCTCCAGGATCAGCGCACCCAGCGCGGGCCCGAAGACGGTGCCCAGGCCGCCGAAGAACCCCATCAGCGCCAATTGCAGGTCGAACAGCGGGTCGAACGCGGATTGCGGGTGGACGGCGGCGATGAAGTAGTACCACAGGCCCCCGAGCAGCCCGGTAATGAGGGCGGACAGCACCAGGGCGCCCAGCTTGGCCCGCATGGGGTGCACGCCGAGGCTGCGGGCACGGTCCTCGTCGTCCCGGATCGCGCGCAGGTGCAGGCCGAAGCGCGACCGCCGGATCAGCCACGAGAGCGCCAGCGTGACCGCGGCGATCACCATGGCCAGGTAGTAGAACGGGTCGTTGTACGTCCCCGGCGCCCAGTTGAGGATGGGCGCGTCGATGCCGACGGTGCCGCCGGTGAAGGAGAAGTTGAACGCCATCAGCTGGAAGATGAAGAAGATGGCGATCGTGATGACGACGAATGTGTGCCGCCGGACCCGCAGCGCGACCAGGCCGACCGGCACCGCGACGGCGGCGGCCACGATCGCGGCCAGCGGCAGCAGCGCGAACACCGTGTCGCCGGACAGCTTCCAGTCTTTGGCCCCGATCGCGACCGTGTACATCCCGCTGCCGAAGAACACCGCGTGGCCGAGGGACAGATAGCCGGAGTACCCGGAGAAGATGTTCCAGGCCGACGCCGCCGCGATGAAGATCAGCGCGTCGAACCCGTACGTGGTGGCGAGCGGGTTGGGAAACACCAGCGGGAAGACCGCGAACACGGCCAGCAGCACGACCAGGCCGCCCGACGTCAGCAGTGTGCGGTGACCCTTTACCCCGGCGGATAGCCGGGCCGGCGATCGAACGGCAGATGGCGTCATTGGGCCCGCACCGCCTTCCGGCCGAACAGACCCGACGGGCGGACGGTCAGCACGATGACCAGCGCGGCGTAGAACACCACGATGGCCCAGTTGGGCGACCAGATGTCGACCAGGGACTCGACGGTGATCATGAAGACGGCGGCCACCAGGGCGCCGCCGATACTGCCGAGGCCGCCGAGGATGACGATGGCCAGCAACCGGGAGATCAGGTCGTAACCGCTGTTGGGGTTGAACCCGCCGCTGGTGGCGCCGTAGGCCATCCCGCCCGCCGCGGTCACCGCGACGCCGATCCCGAACGTGATCGCGGCGACCCGGTTGACGTCGATGCCGATGAGCCGGGCCGCGGTCGCGTCCTGCATGGTGGCCCGGACGCCGCGGCCGAACCGGGACCGGTACAGCAGCAGGTAGATCGCCGCCACCAGGGCCACGGCGAGAATGAAGCAGTAGACGTAGATGTCGTTGATGTAGAAGCCGCCCAGCGAGAAGCTCGAGTTGATGTAGGAAGCGTTGAGCGTGATCGAGTTGGCGCCGAAGATCCAGTACAGCGCGCCCTCGAGGATGATCGCGACCGCGAAGCACGCCAGCAGGGACATGGACGTGCGCTCGCTGCCGCGCAGCGGCCGGATGACCGCGGTGTGGATGATCAGCCCCAGCAGGAACATGGCCGGCATCGTGATCAGCAGACCGAGGAACAGATCGATGTGCAGGTGCACAGAGAGCACGTAGCTGAGATAGCCGCCGACGATCACCAGGATCCCCTGGGCGACGTTAATGATGTCGAGCACGCCGAAGATCAGGGTGAGCCCGACCGCCATCAGCGCATAGACTCCGCCGCCCAGTATCCCGTCGGCGATGGCTGGGTAAATCTGGTGTGCCATCTCAGCTCCGTGCCGCTCCGTCCGTTATGGGCTGCTTTTACTGGCCCCAGTTGGGCTTCGGGTAGAGGATCTTCACCGAGCCGGGATCTCCGGCTGGAAGGACCTGAACGAACTTGCCGCTCTGCCACTGGAAGATGTAGGCGGTCGCGGACAGGTTCTCGCCCAGCGAGTTGAACTTGACCGCACCCTGCACGCTGTTCAGCGACGCACCGCTGTGCAGGTAGCTGATCAGCTTGGTGTTGTCCACGCTGCCGATGTGGGTCAGGGCCTGGTCGACGACCTCACCGACCGAGTAGGCCTCCGCGATGTCGGCGTTGATAGCCGACGCGGTGCCGCCGTACTTCGCCACGTAGGCCTTGACCATCGCCTGGCTCAGCGTGTTGGACGAGCCGCCGTACCAGGCGTCGGGGACCATCATCCCGTCCGCGTTCTTCACCCCGACCACCTTGGTGAACGCGCTGCCCTGGTCCGGGCCGGCCGCCGCGATGAAGATCTTCGGGTTGTAGCGCTGCTGCTCGAACGCGGTCATGAACGACGATACGGTCGGAACGTCGGTCGAGCCGAGCACGACCGCGTCCGGCTTGGACGACGCCACGTTGTCGGCGGGCGCCTTGTAGTCGGCGACCTCCTCCGGGAAGATGTTCGAGTACTTGGTGGCGATCCCCAGCGGCTGCAGCTCACTCTTGGTGAGCTGCACCTGGGGAGTGGCGAACGGGTCGTCGGCCATCGGGTAGGCCGCGCTCGTCGGCCGCTGACCGGCGGGCAGCGACTTGATCCAGGCGGTGAACGGATCCAGCTCGTTCGCGACCGGCAGGCTCACGTCGAAGACGTTGTTCAGCTTCTGCGCGAACACCGACGTTGCGCCGCCCGCACCCTCGACGAACGCGAAGCCGTACCGGTGAGCCACCGCGGCGGCCGGCGCGGTCAGCAGCGACGAGAACGGGCCGAAGGTCAGCGCCACGTGATCGGCGTTGATGAGCGTCTGGTAGTTGGTCACGACCTGAGTCGGCGAGCTGTTGTCGTTGAGGATCTTCACCTCGACCTTGCGGCCGAGAATCCCGCCTTGCGCGTTCACCTGGCTGGCCCAGAACTGGTAGCCCTGCTGGTACGCCTGGCCGTCCGCGCTGAAGTCTCCGGTGAGCGACAGGGACGCGCCGATCACGATGGGTGATTTATTTGCTCCGCCACCACCGGTGGAGGGGGTGCTGCCGCTACTGCTGCAGCCCACGACGAGGGCAGCCGCAGCCGCAGTCGTGGCGCTCATGCTCAGGAACCGGACGCCGCTCTGACGACGGGACCTCTGAGGTTTCATTCCGGTCCTCCCTTCGGGGGTTTATGAGTGTCGAATTTGGTTTCTCATGCTGATCCCCCCACAACTGGACCCCCGACATCTGGCTCGGCCCCGCCGGGCATGCCTGCCCCCCCGCCGGGGTGGTCGGGTTCCAGCCCGTCCGATACTTCCACGTTCTCACTCACCAAAGTGACCCCTGAGGAATCAGCCTGCATCTGTAGCAAGGCGGCGAAATCCTCGCCGCCGTGGCCGCGGCCGACGAGGCCCTGGACAAGCTGGTGGACCGTGGCCGCCACCGGCAGCGGGACCTCCCGCTCCCGCGCCGCCGCCAGCCCGAGGTCAAAATCCTTGCGCAAGAGGGTCGCGGTGAAGGTCGGATGGAAGTCGAGGTTCACGAGCGCGGGCGTCTTGTAACGGGAGAACGTGGAGCCCATCACGCTGTTGTTGAGGCACTCCAGCAGCGCGTGCCGGCTGACCCCGTACTGCTGGGCGAGGATCGCGACCTCGGCCAGCGACTGGGCCACGACCCCCAGCAGGAGGTTGTGGCACAGCTTCACGATCCGGGCGGTCTCCCCTTCACCGACGTACGTGGCTCCGGCGCCGAGCAGGTCCAGGTAGGGGCGGGCCTGATCGAACGTCTCGCGGGGGCCGGACACGGCCAGCGTGAGCCGTCCGGCCTCGGCCACCTTGGCGTTGCCCATCACCGGGGCGGCCAGCAGCGCGGTGCCGCGCTCGGCCAGGCGCTCCCGGACCTGCTGGGACGCCTCGGCGGAGACCGTGGAGCAGTCGACCACGATTGCGGGCACGGACGGGGCCTCGATCAGGCCCCCGGGGCCGAGCAGCACGTGAATCAGGTCATCTGAGCCGCCGACCGTGACGAAGACGAGGTCGGTCTCGCCGAGGTCCGCCACCGTCTCGGCGACGCTGGCCCCACGGGCCGCGAGCGGCTCAGCTTTGGCCTTTGTCCGGTTGTACACCGACAGGTCGCATCCGGCCGCTAGCAGCCGGAACGCGAGCGCGGACCCCATTCGTCCGGTACCGAGCCAGCCCAGCCGGTACTTTAGGTCTGTCCTGGCCATCGGGCCACCCCTCGCGTCTTCCGCGTCGCAGCCAATGTGGATACCGCCTCAGCCTGACACGTGAGGTGCCAGGCAGCGACGCCGTGATGTGCAACCCAATCGTTTGGGACGCGCTTCACAATCGTTTGCGCAATGAGCGTGGCCCAACTGCCAGTAGTTTGTCAAACAGTCTCCGGGGACATTACTGGATTGAAATGCAATCGTGTGCAAAACTGGCCCACATGGCCGATGGCAGGCTCGAGGCAGCGATCAGCCACTGGGCTCCGCGGTTTACCGCTGCGGGCGTGTACCCGGTGGATTTCGACCGCATCACCTCCGCGCTCAACAGCTGGGACGAGTGGTGCCAGGGCTGGAGCCAGGCCGCGGCTCAGCACGCTGAGCTCGGCCATCAGGCCCTGGAGCAGGGCCGGCTCCGGTCGGCGGGTGGTCACCTGGCCCAGGCCGCGGTCTATTACCACTTCGCGAAGTTCCTCTTCGTTCACGACATGGACCAGCTGCGGGCCGCCCACGAGCGGGCCGTCGGGTGCCTGACGGCCGCGCTGCCGTACCTGGACCCGCCCGGCACCCGGCTGGAGATCCCGTTCGGGGGCGCGGTCATCGCGGCCGTGCTGCGCCAGCCGGCCGGCCCGGGCCCGCATCCGGCCGTGGTGCTGATTCCGGGGCTGGATTCGGCCAAAGAGGAGTTCGGCGCCGTCGAAC
>Ga0066790_10000600_pt1 | contig 13890 bp, 10 predicted proteins | sample OrgsoiDNA2013050_FD_70963 | JGI IMG/M metagenome (GOLD analysis project Ga0066790, IMG submission 70963) | Permafrost soil microbial communities from the Arctic, to analyse light accelerated degradation of dissolved organic matter (DOM) -... | ecosystem: Environmental > Terrestrial > Soil >...
CCGATCCGCCACTGAGATTGCTAAGGCGCTACATTCCCACCCTCCGGCTCGGTACTGTGGCTCTTGACCTCAGCTTCATGCTGCTGTTCCTGGTGGTGCTCGTGCTCTGGCAGGTAGTGCAGCATTAGAAGTGATGCAGCGTCCATAGGGGACCACGCTCCAAGGAGACGAGATGCCACTGACGCCCGCGGATGTGCGGAACAAGCAGTTCAGCACGACCAGGCTCAGGCCCGGCTACGACGAAGAGGAAGTCGATGCCTTCCTCGACGAGGTAGAGGCGGAACTCGACCGGCTGATCCAGGACAATGAAGAGCTCCGGGCCAAGCTGGCCGAGGTCCTGCGCGGCGGGAAGGCTCCGGCAACGGCGGCCCTCAACGCCCCTCATATCGAGCCTGTGCCTGAGTTGATGGTGGAACCGCCACGGCATGAGCCTGAGCGCCGCCCTGAGCCGGTGATGAGGCCGGTCGAGGACAATATGGATACGGCGGCCCGCGTCCTTGCCCTCGCGCAGCAGACCGCCGACCAGGCGATCGCTGACGCCAGGCGGGAGGCCGACGAGACGCTTGGCCGTGCCCGCCGTGAGGCTGACGACATCCTCACCAAGGCCCGTCGCCAGTCCGAGCAGATCACCAGCGATGCCCGGGCCCGCGCCGAGAGCCTGGAGCGCGACGCTCAGGAGCGTCACCGTCAGGCCATGGGCTCGCTCGTGCAGTCTCGCGAGGAGCTTGAGCGCCGGGTCGACGACCTGCGTGCGTTCGAGCGTGAGTACCGCAGCAGGCTCAAGGCTTACCTGGAAGGCCAGCTGCGCGACTTGGAGGCCGGTGCCGCGGACAGCGGCGTATTCCCGGCGATATCGACAAGCCCGCAGTCGGGCGTGCCTGCCGGGGTGGGTCGCATGGATGTCCGCAACGGCGGCCAGCCGTCCGTGGCTGGGTCCTACGGCGGCGTTCCCGAGCCGGTTGCTCACAACGGATCTGGCTTTCACCCGTCCGACACGGGCCAGCACGACCGTCGCTAGGGTCAGCACGACCGTCGCTAGCTCCCCGGGTGGGTTGCGGGCATCGCTAGCCAGTGGAGCCTGTCGGTGATCCTGTTCAGAATCGTCCTGTCGGTCGTCGTCGCGGCGGCCGGGCTGCTGGTGGCGGGCGTAGTGTCAGGCAGCCTGCTGCTGGTTTACCTGGCTATCGGCGTCGCGGCGCTGGCGCTGGTGATGCTGGTCATCGGCGTGGTCATCTGGCGCGAGGAGATCCTCGGGGGATCGTCGGCGCAGAGCCGGGCCGAGCCCGCAGCCGAGGCGCCGTCGTCTGAGCGTGAGCTGCCCGTCGTCGTCGGCACCGGCGGGCAGTTCGATGCCCGGCGGGCGGATTTGCCGAAGGCAGAGAGTAAGCGGGCAGAGAGGCCGAAGGCAGAGAGTAAGTGGGACGCGTGGTCTGGCGACACGAGTCCGGCTGACCCGGCTTCTCGGTCGGCGCCCGTCGTCGCGGAGCCAGAACCCAGCGAGCGAGGCTCTGGGGGGCGGCGGCGAACGGGCGCCCGGCCTGAGCCAGCGGTCCGGCCGACGTCGGCCGAAGCGCCGCCGCCCCGCGCCCCGGAGCCTGCTCGCACGACTGGCCCGGCGTCCGCGCCCCAGCCGAAGGGCCCGGCTGAGCCCTGGACACGCAGGCCCGCGACGGACCCCGAGCCCGTCAGGCGCACGGGAGCGCCAGAACCAGTTCAGCCGGCCGCCGCTGCGGCGTCGGCCTTGCCTCCGCAGACCGTGGCGACCAGCGTCCGGGCGGGCGGGCGGCGCGGCGGCGAGTCACGCGAGCCGGAGATCACGTCCCGGGCGGGACCGGGATCCGCGCCCGGAGACCGGCCAACGGCGAAGCCGGAGCCTGCTTCTTTGCCCGGCGCCCGAACCGCCCAGGCGTCGGCAGCCGGTGCCCTTAAGCCGCCCGCGCCCGCGACAGAGGTCCCGGCTAAGGCCGGCCCGGCCCCGGCCCCGGCCCCGCCTTCGCGGCCGGACGATCCGCCCAGCGTCGATGAGCTTCTGCGGCGCACCGGGCGATCGTCGGCGCAGGCCAACGTGACCGGCAGCGTGGGCACGCGGGACTCTGGCACGCGGGACTCTGGCACGCGGGACTCTGGTACGCCCGCATCGGAGTCGGCGTCAGCCAGGTCAGAGCCGGTGCCAGTCCCAGCCAAGTCGGCCTCGGCAGGGAAACCCGAACTGCCCAAGCCTGCCGCTGCCAGCGCGGTCCCGGTCCCGGTCCCGGCCAAGCAGAACCCAGCCCAGCCGGTACCGGTACCGGACCCGGACCCGGCGACACCCACGCCGACCGGTACCAGCGCCGCGTCGGGCAGCGGCGCTCAGGGGAGTTCCGCCCCGGCCAGTTCCGCCGCCCCGGCCGCCCCGGCCAGTTCCGCCTCGTCGTCAAGTCCCGCGCCAGCCACTCCTGCGCCAGCCACTCCCGCCCACACCGACGACGGCCCACCCGCCGAGCCGGCGGTGGCAGGTGGCAAAGAAGCGCAGGTGACGGTGGTTCCCGGAATCGGCAGGTATCATCTACCCGGCTGCATCCTCATCCGGTTCCTCGACACTGAGGACCTGCAGGTCATGACCGGGCAAGCGGCTGAGGCATCCGGCTGCGTGCCGTGCAAGGCCTGCCGCCCGGAGAAGTAGCGCCAGGCCAGGCCCGGCAGCTAGGCCGCATCCGGCTAAGCGCCGGGCGCTTCGGGCCGCCGGATCCAGAACGTAAGCCCGAGGCCGGGATCGGTGTGCTGTCGGCCGTCAGCCCCCGCGGCGTCGTCCGCCGGACCGTAGTCAGTGGCCAGCACCTCAGCGCTGATCGTCGCGCCATGCTCGGTGAGAGCCGCCGCCAGTTCCGCGTCAGCAGTAGCCCAGCGCAGCCAGATCCGGTCGGTCACCTCAAGCCCGTCGACCTTGCGGGCATCCTGGATCAGCCGAACAACCTCACGCGCATAACCCTCGCGGCGCAACTCGGGCGTGATGGTGACCTCTAGCGCCACGGTCTCGCCGGCTTCGGTAGCCACCGCCCAGCCCGCGAGTGGCGCCTGCGTGACGATGACCTCATCGGGCGTCACGCTGACGAGGGCTCCGTCCACCTCCACCTGCGCCGACCCGTCCGCGCGTAGCCGCGCGGCCAGGTCTGCCGGGTCCGCTGCCTCGATCGCGGCGGCGACGACCGGGGTATTGGTGCCGAATCGCCGGCCGAGGGCGCGGAAGCTGGGCTTGACGGCGTGGCTGACGAGTTCGTCGGCGGCGTCCAGCGGCTCCAGGATGCGGACGTTGAGTTCATCGGACACCTGGGCGCGCAGGTCATCCGGGAGACTGGCGAATCCGGCCGCCCCTACGAGCGCGCGGGCCAGCGGCTGGCGTACGCGCAGCACGGCCCCCGCCCGCGCCGACCTGCCGAGCTCGACCAGCCGCCGGGCCAGGGCCATCTGGTCGGCGAGGTCGCCGTCGATGAGGCCGACATCCGCCGTCGGCCACGACGCCAGGTGCACGGAGTCCGGCGGCTCTCCGGCGCGCAGGACACCCCACAAATAGTCGGTGATGAATGGCGTGATCGGCGCCATCAGCCTGGTGAGCGTCTCCAGGCAGGTATAGAGCGTCGCGAAGGCCGCGGCGCCGCCCGGCGTCGACGGGCCCGCCCAGAATCGCCGCCGGGACCGGCGCACGTACCAGTTGGACAGATCATCGATGAAGGCGGCCATCCTGCGCCCGGCGGCCGCGGAATCGAACGCCTCCAGCGCGGCTGTCGTGTCCTGGACCAGCGCGTGCAACTCACTGAGCAGCCACCGGTCCAGCACCGGTCGGGCCGCTACGGGCGGGGCCTCCGCCACCCGGCCAGGGGACCATGCAGACCCCGTCGCGGTGGCCGCGTTGGCGTAACGCACCAGGAACGACGTGGTGTTCCAGTAGGTCAGCAGCACCTTGCGCACGATCTCCTCGAGCGGGCCGTGGCCGATCTTCCTGGTCGCCCACGGCGAGCCGGCGGTGGCGAAGAACCAGCGGACCGCGTCCGCGCCGTGGGCATCCATCAGCGGCAGCGGCTCCAGCACGTTGCCGAGGTGCTTGCTCATCTTCCGGCCGCGGTCGTCGGCGATCAGGCCCAGGCATACCGCGTTCTCGTAGGCGGACCGGCCGAGCACGAGCGTGCCGATGGCCATGAGGGAGTAGAACCAGCCGCGGGTCTGGTCGATCGCCTCGCAGACGAACTGCGCGGGGTAGGACCGGCCGAACTCCTGCTCATTCCGCCACGGGGCGCCGAACTGCGCGAACGGCATCGAGCCGGAGTCGTACCAGACATCGATGACCTCGGGGACCCGGCGCGCCTGCGCGCCGCATTGCGGGCAGCCGATCACGACATCGTCGACGTAGGGCCGGTGCGGGTCGAGGGCGGTCAGGTCGCGGCCGGCCAGCTCGGAGAGCTCGGCCAGTGAGCCGAGGCAGGTGACATGGTCCGCCGGGCAAGTCCACACCGGTAGCGGGGTGCCCCAGTAGCGGGTGCGCGACAGCGCCCAGTCCACGTTGTTGCGGAGCCACTCGCCGTACCGGCCGTCCCTGATCGTCGGCGGCTGCCAGTTGGTCCGCTCGTTCTCCGCCAGCAGCTTGTCCTTGACCGCCGTGGTGCGGATGAACCAGGACGGCACCGCGTAGTAGAGCAGGGCGGTGCCGCAGCGCCAGCAGTGCGGATAGCTGTGCTCGTGCAACTGCGAGCGCAGCAGCAGGCCCCGGTCGGCCAGGTCGCTGATCAGCCGGGGGTTGGCGGCGGCGAACAGCAGGCCGCCCACCAGCGGGATATGCTCCTCGAACCTGCCGTCCGGCAGGATCGGGTTCACCATGGGCAGGCCGAATTCCCGGCTGGTGGCCAGGTCGTCGGCGCCGAAGGCGGGCGCGATGTGCACGAGCCCGGTGCCATCCATGGTGGTAACGAACGAGGCCGTGACGACCCGGTGCGCGCCGGGAATCTCGATCAGCGCAAAGGGCGGCTCGTACGTGGCTCCGGCGAGATCGGAGCCACGCAGCCGCGCGACGATGTGCCACCCCTCGCCCAGCACCCGCGCGGACAAGGCATCCGCGACCACGACGCGGTCTCCGTGGCCGGATCGGCGCGCGACGGCGTAGGTCTCATCGGGATGGACCGCGACCGCCACGTTCGATACGAGCGTCCAGGGCGTGGTCGTCCACACCAGCAGGTCGGCGCCGTTCAGCTCCGGGCTCGCACCGGGCGGCAGGGTGCGCAGCGGGAACCTGACGGTGACCGACGGATCGGTGACCGTCCGGTACACGTCGGGCTGGCCCATCTCGTGGTCGGACAGCGGCGTCCCGCAGCGCGGGCAGTACGGGCTGACCCGGTGGTCTCGCACCAGCAGGCCCTGGCCGAAGATCTGCTTGAGCGACCACCACACCGACTCGATGTAGGCAGGGTCCATCGTCCAGTACGCGGCGGACAGGTCGGTCCAGTAGCCCATCCGCTCGGTCATCTCGGCAAAGGCGCCGACGTGCCGGACGACAGACTCGCGACAGCGCGCGTTGAACTCGGCGATGCCGTAGGCCTCGATGTCCTTCTTGGCGGTGAGCCCGAGTTCCCGCTCGACGGCCACCTCGACCGGCAGGCCGTGGCAGTCCCAGCCGGCCCGGCGCGGAACGTGGTAGCCCTGCATGGTCTTGAAGCGCGGGAACGCGTCCTTGAAGACCCTGGCCTCAATGTGATGCACGCCAGGCATGCCGTTCGCGGTCGGGGGCCCTTCGTAGAAGATCCAGGGCCGGCCGCCGGCCGTCTGGTCCAGCGATCGCTGGAACACGCTAGCGTCCCGCCAGCGGCGGAGGACCTCGTGCTCGATCGCGGGCAGGTCCACGCTGCCCGGCAGCTCGGCGAAGGCGGCGCCGGCAGCGTCGTGCGGAACAGCGTCTGGGCGCGGCATGAGCTACGGCCTCCAGCGGGTCGCCGCGTTCACGGTAACCCAGGTCCGTCCGGGGTGAGCTGGTCCTGCCGCGCAGGTCACCGGGCTCGCACCGGCCCCCGGCCCAGTCCTGGCTCCCGGCCGGCGGCAGCTGTCCCCGTCAGCGCCGTGCAGGCGTTCAGGATAGCCGATGAGCACTGGTCCGGAGCGGGAGATTCAGGCCCTCCCGACGCCGCGCCCGACCGCCGCCGGGGTGCAACGGCGTGCAAACGGCGTGCAACGGCGTGCGACGGGGCGCCCGCTTTGTTTGTCCCGATGCCGGCGGCAGGTATGTTTGCGGACGGCTACGGTCAGCACTTATCCTCCGGTGACTGCCCAGCTTTCAAGATCAACGTCTACGGGCACCGAGGGAGGCGGGAAATGACTGCTGCCGCGGCTTCAGGGGCTGCCGCCCTTCCGGTCCGCAAGGGCGAGCGCCGCTGGACAGAGGCCGAGCTGAGCAAGGTGGCCAGCCAGCTCGCCACCGAGGCTGTCGAGCTTCACTCCGACATCGAGCGGGCCGAGTCCGAAATCGCCAGCAGGCTGACCGACGCCACGGGCGACGCCGGCGACGACCAGGCCGATGCCGGAGCCAAGACCTTCGAGCGGGAGCATGAGCTCGCGCTCGCGCACACCGCCCGCGAGTTGCTGGCCCAGACCGAGCACGCGCTCGCGCGGATCGAGGCGGGTACCTACGGCACTTGCGAGTCCTGCGGTGAGGCGATCGGCAAGGCGCGGCTGCAGGCTTTTCCCCGGGCAGTTCTGTGCGTGGCATGCAAGCAGCGCGAGGAACGCCGCTGACCGGGCCGCGGGCACCCGCAGGGGGCGGGCAGCCCGGCCGGCCAGCAGACTCAGGCGAGCCAGGAAGAGCGGTGACGACGCGGCGGGTCGGCATCCTCGTTGGCGCGGCGCTGACCGTACTCGCGCTTGACATCATCTCCAAGGTCACGGTCGTGGCGAACCTGTCGGACCGGCCGCCCGTGCGGCTGCTCGGCGGTTTCCTGACGCTGCTCGTTTCGCGCAACCCGGGTGCCGCCTTCAGCATCGGAACGTCGATGACGGTGGTGTTCTCCCTCATTGCCGTCAGCGTGATCGTCGTGATCCTGCGGACTTCGCGGCGAATCCGCAGCATCCCCTGGGCCCTCACTCTCGGCCTGCTGCTCGGCGGCGCGACCGGCAACCTGACCGATCGCATCTTCCGGTACCCGGGGCTGTTCCGCGGCTACGTCGTGGACTGGATCGAGGTTCCGCACTGGCCCGTGTTCAACCTGGCCGACTCGGCGATTGTCTGCGGCGGCGTGCTCGCCGTCCTGCTGTCCGCGCGCGGTATCCGGCTGGACGGGCTGCGGATCCCGCCGGGCGACGCTAGCCCTGGCGATGGGGATACCGAGGGCGACGGCGCAAGCCCTGGTCAGAGCGAAGGTCCCGCCGGGCCTGCCGGTGATGGCCAGCGCGCCGGCGATCCCGCCGCGCGGCAGCCCAGCGACCCGCCCGGCGGCGCGGGATGAGCGAGCCGGGTCAGCGTCGGGTGCCGGTGCCCGACGGGCTCGACGGCGAGCGCCTGGACGCCGCCCTGGCCCGGATGTTCGGCCTGTCCAGGGCCAGGGCAGCCGAGCTGATCGGCGCCGGCGACGTCCTGGTGGGCGGGCGCCCCGCAACCAAGTCTGACCGGGTGCCTGCCGGCGAGTGGCTGGATGTGACGCTGCCGCCGCCGCCCGCGCCGCTGCAGGTCCGGCCGGCCGCCGTGCCTGGCATGACCATTGTGTATGAGGACGCCGACATCATCGTGGTGGACAAGCCCGCTGGCGTCGCGGCCCACCCGACGCCCGGCTGGACCGGCCCGACCGTCCTGCAGGGCCTGCTGGCCGCCGGGCATACGGTCGCGGCCGGGGGCGCCGCCGAGCGCCAGGGAATCGTGCACCGGCTGGACGCCAACACCACCGGCCTCATGGTGGTGGCCAAGAGCGAGCGCGCCTACAGCGGCCTCAAGCAGGCATTCCGCGACCGTGAGGTGGATAAGCGCTACCACGCACTGGTCCAGGGACATCCCGACCCGCTGCGCGGCACGGTCGACGCACCGATCGCCCGGCACCCGGCCGGGGACGGCAGGTTCGCCGTGGTGTCCGACGGGCGGCCGTCGGTGACGCACTACGACACGATCGAGGCGTTCCGGGCGGCGAGCCTGATCGAGGTGATCCTGGAGACCGGCCGGACGCACCAGATCCGGGTGCACATGTCGGCGATCAGGCACCCGTGCGTCGGGGACCGCCTGTACGGGGCCGATCCAGTGCTCGCCGCCCACCTCGGCCTGACCCGGCAGTGGCTGCAGGCGATGCGGCTCGGCTTCGCCCACCCGGCCGACGGGCGCCGGGTGGAGTTCACCAGCAGCTATCCGGCCGACCTGAGCAGCTCGCTCGAGATCCTGACCGCCGAATCCTGACCCGGGCCCGTTAACTGGGAAAGAAAGCGTGCCCGCGACCATCCAGCCGCTCAGCCAAGGTTCTGGGACGACATGGTTGGGCACCTGCTGTCGTCCTAACGACAGCAGGGGGGCAACCATGACGTTGGTCCTCGCCGTGGCGGCCCGCTGGCCGTGAGCTAAGTGGCCGCTGGGGCGCAAGCGGCGGCTCGGGCCCGGAAGCGAGCAGCGCGAACGTCATGAACGTGCGCTTGCTGCGCGCGCGGCGGGGCAGCCGGCAGCTAGAGCAGGTTGAGGCCGCCGTCGAGGAGGACGACCTCGCCCGTGATGTAAGTGCTGGTGATCAGCGCCGCGACGAGGTCGGCCACGTCGGCGGGCGTCGCGGCGCGGCGCATGGGCGAGCGGTCGCGCCAGAGCTCGCGGGCGGCCGTCCAGTTCGCGGTCATCGGGGTGTCGACCAGGCCGGGCGCCACCGCGTTGACGCGGACATCCGGACCCAGCGCCACGGCCAGCAGCCGGGTGGTGTGGTTGAGGGCGGCCTTACTGGCCGCGTACGGGATGGAGGACCCCTTGGGGCGCACTCCCGCGTGGCTGGTGATGTTGACGACGCTGCCGCCGCCCGGACAATCCGACCGCCGCAAGGCGGGCAGCGCCGCCGCCGTCAGGACCCAGGGCGCGATGAGATTAACCTCCAGCAGCCGCCGCCAGTCGTCGGCCGAGGCCGCGTTCAGGTCGGAGTGCGGGATCGGCCAGCTGATCCCCGCGTTGTTGACCAGGACATCCAGCCGCCCGTGCACCTCCATGGCGCGTGCCATCAGGTCGCGAGCCTGCCGTTCATCGGCCAGATCGGCCTGCAGGTAAGCCCCGTGCAGCTCGGCGGCGAGCCGCTGGCCGACGTCGCGGCTGACGCGCGAGTGCAGCAGGACCTGCATGCCGTCGTTGGCGAGCCGCCGCGCTATGCCCGCGCCGATACCCGACGTGCTGCCAGTCACCAGGACAACGCGCGTGTCGTGTTCCACGCCAGCATCCTCGCAGCCGCCCGCCCGCCTGGCCGGGCGGCCAGCCAGCCCGCCCGCCAGGCCGGACCGGGCAGGGGCGGGCGGCTAGCCCAGGGCGGCCCCGGCTCGCAGCGGCGGGTAGCCGGTGTAGTTCTCGGCCAGGGAGGTCGCGGCGGCGCGCGAGCCGGTGACGTAACGCAGCTGCGACAGCTGCAGCCGGGTTTCCATCGCGTCGGCGTCCGGCGAGGCGTGCAGCATCGTCGTCATCCACCAGGAGAAGTGCGTGGACCGCCAGACCCGCTCCAGGCAGGTGGCGGAGTAGGCGTCGGCCAGGTCGCCGCGCCCGTCGAGCAGCAGGCCGCCGAGGGCGTCAGCGAGCACCGCCACGTCCGCGAGCGCCAGGTTCAGGCCCTTGGCCCCGGTCGGCGGCACGATGTGCGCCGAGTCCCCGGCCAGGAACAGCCGTCCGTGGCGCATCGGCTCGCTCACGTAGCTGCGCATCGGCGTGACGCTCTTCTCCAGCACCGGGCCCTCCTTGAGGTCCCAGCCCGGCAGCCCGAGCCGCAGCTGCAGCTCGGCCCAGATCTTGTCGTCCGGCCAGTCCGCCACGTCGGTCCCCGGCGGCACCTGCAGGTACAGCCGGCTGACCTGCGGGCTGCGCAGGCTGTGCAGGGCAAAGCCGCGCGGATGGTGAGCGTAGATCAGCTCGTCGGTGGACGGCGGGACCCTCGCCAGGATGCCGAGCCACGCGTACGGGTACTCGCGCTCCCGGACGGTCTGCAGCGCCGCCGGGATGGCCGGCCGGCAGATGCCATGAAACCCGTCGCAGCCGGCGATCGCGTCGCAGGTCACCTCGTGGCGGACGCCGTCGGCGCTGGTGTAGCGCAGCACCGGCCGGTCGGTTTCCAGGTCGGCGACCTCGGTGTCGGTGACCTCGAACTCGATGGCGGCCCCGGCCGCCAGGCGCGTGGCGATGAGGTCCTTGACCACCTCGGTCTGGGCATAGACCGTGACCGCCCGGCCGCCGGTCAGCTCGCGGAAGTCGATGCGCTGGCGCTCGCCGCCGAACTGCAGGTGGATCCCGCCGTGCTCCAGCCCTTCGGTGTCCAGCCGACTCGCCAGCCCCGCGGCGCGCAGCAGGTCCACGCTGCCCTGCTCGAGCACCCCGGCCCGCTGCCGCGCCTCGCAATAGGCGCGGCTACGCAACTCCACCAGCACCGAGTCGATGCCGCGCAGGGCCAGCAGGTGGGCGAGCAATAGCCCGGCCGGCCCGGCGCCGACGATGCCGACCTGGGTGCGCGAGGAGCGCGGGCCGCGCATGCTGCCTCCCCTAGAACGGGTACGGGGTGATGTCCCCGCGCATGGTCACCCACCGGGTCTCGGTAAAGGCATCCAGGTTAGCCGTGCCGCCGAACCTGGCCCCGGTGCCCGAGGCCAGCAAGCCGCCGAAGGGGGCGTTGGGCTCGTCGTCGACCGTCTGGTCGTTGATGTGCACGATGCCGGTCGGGATCTTCCGGGCCAGGTCGAGGCCGCGCATGACATCGCTGGTGAGGATGCCGAGCGAGAGGCCGTAGTCGCTGTCGGCGGCGAGCTTGGCCGCGTCGTCGGCGGTCGCGAACCGCAGCACCGGGGCCACCGGGCCGAACACCTCATCCGCGTAGGCCGGCATCGCGGGCGCCACGTCGGCGAGCACGGTCGGCTGGTAGAACAGGCCCTCGTAAGTGCCGCCCGCGGCCAGCCGGGCGCCCGCGTCGACGCTCCCGGTGACCATCGAGTGGATCTTGTCGCGCTGCCGCTCATCGATCACCGGGCCGAGCGCCACCTGCCCAGTCGGGTCGCCGACCGGCAGGTGCGCCGCCTTCTCCGCCAGGCGGCTCACGTACTCGTCGTAGATCGCCTCGTGCACCAGGTGGCGGCCGGTCGTCATGCAGATCTGGCCCTGATGCAGGAACGATCCCCACGCACCCGCGGACACGGCACGATCAAGGTCTACATCGTCCAGAACGATCAGTGCGGAGTTGCCGCCCAGCTCCAGGTGAGCGCGCTTGAGGTGGCGGGCCGCTAGCTCGCCGACCCGGCGGCCCGCCGCCGTCGAGCCGGTGAACGAGATGACCCGCACGGCGGGGTCGGCGATCAGCGCCTCGCCCGCGTCGACGCCGCCCGGCAGGACATGCAAGAGGCCGTCGGGCAGTCCGGCCTCCTCGAAGACCCGCGCCAGCACCACGCCGCCGCACACCGCGGTGCGAGGGTCGGGCTTGAGCACCACGGCATTGCCGAGGGCCAGCGCGGGGGCGACCGAGCGGATGGACAGGATCTGCGGGAAGTTGAACGGCGCGATCACGCCGACGACGCCGGCCGGAACGCGCTCGACGAAACTGAGCCGCTGCTGCTCGCTCGGGATGACCTCGCCGGTGGGCCGGTTCGGCAGCGTCGCGGCCTCGAAGATCTCCTCCGTGGCCACGTGCGTCTCGAACTGCGCCGCCGGGCCGATCTTGCCGCCCTCGCGGATGCTCCAGCTCTCGATCTCCGGGGCGTTGGCCAGCCAGATCTCCGCGGCCTTGCGCAGGATGGCGGCCCGCTGGGTATGCGGGACAGCGGCCCAGGCCGGCTGGGCCGCGGCGGCCTGCTGTGCGGCCCTGGCTATGTCGGCGGGCCCGGCGATGCCGGTCCGCCCGAGCTCACCGCCGGTGGCCGGCTCGATAACCGCGGCCTCAGCGCTGACGGCGATCCACCCGCCCGAGTAGGCCTTTCCCCGCCAGGTTGCCTCATCGAGAAATGCCACGAGAGCTCCTAGGTCAGTTAACCCCAGCCGGCCAATCCCGGCTGACGGTGTGCGCAGTTCGAACATAGGTTCTTTGAGCGAACGTATTGAAATGTAGTCATCTCATATGTCAGTGTCAACGGCCGCGGGATCCCGCGGCCCAGGCCCCGGAACCGCCCCGCCCGGCCGATGATGACCAGACTAAGGCCGTGCTGGCTTCAGGGACCGGGCCGGCCTCAGAGACACTGCGGACCACGAGATCGCCGAGTCCGAGCGCTTCGCCCGATGGCGGCACTGGGTCTCCGGGACGTTCGTTCCGCTGGAATGCGCCCCGGTCAGCAGGCAGCCCTTCCGCGGGATGCTGGCCTGGTGGGCGCTGGGCGAACTGCGCGTCTCGCACCTTGACGCCGACCCGCACCTGGCCGCGGACCCGGCACCTGATCGCGACGCAGAGCAGCGACTACGACTACTACAAGGTGGGCCTGCTGACCCGCGGCAGCTGCCAGCTCAGCCAGAACGGCCGGCAGACGACCCTGCTCCCCGGCGATCTGGCACTGCTGCTCGGGGTACGCGCCTGGATCGACGCGAACCTGGGCGAGCCCGGCCTCGACCCGGACGCGATCGCGCGGGCCAACCACGTCTCCGTCCGGTACCTGCACCGGCTCTTCCATGACAAGGGCACATCCGTCGCCCGCTGGGTACGCGAGCGCAGGCTGGACAACTGCCGGCGTGACCTGGAGGACCCGGCGCAGGCCGAGCGCGGCGTGGTGGCCATCGCGCGACGCTGGGGCTTCGTGGACCCGGCGCACTTCAGCAAGATCTTCAAGGCCAGCTACGGCGAGCCTCGCGGGCAGTATCGCCATCGCTCGAAGGCCGTCGGCGAGCCGCGCGAGGCGATGACCCAGGCCGCTCGCTAGGTCGGCGACTCCCCGCCGGATGATCGATGCCGGGGGATGACCGCGAAGGCAGGTCGGGGGGCATCCGGGATCAAGTTTGGGACGGCTGGCCTGGGTGCCCAGGCTGCGGCGCTGGGCGTCAGGACGGACGGTCTGCTGGGGTCTAGGCAGGGCTCGGGCCGTTTGGGCCGCTCGGGCCGGGGTCAGGCACGGGTCGGGTGCGGGACGATGCCGGGCTGGTCGCTGTGCGGGTGCTGCTGGCTCTGCCCGGGGTTTGCCGCTGGGGCTGCTGGCTGCGGTGGGCCGGCGCTTGCCTGTGGCGCTTGTGGTCGTGCCTGCCGCGGGGAGCCTGGCTGCGGCACGGGCCTGCGGGCCGGTGCGGCGCTGGTTCGGGCGGTGCGCCTGCCTCCTGATTCCCGGTGTCATCTTATTTTTGCGTGGTGAAGATTTTAAATCGGCTGTGTGTTCGCAGCTGAGCCAAATTGTCAGTGGTGGCCGATAGTCTTGTCGAAGACAGAGGTTAGGCCGATTGTCCGGGCCATGTCAGCCGGGCGGCCGCCGCGCTGGGGAGGTGAGCAGGTGCCAGAGGCAGACGGGCCAGATGCCGGGCGTGAGCCGGGCGGTCCAGGTGCTGAGGGGCCAGCGCAGCCAGGCGGCGCGCCGGGCACGGCGCAGTCCGGGGAGCCGGGCGTGGCGCAGTCCGGGAAGCCGGAGGCGCAGTCCGGGGAGGCAGCGGCGCCGGGGGCAGCGGCACCGGGGCTAGGTGGCGCGGGCCCAGCCGGGGCGGGCGGGACTCTGCCGGGCGGGGTGCCGGGGGCGGGGGCGGCGGGCCCGGCGGAGCCGGGGTCGCCGGAGGGGCTGTTCTGG
>Ga0066790_10000601_pt1 | contig 13885 bp, 6 predicted proteins | sample OrgsoiDNA2013050_FD_70963 | JGI IMG/M metagenome (GOLD analysis project Ga0066790, IMG submission 70963) | Permafrost soil microbial communities from the Arctic, to analyse light accelerated degradation of dissolved organic matter (DOM) -... | ecosystem: Environmental > Terrestrial > Soil >...
AATTTGTGCAGGAACCTGTCCAATAATAATATCTGTATTCAGAGTAACTAAAATCAGTGTAAGAAAACAATATTTCATTTCTGAAATTTCATCCTTAGATTTAATTTAATACACTATTCATTAATCACACTTATCTTTTCTATGCCCTTGTTAAAATAATTCCAAATGTAAGAATAAAGGGGAGGGTAGAAACTCTCCCCTTGATAGTTGCTTTAACCAAAACTAACAACTACCTGCTTATGCTTATGACCAACGAAAATAAATTTCACCAACTTATGTTTGTGTTTTTTAATTATTTTTAACCCCAGACAAATCCCAAATTTTTAATGAGTTTATTATTGCACTTCCTCCGGTTGCAAATACCGATAAAATATTGGAATCAGTATCAGGGTATATATAAGTTGTAATTACTTTTTCACCATCATTAATAAATACTTCCAGAGAGGATTTGTCTAATAAAATTTCCATTCTGATTTTGTTTGTTTCGCCATTTAAGGTGGTCGTTTGTCTCATATCCTTTTTTATTCCAACCACACCGCTTTTGCTCTTATCAAAATATAGCTGATGTTTATCTGCATCAAAACCGATTTCAGTCCCAAAAATGGTCTTATTATCCTTGTCTTTTTTCTGTGCAATTTTGAAACCGGCAATTGTTCCTGGCGAAATAAGTAATTCAGCTTCCAGCCAATATGAATTGCCTTGAATCAGCTTATTTTGTCCAATTGGCATTTCTATATTGTTGACTTTCAAATCTTTCATTTCAACTGTATTTCCTCCCGAAATTTCTGTAAGATTTTTTTGAATGACCGAAGAAGGAAGTTGAAACAATCGAACGCCAGCATTCGTATTTCTTAAACTAAGATCCCGTGGAATAGACATTTGTCCTTTCCATGGGTAAGTATTCCCTGCACCAGGCACCATCCATCCAATTAATATTTTCTCATTGACAGGCAAATTATTCCATGGGATGGCCGCATAAAAACAATCTCCGTAATCCACAGTCAATACAGTACCTGATGGGTTTTCATTTTTAAATGATTTACCATCAAAATCGCCTACAAAGTATTGAATAAATGGTCCTTTTGCCGGACCCCCTGCGGATACCATTAAAACCCATTTCCTTTTTTGCAAATTTCCTTCAACAGGAAGTTGTATTAATGAAGGGCATTCCCATGCCGCATCAACATAACCCGCATTGCCAAATTCACTAAGAAAATTCCATTCCTTAAAATTATCAGAAGCATAAAAACGTACTTTATGATCCCGTGGTAATGCAACTACCATCAACCATTTTTTCAATTCTTCATTCCATGTAACATTTGGATCACGAAAGTCTTTCCTTTGCAAATCAATGACAGGGTTATTTACATAATTGGTAAAAGTCATACCTCCATCATTGCTGTATGCAATAAACTGGGATTCTTTTTTTAAGTTCGGTTGATCCGCTGTGTATATTGCTACAATACAACCTCCTTTTTTACAAAACCCACTGGAATTCTCCTCATCCCAAACCGCGCAACCGGAAAATCTCCACGTGGTGTCCTTAGCTATTGTTTCAGGTATTGCGATTGGCAAATGCTTCCAATTTACCAGATCCGCACTGGTGGCATGGCCCCAGCTCATGTGCCCCCATTTATTCTCAAATGGATTCTGCTGATTGTACAAATGATAAATACCGTTCAAATAAATCAAACCATTCGGGTCATTTGTCCAATTTTTTAATGGGGTGAAATGATATACCGGCCTCCATTGTGGTGTTGGAGTTTGCACTCCCTGCCCTAAAATCCTGGAAGCGAATAAAACAATTATAAAATATGATAGCAGATGTCGTTTCATATTAATATCCGGGATTTTGAATGTACAATCCATTAGTAAATATGATTTGCTCCTCTGGAATAGGGAAATACTCATGTGTACCGTGTGTAAATTGTGCATTGTTCAGAAAAGTATGCCTTCCTTTTTCTATACCAAAAAATGCGTTTAGTGTGGTGCCTGCTATACCCCATCGTACCAGGTCAAAAAATCTGGGACTTTCCATAGCGAACTCAACCCTTCGTTCCCATTGTAAGGCCAGGAAAGCTGTTGGCTGATCCCATACTGGAATGTTGACACCCGGTTTGTAAATGCTTATATTATAGTTAGAAGGATATGTTCCATCCGATCTTTTTACCAAAGGGCTGATATTGGCAGCTCTGGCCCGCACTTGGTTAATCAGTGGTAAGGCGGCGGAAGGATTGCCTAACTGTATCTGCGCTTCTGCTTGCATTAATAAAACATCGTCGAAACGGATCACATCCATATTTACTGAAGTGCCATAAAATGGTCCTAACTTTTTGAAACAAGCGCATGTTGGCAACTGTAATTCTTTCATCGTTCCAAAACCTCCATAATCGCCATTATCACGTTCCCAACTATGCTGGTAAGTCATTCCCGGGTCGTATTTAAAAGGATGGTCTTTAATTCCAATGGTGTGATCAATGCGTGGATCAACAAAAGCTCCATTGGTAGTCAGGCTATCATCTGTCAAAACTGTACTATTGAATGAGTTGAATTTTGGCAGGCCGTTGACATCTGTTCCGAAAGCATTCACTAGATTTTGACTGGGAATATGAAACGCGCAACACCCGTATAACGGGTTACCGGCGAAATAATTCAGGCTGGTCGACATGTTTAGCCTGCCTCCAATAGCCGTACCGTCGTTGATGGAATATTGAATCGCAAAAACGGATTCAGGGCCATTATCGTGCCCATCCAGAAAATTGTAAGCATAATCGGTATTTAGGCTGTAAATGCCGGAATTTATGACATCATTAGTCAGGCTGACTACCTGGTTCAGTTTTGCCATATCAACACCTGTTACATTATATTGAGCATCCTGGGTATAAGCATGATAAAGTAAAGCTTTGGCTAAATAGGCTTTTGCCGCCAGTGGGTTCGCTCTTCCAGGTTCGCCCGGCTGTGAGGTGGGTAAATCGGTAATAGCTGTTTGAAAATCCCCCTCAATTTTGTACCAAAGGGAATCACTGGACATCGTGTTTGATACTAGTTTTATCTGGTCATCGGTAAGCGTTTCGTCGAACCATGGAATTCTATTGAATAAAACTTTTAGCAGAAAGAACATATGACCTCTTAAAAAATGCATTTCGCCAATTCTTATTGTTTTATTGGGAAACTGAGTATCACTAATGTTGTTCAAAGCCCTTAAGGCAGCATTGCACCTGGAAATGGCTGCATATGCCCTGATCCAAGCACCAGGGAAACCAAAATCGCCTGATCCGTTATTGGACGAATTAAGTAAATAAAATTGTTCATACTTATCCAACTGGGCCTGATCGTTTAATCCGCCACCGCCTTTATAGGCGTCGTCAGAACGTACGCTACCCCATTCCCAATTGCTGGTAATTGGTGCGTCCCACCAATCATTTGCAATGCCAGCATACGCAGCAGTTGCCAATCCATCCACCGCTGCAGGCGTCGTGAGACCTCCTGCAGAAATAACACCCTGTGGCTGATAATCCAGGTATTTTTTGCAGCCCACAAAAATCAGGGCAGCAATTACTACAATGATTTTGATTTTATATTGTTTCATAATTAAGTTTTTTTTCATATTAAAAATTAGCATTGATCCCAACAGTAAACGAAGTGGGTACTGGCCAAATCGCAAGTGAATTGACTCTTTCCGGATCTTTGCTTAGAAGCTGCTTACTCTTGAAAGCGACCAGATTCTGGCCTGAAACATATATCATCAATCCCTCCATTTTAATAGCATTGGCCGTGTTTTTAGGTAAATTAAAACCTAACTGAGCACTTCTGATCTTGAAATAAGCAGCATTCACATAATAAAAATTGGAAGGCCGATCTCCCCCACTGGTATTTAGGATGGACAATGCGGGTGTTGCCGAATTTGGATTTTGTGGTGTCCATGCGCCAAGCACTCCGGGGCCATAATTATTTCTGGTGTCAATAAATGAATTCAAAAACTTGACAGGATCGTAACCTGTTTTACCTGCTACCCCTGAACCAAATATTGAAAAATTGAAATTTTTGTAACTGAATTCTAACCTAATTCCATATTCAAATGCAGGCAGCGTGTTGCCGAGCCAGGTTTGATCCAGAACATTAATGGTATCATTACCATCGAGGTCTTTATACCTGATACTGCCGGGTGTAGCTCCCGGCTGGTAGGGAGCAGCTTTTATATCGCCTTGGCTCTGGAACAGACCATTGGTTTCATATCCGAAAATAGAAAATTGAGATTTTCCGATAATTGAATGATTGACATCTCCCGGATAAGCCGCACGAACATCTTCCGGTAACGAAGTAATTTTATCTACCCAATGGTCACCATTGAACGTGACACTATAGCTAAAACCGCTCGCTGTCCTGTTATGGTAGCCCAGCGAGAATTCCCATCCTTTTGTATTTTTACTGGCGCCATTGACCCATTCTAGTTGACCTTCTCCCACAGTTCCTGGTATCGGCGGTTGAATTAATATATTATTTGTATTCCTGGTAAAGTAATCAAATGAACCAAATAATTTTTCGTTAAAAAAACCAAAATCCAGTCCTATATTGGTTTCCGATGTCGATTCCCATTTCAGGTTGGGGTTTCCCAATTGCGTTTGAACAAAGCCGGAAGGCAATGTTCCTGTATTTACACCATTGATATCATACGCGGTTCCTGTATTAAGCCAGAGTGGAAATGCAGGGCTGCTGGTTCCATAATTTGCTGCATACAAAGTTGAAGCCGCTGCATTACTATTGGCTATGTTACTTCCCTGGAATGTCTGATTACCGACAGTTCCGTAACCAGCACGAAGCTTAAGATTTGAAATGGAAGCGCTTGAACCGACGCCTTTAAAAAATTCTTCATTGTTTATTCTCCATCCAATAGTAAATGCAGGAAAAATACCATAGGGGTTATTTGTACCAAAACGAGATGAACCATCCCGCCTTATTGTAGCCGACGCCAGGTATTTATCAGCGTATTCATAAAATGCTTTGCCAAACTGAGACAATAATCTAAACCCTGTACCGAATCCATTAACTGTTTGAGCCCCCGAGCCTGCACTCAGAACAAAATAATTCACATCCTGAATGGCAAAATTTGTGTTGGCTGCTCCAAATGTGGAATAATTATCACTCACAGACTCGATACCTGCCAGGAGATCCAGTTTGCTTTTACCAAATACCAAATTATATGTCAATGTATTGGTCCATGTAAAAGTAAATTCCTTGGTTTCCTGTTCAGCCAAACTATTTATTGAATTCACAGGACCTTCCGTGCCAGTTTGTTTTATTAGTTTTCCAAGCAAATCAGAATATTCAAAACCGAAGCTTGTTTTAAACACCAGCTTTTTGATCGGTTCTATTTCTGCAAAAACATTACCGATTGTCAAAAACTGGTTATTCGTGTTCCACCTATTCAGATATTGCATATCCACCGGGTTATTCCTGTCGGAATACCCTGCTCCCACAGGTCCACCGTACGTACCATCGGTTTTATATAGTGGAATTGTCGGAGCTAGTGTAAGGGCCAGGTCACCAACGGCGGCTCCGCCCACGTCAGATGTAGAATTTACCTGTGATGTCCTTGATACCTGAAAGTTTTCACCAACCTTAAGTATTCCATTAAATGCTGATGTATGTGTATTTATTCTGGCATTAAACCTTTGGTATTTGGTAAATTGTATTAACCCATCATTATTATAGTAACCCAAGTCAATCAGTAGTCCGCTTTTATTGTTTCCGGCAGAAATTACAAGGTCATTAGAAGTGATCAGCGCGGTTTTGAATAAGTCATTCTGCCAGTTTGTATTTGCGGAAGGTTCAAGAGTATCTCCACCGACATAAGGCGCAATAATTACGTTGTTAAGAACAGGGTTTGTATAATCACCATTCCATTTATATTGATAAATATTGCTGGTTGAGATTGTGTTGGGGTCAGAGCCGTCATTGACCGCGGCGCGCCAAAGGGCCTCTCCCCGTTGTGTTGAAGATAAAACCGGTTCCTGCCATGGTCTTTCTGTTTGCCAGGTTAAGCTTGTACTAAACTGGATATGTACTTTTTCAGCACCACTTGTGCTTCCGTCTTTTGTAGTAACAATAAAGACTCCGCTTGCAGCCCTTGAGCCATAAATGGAGCTTGCGGAAGCATCTTTCAAAACCTGAATGGAGGCAATGGCATTCGTATTCAGATTGGCAAAAGCCTCATAACGATTGGTAGGTACTCCATCAATTACATAAAGTGGTGGGTTTACATTTCCTGTACCATTTAAATTATTGACCCCACGTATGATGATTAGTGGTGGAGCGCCATTGGCCCCAGTAGGCGAACCATCAGTCTGGATATATAACCCGGGGACCTGTCCCTGTAACGCGAGCATGGGGCTTGCTATCGGATTGTTTTTTATGTTTTTGAGATTGACAACTGATACCGCACCCGTCAGGTCGACAACTTTTTCTCTCGTATAACCCGTAACAACTATCTCATTCAGGTTATTATTGGATTCCTCCATACCAAGGCTAATGTCTGAAGTGGTATTTGCAACTTTAACTTTTATGGGATTCATTCCAATAAAAGACAAATTAATGGTTTCACCAACAGAAGCCGGGATAGAAAATTTCCCATCCGCATCAGTTATTACTGATTTGCTTTTTGTCTGAATGGATACACCTATCAAAGGCTCTCCTGTTGTTTTATTTGTTATCCTGCCTGTTATGATTTTCTGCTGGGCTAAACTAAATAATGCCAGCAACAACATGGGCAATAATATTTGCAGTTTTCTCATAATTGATGTTTTTAAATTTTTAAATAATAGTTTTTGGATTTTGAAAAATTTGCTAAAAAATAGTTATGTTGATTGAATCGCCTGCGAATTAATTAGATTAGTAATTTCCTCCGGATTATAATTTGGGCATCCGCCACTATAGGTTGCAGTCAATGCTCCTAATGCACTGGAAAATTCCAAAGCTCTGGCAGGATGTTCCCCCTGAATTAATTTTATGATTAATGCAGCTAAAGAAGCATCCCCACTTCCTATTGTATCTTTTACTTCGACTCTAAATCCCGGATGTTCAAACAATAAATCCTCTGCGATCAATAGGGACCCATCACTTCCTTTAGTAACAAAAATATTTGGTATATGAAATTTGTCTTGCAAAATTCTTATACGGTCAATTTCATTTTTAAAGTCAGTAAACCAGCCTGTGATTAATTCCAATTCTGCAAGGTTGAGTTTCAACAGGGTAACATTATCCAAAAGTTTTTCAATTATTTTCCTGGTATAATGTGGGGAACGTAAATTAATATCCAAAACTTTGTATTTTGCAATTTCCAGTAACTTATACAGTGTATTCCGACTTTCTTCACAACGTGCAATTAAACTACCAAAAACAAAATACCGGGCATTAAAAAGCAAGGATTCAAAACTTTCATCCCACAGTATATTGTCCCAGGCTACTGGTTTTACAATTTCATACATCACCTCATGGTTTAGTTCAACTTTAGCGTTTACTTTCCCGGTAAGCAATTCAAAATCCATTTGAAAGAAGTCAGTTGAGATTTCATTCCTCTCCATTAATTGTATCAACTTTTTCCCCTCATCATCAAGGCCAACTCTTGTTATCAAGGCAGGATTTATTCCAAGTTTTTTTAGATGGTATGCAACATTCATCGGAGCTCCGCCCGGAACTGCACCAGTTGGTAACACATCCCACAAAATTTCCCCAAAACATACGATCGGGTAATTATTTTCAGAGAAATTCATAGAAATCGTTTAACAGTTAGAATTCCATTTTTAGTGCAACATCAAAGTATGTTCAATTTGTTCCAATGACTTTCCTTTCGTTTCAGGCATCACTCTCCAAACAAAAATTAATTGTAAGCACATCATAATACAGAAAAAAAGAAAAGTATTGCCACCTCCAACTTTTTCAGCCAAATAAGGGAAAGAAAAGGCAATCGCAGCTGCCATAATCCAATGGGTGGTACTTCCCAAGGTTTGGCCTTTAGCCCTTACCTGGTTAGGAAATATTTCCGAAATGAATACCCATATCACTGCCCCTTGGGAAAAAGCAAAAAAAGCGATGTATATGAAAAGAAATCCAGGCACCGCCCAGCCATCAAATTTTTCTGCATAAAATGAATAAGAAACCATTCCTAATGTTGCTATCAATCCCGCCGATCCAATAAGCATTAGTGTTCTTCTGCCAATCCGGTCAATAAAATTCAATGCGAGTAAAGTGAATGTAAAATTGATAATTCCTATCCCTACTGTAGATAACAGGGAAGAACTTCTTCCCAGGCCTGTCATTTCAAAAATGCGGGGAGAATAATAAATAATGGCATTTATACCTGACACCTGATTAAATATGGCAAATAATATAGCTAACATTACAGGTGTTTTGTATTTTTTTGAAAACAATTCATCCTGAAGGTTGACTGCTTTTTCTTCTTTTTCCAGTTCCTGGATTTCTGTGATTATTTTGTCGGCGGTGGCTGGATTTATTATATTAAAAATTTCACGGGCCTCTTCAATTTTACCTTTTTTCATTATCAGCCAGCGCGGGCTCTCAGGCACAAATCGCAAAAGGAGTAAAAATAACGCGGAAGGTAAGGCCAGGATTCCAAGCATTAGCCGCCAGGAATGTTCTCCTGTAAGACCTATCAGGTAATTTGAAAAATAGGAGATTACAATTCCTAAGACCACATTGAATTGAAACAGGCCAACTAATCTGCCTCTCTTTGCAGCGGGAGAAATCTCAGAAATGTAAATGGGGGCAGTTACAGAGGATGCGCCGACTCCAAATCCTCCTAACAATCTGAATAATAGAAAAATATACCAGTTATCTGAGAATGCAGTCCCTAAGGATGAAACCAGGTATAGAAATGCAATTAAGTAAAGCGTTTTTTTTCGACCCAGCCGGTCTGCGGGAATTGCCCCTAACAAAGAGCCTAAAATAGTACCTATTAAGGCTATAGATACCGTAAACCCGAGTTGAACTGTATTTAGATTCCAGTATTTTTGTATTGACTGCTCTGCTCCGGAAATAACTGCAGTATCAAAACCAAATAGAAAGCCTCCAAGTGCGATAACAAGTGACCAAATAAAAACATTTTTCATTTCAGTATGGCAGTTGGCTACGAAGCAATATATCCTTAGAACGGAAAAATGATTTTCGATTTGAGAACTGATTTTAAGAAAATTGCTTTTTTATTTATCTTTTTTTAATCTATTAATTATGAATGAGTTACATCCCCCTAAATAATTCTGGATGTAATCGGTTTTTAATTTTGTCTCTTTATTTTATGGAATTGGTACGGAATTGATGTCCGAGGATCTTCAAACTGACTCTAAAAGAAGAATTTGTAAAAAAATGAAACGATATTGTTAACTTTTTTTCAAAAAAAAGTCCCAGTTTTACCAGTATGATTGCTCTGTCTCCTGTTTGCTGGCGCAAAATGGCTGCTATTCCATTTGTGAATCTTTCTACACGGTTATTGGTTTTTTCTATTCTTTTATTGCTTACATCATGTTCTATTATAAATCCCGAAAAAAAATACAGAATAGGCTTTTCTCAATGCACTGGAACTCAAAACTGGATAAAAGCAACAAAGGAGAGCATGCTAAATGAATTATCCTTTCATCCTGGTTCAGAATTGATTTATAGAAGTGCTCAGGATAATAGTGACCTGCAGGTCAGGCAGATTAAAGAACTCCTTCAACAAAATATTGATATACTTCTTGTCTCGCCTAATGAGGCGCAACCCCTAACATCAATTATTGAGGAAGCTTTTAACAAAGGTATACCCGTGGTGGTAATCGATAGAAAAACCTCTACTGATATATATACCAGTTTTGTTGGCATAAATAATTATGAACTTGGCAAAATGGCTGGAAATTATATCAGCCAACTTTTCCATGACACAACGAACGTAATCGAAGCGATTGGGTTGGAGGGTTCCACCCCTTCTAAGGAACGCCAACGTGGATTTGAAGAGGGAATTCAATCAAACCAGCTTATTCATCTTAAAACCCGATTGTACGGAAATTGGCTGCAGGATAAAGCTTATGATGAGTTTCTCAAAAACAAGAACAAATTATCACCGGGTGATGTAATTTTTGCTCAAAATGACCCGATGGCTCTTGGTGCATATGAAGTTTATAAAAAGTTGGGCATCGCAAATAAAGCTCGTTTTTTTGGAGTCGATGGCCTGGCAGGTCCCGGAGGTGGCATACAATTAGTATCCAATAAAATACTTCAAGCAACATTTTTAAATCCGACATGTGGAGAGGAGGCTATTCAAATTGCATTTAAAATTTTAAACAAACAACCTTTTGATAAAGAAAACATTCTCCCAACCGTTGTTATAGATTCTACAAACGTTCGGATAATGCAATTACAAACTGATAAGATTGAGGATCAGCGAAATAATATAGAAAAGCAGCAGGATCTTTTGAACGAACAACTTAGAATTTATCACAATCAAAGAAATCTTTTATATTCCGCAATTACAGGGTTAATTCTGGCCCTTTTCCTTGGAGGCATCGTATTTTATTCTTTAAGAAATAATAGAAAAATAAATAAAAAGTTAATTTCAAATAATGAGGAAATACTAAAACAGCGGAATCAATTAATGGAAGTTACTGCAAAAGTTAAAGAAGCCACAGACGCCAAATTCAACTTTTTTACTAATATTTCACATGAATTCAGAACACCTCTGACGCTCATTCTTGGACCTTTAGAAAGTGTGTTATCATCTCCTAAACTCCATTTCACAATAAAAAATGACCTAACGCTTGCCCACAGGAATACAATTCGGCTCCTGCGTCTCATTAACCAGCTTATGGACTTCAGAAAAATTGAAGAAAGCAAGATGACTCTAAAAGCTACAGAGAATAACATTTCAGAATTTGTAAATGATATTGCGAATGCGTTTCAGGAAATAGCCAAAAAAAAATCAATTTCATTTAATGTACTTAGTAAGGTGAGAGATTTAAATATTTGGTTTGATATAAATATGCTCGATAAAGTGCTTTTTAATCTTCTTTCAAATGCTTTTAAATTTACTCATGAACATGGAACAATAAATATTTTAATAGATAAAAATGCCGAAGCTACTTATGCAATAATTAAAGTAGAAGATTCAGGAATAGGAATGACTCAGGAAGATATAGAACACGCTTTCGAATTATTTTATCAAGGGCATAAAACATCTTTTAAAGGGACAGGTATTGGATTATCTTTATCCAAGGAGTTAATTAGCCTGCATCACGGTACCATTGAAATTAAAAGCGAAAAATGGCACGGCACTATTTTTATAATAAATTTACCAATCGGAAATTCACATTTAAAAACCAATGAAATTTTTGCAGAAAACCCTTCCCTGGTTAATACATATGAGGACTTAAAAATTTACACAACAGATATTGACCCAGTACTTTTGCAAAATGATTCTGCCCAATTTACCCAAAAGGAATATTCCATACTGATTATTGAAGACAATGACGATTTACGAACTTTCCTAAAAAGACGTTTGGGTGATCATTATGAAATACACGAAGCTGAAAATGGTATAAATGGTATTTCTCTTGCCCTAGATATTGTTCCAGATCTTATCATTTCAGATATCATCTTGCCAGGGTATGATGGACTGCATCTTACAGAAACATTAAAACAGGATATTCGCACTTCTCATATTCCTATAATTTTATTGACTGCTAAAGGAACCATCCAGGAACAAATAGAAGGGATAAAATTAAAAGCCGATGCCTTTATTGTAAAACCATTCAATTTGGAATACCTTGACGAAACCATAAACAATCTTTTAAAAAACAGAGCTATTTTAAGGGAGCATTATACGAGCGAATTACCTGCAGGATCCCGATCTAATTCCTCAACAAAAATTGACAGAAAATTCATAAATGAATTCACTGCCATTGTGGAAAACAATATATCTAATGACAATTTTTCTGTTGATGATATTTACAAAAAAATAGGAATTTCTAAAGTTCAACTTTATAGAAAAGTCAAAGCCTTGATAGGCTATAATGTAAACGATTATATTTTAACCGTTCGTCTGCAAAAAGCTAAATTTCTATTGGCTAACCAGGATTTGTCCATTTCCGAAGTTACTTCTGAGGTCGGATTCTCTTCCCAAGCTTATTTTTCCACAGTTTTTAAGTCTAAATTTTCAATCACCCCTTCGGAATATAGAGAAAGCAAAAAGACGCTTAAATGAATTTTGCAATCAGTGTTTAGTGTCAAAAGGTTGACCTGATAAACAACATCGAAGATTGCTAAAGTAAAGATTTCGGGCTCTAGTCCGTCCTTCCTAATTATCAATTAAACCTGTCCGTTTAGCAGCTGTTAAAAGTTTAAATTATTTCCATCCGAAAATCGAGAAGGCTTCACATCTTGTTAATTGAAGCAGGGTTAGCTTCCATAGTGCTATACCAGTATGTCTATATAAATAGAAGTCGAATGCAAAAAATAGACACCAAGAAATTTTATCTTGTTAAAAATAGTGAAGAAAATAGAATGACACTATCAATTGTAATTTATTTTCTTGTGGTATTAAGTCCATTTATAGAATGTTTATTTTTGTTCCTGTAAGAGTAGATCGGGGTAAATAATCGCCCCCAACTCAGACTTACCTTGATAGCTGAAATATGCTTTATTGCTTGCAGTTGCTATTCGGAACTCGTGGTCGATAGTCATCTGCCTTGTTTCAAACCAATCTGGCTCACATTATCATCGACTTAGACTAATTCGTTCGTCTAGAATCGACGATCTTTTATATGATGGTATGGAAATCTTCGTGGAAAGGATCGACGAAATTTCAGCAACTCTCACATGAAACAAAAACTATAAACTCAGAACTCTCATAGTAAATGAAATGATGAATACTTAAAACATGTCCTAATTAACGCAATACCATCTTAAAACTCGTTACTAATCTGCCACTAAATCCTCACAAATGGATTTCCATAATAGTATTTTTATAGGACGTGCTTCAGCGATTTTATTTAGCTTTTTTGGCAAATTAATATTTTCAAGACATCTGCTTTTCTCTGAGCCTCTAAAACCGGAGTCGCGACGGTTTTATTCCCAGCCACGTGCTGGGCAAGATCGTTTTTGTCCGGTCAAAAACACATCTTGCAGCTTTTTTACGCTGATTGAAATTCAGTTGGTTATAGAGGTGCTTTTGAAGAATGCCTTTTTATTATTTTTTCTACCTTTTTATACTTTTTTCTCATTAATTATATGATTCTCTCCAATTTTATACATATTTATATCTATTTCGATAAGATTATCCCTGTTTGGTCTAACTCTATACTTTTTTTATAAAAAAATATAATTCTTAGTCCATTTTTGATTTTGTTTTAAGGAATTAAGAGAATAATTATAATGATAAATTCGATTTACAGATCGAGAAAATATTTGTCAGAAGGCAATCGTCATGAGCAAAAAAATTCCTTAACAAGAATATGATAAGTGCGTCCGATTGGAACGAGAGCTTGTCGAGAACTACAGCCTAAAAAGCAACTCCGTATTGTACTTGATTAGATCCGTGAAAAGTGAGGTAACATTTAGTAGAATGGTAATCGAATGAGATTTGTAAAGCTCATAATGAAACAAGGCACAATTTGGATCGCTGTTTTTTTCTGACAGGGGCCAAGTATAATACTCCCCGAAATTCGGACCAGAGAGCTAGTTAATATTTTTCGTAATTTAACTATCTCAAATGAAAAAGCAAACACGCCGCAAATTCGCCCCGGCCTTCAAAGCCAAAGTTGCTCTTGAAGCCGTAAAGAACCAGCAAACCCTTGCTGAACTCGCTAAGAAATTTGAAGTCAATCCGATTATGATCTCTCGTTGG
>Ga0066790_10000603_pt1 | contig 13878 bp, 9 predicted proteins | sample OrgsoiDNA2013050_FD_70963 | JGI IMG/M metagenome (GOLD analysis project Ga0066790, IMG submission 70963) | Permafrost soil microbial communities from the Arctic, to analyse light accelerated degradation of dissolved organic matter (DOM) -... | ecosystem: Environmental > Terrestrial > Soil >...
TGGTGTGGGAATCGCTGTATTGGGAAGTGCTGTCAAATGAGCCATAGGATGTTGTTAACCCGTAAACCTTTAGCTAACGATTTTCGGCCAGAGGCACATTTTCGACCAGAGATGTCTGTACAGCCGGTGGTTACAAATTTGAGACCCCCTGTTGCAGCCCGTACCGCAGATCAGACCACACCAAGGGCCTGGTTCTCAAGGCTTCCACTACTCGGAAGTTCCTAAAAGCGTAGGGGAAGTAAGACCCTAGGTAAATAGCACCTTCGTGGTGGTTACCAAAGTGTATAGATTGCGCTGCCTGGGCCGCTGGGCACGGGAAGTCGGCGATTTTTCGCGTAAGGGACGCTTTTCAACCGGTTTCGTTCCAGAATGGGTCAGAAGCGGGAATAACGATTTAGTAAAACGGCTGCTATGTTGTTTACTCCTAGGGACATACCTCGGATGCGGTCAATACCGAGCTAGGGACTTTCTTCTCTTCACTTTAGGCAACTTGCCATAAATTGCACACCCGGCTAAGCTTGACTCACATAAGGGCTCGCAGCCCATGCAGTTTTCGCTGTATTGTCCCCCCCAATTCTACGTAGTTAAGTAGCCATTTCCAGCGCCCGAGTAACGGCGTCGCTGGGAGAGTTCTCCCAAGAAGTTACGAAATGTGACTCAGAGGGCGAAGCTGTATCTGAAGGAACCAGAAAGCAATTCTCAGCAATCGCTTTGATAACAGCCTGACATTTTGACGATCCCGGAGTAATTCCTGAATGAGCACGAGTCCGAGCGTTAGCACGAAAAAAATTTTGATCCTGAGGATTTTTGCGGGATTTTTGATTCTTTGCCTGGCCTTTGAACTGGTCCTTCGTTTATTCGGCTACGGGCACTACACGATTTATCGTCCGGACGAGCGGCTGCTGTGGGTTCCGGAGCCGGGGCGCACGCTGACCGTGGTCAATCATCTTCCGATCACCATCAATCATCAGGGCCTGCGCTATGCGGTTGATCTGCAACCGAAGCAGGCCGATCAGTTCCGCATCATTGCGTTCGGCGATTCTTTTGCGCAGGGCTGGGGCGTCGACGACGACTCGCATTTCAGCGCGATCCTGGAGAAGAAGCTGAATCAGGGCTCCTGCTCGAAAGAACATTTCCAGTCGATTTCGGCCGGTGTGAACGCGTACCCGAATTCGCTTGCGGCGGAAAAGCTTAAGCAAGTGGTGGAAGATCCTGCGCTGCGGCCGGATGTGGCCATCTTTGCTTATAGCGAGAACAGCAATCTGGAGAAGTTGACGCAGTTGCAGGGCGAAGATCGCGAGAAATTTCTACGGCGCGTGGAGTGGAAGGCGATGGCCCGCCGCAGTGCTATTTACAACTTCGTGATCGAAGATCTGATGCGCAAAATCGCCTATTACCAACTACGACACATGATCATGGCGGGCACGCTTGACGGCTTGAAGGGCATGGAAAATCTGGACATGGACCAGTTCAACCAGAATCTGGCCGAGATCCTGCGCATCTGCCGCAGCCATAATGTCCAGTTAGTGTTCCTGATGCCGGGAGCGGACGGGGAAGACTCGAACACGCCCCTGCATCCGTTTCAGAAGTCTTTGTTTGAGTTCGCCGCGAGGGAGCACGTTCCCCTGGTGAACATGATTCCGGTGCTGAGCGGGAAGTCGTCGCTGTTTATGGATCAGGTTCATCCCACGAAGGCGGGGAACGAAGTCATCGCCGGCGAACTGTACAAAACAGTTGAGAGTTTAGCGAACTATAACGCCGTGTGCAGCGGTAATTCGCTGGCAGATGTGAAAACGACGCGGGCGGTCGCCGCCACACCTGCGCCTCTGGCAGCACGCTGAAGGGTCTCTGTCCCAAACCGGGTTGGACCAAAGATGTCTAGTTTTAACACATTGAAACGAAAAGACTTGCCGAGAGGCGAGTGGGAACCGCCAGAGTCTTTCTTCTATGGCCCGCTCGTCCTATTGCAAGATCTTGCAATGCACTCTAGTCTGAATTTAAGCAGTTGCCGCTGTCGTCGTTTCTCCCCCGTTCATGACCATGTCGTCGTGTCCGGCCCATGTGGGCCGAGGCCGGCGTGCATCTTTCAGGCGAATGGAGCCCTTGCGTCAAGCAATGGGACTCAGAGGGCGAAGCTATGAGCAGCGGAGGTCAGATGGCTGGTTTAGACTGTTATCCGATGGTGCTTTCGCCTGTGGATAGCGGCTTAGTCTCAGTGAGTCCGGTCGACCTGCGCTGGTACGCAGTCCGAACCCGTTCGCGTCACGAAAAAATCGCGACGCAGCAACTGCACACCCGCGGTATCGAAACCTTCCTTCCGGTTGTAACCCAAACTCATCGCTGGAGCGATCGCAAGAAACAGGTGGAAGTTCCCCTGTTTTCGGGCTACACGTTTGTCCGCGTGGAGTATGCGTCGAACGAACAGCGAATTCAGGTGCTGCAGACGCACGGTGTGGCCGGATTCGTCGGCATTCAACGCACCGGCGATTCGATTCCCGACAATCAGATCGAAGACATTCGCACTCTGTTGTCGAACAAGGTTGACGTAAAGGCGCACAGCTTTTTGAAGATCGGCCAGCGAGTGCGAGTGCGCGGAGGAGCGCTGGATGGTGTGGAAGGAATTCTGGTTTCAGCCAACGGCGACCGCAGCCTGGTGATTTCGCTGAACTCGATCGAGCGGTCGCTTTCGATTCGCGTTGAAGGATACGATGTAGAGCCTGTCTGACCGGACCGGCTTGCCCGTTTCTCTCCCCGCCCCTGTAGTTACCAAATGAGCACCCCCGCATCCTAAAAAGAAGGCACAAGGTTCAAGCCATGAGTGACCCACAAATGAAAATCGAAGAAGAAGTGACGGAAGCGGAAGCCTCGGGTTGGAGTGTTCAGCCGAAGGCCGCTACGACCGGAAACGGTAATGAGAATGTCGTGTCCTGGCCGAGCGGGGCGCAGGCTTATTCCTTGCGGAGCATGCGCGCCCAGGCGGAAATCTATGCCATCACGCGAGCTCTCGAAGAGGCGGGCTGGAACCGCAAGCGTGCGGCGCAAATGCTGAGCATCAGCTATCGCGGGCTGCTCTACAAGATCAGCAGCCACAAGATCACCCGGGCAGCCGCCAAGGTGCAATTGGTGAGCGCGGAAGCGGCGCTTTCTTTCGCTGGTTCTTTCGCGGGCAACGAGATTAAGTGATGGTTTCCCAGCCCTTCGGGTTTAAAGTAATACACGAAGGCCGGTGCGTCAGGTGGGAGTGGCAATGAAGAAAATGACGATGACGAAATTGATGTTGGGCCTGCTCGCGACAGTCGCTTTGGGCGCAGTGTGCGCGGCGCAGGCTGTGGCGCAGGATGCACCGAAGGCGGTGGCATCGGCCGCGGTTCCGGCGGCGGATTCGGCCGCGAAGACCGCAGGCTTCCGTGATCGCTATCCGCGCTACAAGATCGGCGCCGGCGATCAGTTTGACGTGAACTTCGACCTGAGTCCGGAATTCAACCAGACCGTCACTGTACAGCCCGACGGATATGTCACGATGCGGGGCGTGGGCGACTTGCATGTCCAGGACCTGACGGTGCCTGAACTGACGCAGACGCTGCGCACGGTTTACGGCAAGATTCTGAACGATCCCATCCTGTCGGTGGTGCTCAAGGATTTTGAGAAGCCCTACTTTATCGCCGATGGCCAGGTGGGCAAACCGGGCAAGTATGAACTACGCGGCGACCTGACCTTGACCGAGGCGATCGCGATGGCTGGCGGCTTCCAGGATACGGCCAAGCACTCGCAGGTCCTGCTGTTCCGCAAGGTCAACGATCAGTGGACTGAAGCCAAGCTGATTAACGTCAAGAAGATGCAGAAATCGGGGAACTTGAAGGAAGATCCGATGCTGCATCCGGGAGACATGCTGTTCGTTCCTAAGAATGCCTTCTCCAAGTTCAAGCAATTTATTCCGACCGGCAACGTGGGCACCTACGTAAAGCCTTTCTAATCGCAGCACGAGTCACAGAAGAGCTTTTAGCGAAGACCAGCAGCCAAGCAGCGCGGAGACATTTATGAACTTAAGCTCGTTGAGCGGTATTGGAAATCAGAGCCTGTCCGTCACAGTGCGCGACATTGTGGCCGTGTTCTTTCGCCACAAGCGAATCATGGCTCTCTGCTTTGCCGGAATTTTTCTGGGCGCACTGCTTTCCGCGCTGATTCTTCCGGCCAGCTACCGGGCTGAGACCAAGGTTCTGGTGAAGAAAGAACGCGTCGACCCGGTCGTGAGCCCGGAGCAGACGGCTCCCATGATGCTGAAGGATTCCGTCAGCGAGGAAGAGTTGAACTCGGAAGTTGAGCTGATGGGCAGCGAAGACGTGCTGCGCAAAGTTGTGCTCGAGTGCGGATTGGATCAGCATAAGTCGTTGCTGACTCGGCTGGGAATCCCGCAGTCGCAGGCGACCAGAACTGCGAAGGCGATCCGGCGGCTGAAGTCGGACCTGTCGGTGGAAGCTATCAAGAAGAGCAACCTGATCAGCGTGAGTTACGAGTCGCAGGATCCGCAGCTGGCTGCGAAAGTTCTGGATACGTTGAACGCGGCTTACATTCAGAAACATCTGGAGGTGCATCACCCCTCGGGACAAGCGCAATTCTTCGAGCAGGAAACGGAGCGCTACCGCAAAGCGCTCGCCGACACGGAGACTGCGCTGAAGGACTTCGATACGACGCTGGGCGGCGTGGCACCGCAGGCTTCGCGCGATCTGGCGCTGCAAAAGCTGGCTGATTTCAACAGCGACTTGCACACCACGCAGGCGCAAATCAAAGAGACGGAGACGCGCATTGCCAACCTGCAAAAGCAGCAAGGCTCGACGGACGCCCGCCTGACCACGCAGATGCGCAAGGGCGACGATCCGCAGGTGTTGCAGCAATTGAAGGGAACGCTGGTCACTCTCGAATTGAAGCGCACCGAGTTGCTGACCAAGTTCCAGCCCACGTATCCGCTGGTGGTCGAAGTCGACAAGCAGATTGTCGACACCAAGGCAACGCTGGCGAAGGAAGAAGCGACGCCACTGCATGAAGAGACCACGGATCAGAATCCGACCTATGGCTGGATCAACTCCGAACTGGCCAAGGCCAAAGCCGACCTGAGCGGATTGCAGGCCCGCGAAATTGCGACCACCGCGATCGTGAGCCAGTACGAAAACAATGCGAAGCAGTTGGACGAAAAAGGCATCACGCAGCAGGACTTACTGCGCACGCAGAAAGCCAACGAAGAAAATTACCTGCTTTATCTGAAGAAGGGCGAAGAGGCCCGCATCGCCGACGCGCTCGATCAGAGCAACATTTTGAACGTGGCCGTAATGCAGGCGCCGTCGATTCCGGCGCTGCCTTCGCGGTCGCCCTTGTTGCTGGGCATTGTTGGCCTGGTGCTGGCGTCGGTAGTGAGCCTGGGAGTTGGATTCGGTCTGGACTATATGGATCAGTCGTTCCGCACGCCGTCTGAAGTTGTCGGAGAGCTGGGCATTCCGGTGCTGGCGGCGGTGCCGCATCATGCGGTAGCCCGCGGCGGCGTGGATCTCTACGGCAGCGATGTGATCGGCGGGAACGGCAACGGATTTGGCCGCGCTCACGAAGATTCGCCGATGAACGAGGAAGAAGCTCGTCCGGTACGGTTGGCATAAACGGTAGTCGAATCCGCAGAACTGGCTTCGGCAAGAACTGGGCAAATTATGTTTAAAGAATTTTTCGGACTTCGGGAACAGCCGTTCGGTGTGACGCCGGATCCCCGGTATTTATACCTGGGCCCGGGGCATCGCGAGGCGATGGCCTCGTTGTTCTACGGCATTGAAGCGAACCGCGGTTTTCTGGCGCTCATCGCCAAGCCCGGCATGGGCAAAACCACGCTGCTGTTTCATCTGCTGGAAAAGTTCCGCACTCGCGCGCGCACCGCGTTTCTGTTTCAAACGCAATGCAGCTCGCGCGAGTTTATGCGCTTTCTGCTCGCCGAGGTCGGCATCGAGAGCCAGGGCAAAGATTTCGTGCAGATGCACGAAGAGTTCAATCGCTGCCTGATCCAGGAAGCGCGCGCGGGGCGCCGTTTCATCGTGGTCATCGACGAGGCCCAGAACCTCGATCCCTCCGTGCTGGAAACTGTGCGATTGCTTTCGGATTTTGAAACTCCGCAGGCCAAGCTGCTGCAGATTATTCTTTCCGGGCAGCCGGAGCTGGCGACTAAGCTGTCGCATCCGGGACTGAACCAGTTGCACCAGCGCATTACCAGTTTCAATACGCTGAAGCCGCTGGGCATGGAAGAGACCGGGCGATTCATCGATCACCGTCTGCGCGTGGCGGGATATCAGCGGGAGGCGCTGTTTTCTGCCGAGGCCGTGGCCAGCATCTGGGAGTTGAGCGGGGGCATTCCACGCAACATCAACAATCTTTGCTTCCATTCGCTCTCGCTCGCCTTTGCGATGAAAAAGGATACGGTCGATCTGGCGGTGGTGCAGGAAGTGGCCGAGGACCTGGACATTCACCGCCTGCTCGACGACCGCCCGAGTGGGCTGAGTCGCAGAAGCTCGAATCTGCGCTACGGGCTCGATATGGACTACCAGCGCGAGTGGGACGGAGAAGCCTGGCTGCCGCCCGATCGCCCAGCGCCAACGGCGGTGAAGCGAACCGGCGGAGGCAATGGCAAGACCGGGGATGACTACTCAGAGTCCGACTGGCGGTTGACGTTGAGTCCGGATGAAGCGCGGGACTACATTCAGAATTTGACCAAGATGCTGCGAACTGGAACTGGCGAATCGGGCCCGCGCGCGGTGGCGCCGATCCGGCCGGAGAAGCTTCCATAAGGACCGCGTGAGCAAGAAATGAATGCGCAGTTGCTGAAATTTGATTTGCTGAAATCTTGTTTTCTGAGCACTCTGGAAACCTAATGAGCCGAAACTTCGAACTACTGCAGAACCTCGGGAAAGAACACGACGTCTTCCAGTCGGACTTGATGGAAGTGAGTTCGGTCCCGCTTTCTTCGCTTTCTTCTCCACCGCCGCCTTTGCTGGACGTGAAGCCGGCGCCGCTGGTGTTGCCCATGGAAGAAGCGCAGAAGGACGAGATGACCAAGTTGGTGCAGCGCCTGTTCCTGGTGCCCGGCATGGATGCGCCTCGAGTCATTGTAGTTTCGGGGACGGAATCGGGCAGCGGCTGCAGCTGGGTTTGTGCCCGCATGGCGGAAGTGCTGGCTTCGCAGGTTACGGCGTCGGTGTGCGTGGTCGACGCGAATCTGAGCGCGCCGGGGCTGCATACGCAGTTTCAGACCGAGAACATTCACGGGCTTTCCGATGCATTGCACGACCCGGAATCGATTCGCCGCTTTGCACGGCCGTTTGGCCGGGAGAACCTGTCGCTGATCACCTCCGGCGCTGACAGTGCCGACCGTCCGGCGCTGATCAATTCCGACCGGATGCGCATGCGCATCGCGGAGCTGCGGCAGGAATTTCATTACGTTCTGATCGATGCTCCGGCAATCAACACTGCCAACGACGGCATTGTCCTGGGCCGCGTGGCCGATGGCGTGGTCGTGGTGATCAAGGCCAACTCGTCGCGCCGGGAAATCGCGCGCAAGGCGATTCAGGAACTTGAAAACGCCAAAGTGCGGGTGCTGGGCGCCGTGCTGAATCAGCGGACATTTCCCATACCGCAGGGAATCTACAATCGGCTGTAACGCGGTTACAGCCTGTTGCAGCAACTTCCGCTGTTGCCGTCAACTTTTTCCCAACCAGTTTTCTGCCAGTTCCCGGGTGACCCTAAGCCATGAGTAATCTTCGCCGCCAATTTCTGCTGAATGCTTTCAAGCTGTGGGACATCGGACTCATGCTGCTGGCTTTTTTCGTGGCTTCCATCAGCGTGCTGGGCGAGAGCCATGTGGGCTCGGTCGCAGAGTTTTTCTCCATGCGGGTGAAGGTCACGAACTTTTTGATTTTCTCGCTGTTCATGTTTTTCTGGCATGTCACGTTCAGCGCGTTCGGCCTGTATGCCTCGCGGCGGCTGGGGGAGCGGCGTAAAGAAGTACTGGATGTGCTGAAGGCGACTTCGCTTGGAACGCTGTTTGTAGTGGCGGGATCGCTGGCCTTCCAGGTCACGCTGGCCAAGCCGATATTTTTTCTTGTCTTTTGGACGACGGTGACGATTACCGCGATCTGTAGCCGGCTGGTGATGCGCATGATGCTTGCCTCCGTGCGCAGGAATGGCCGCAACCTGCGGGATGTTCTGGTGGTGGGAACCAACGGCCGGGCGCTGTCGTTTGTACGGAAGATGCTGGCGCACCCGGAACTCGGCTATCGAGTGATTGGTTTCGTGGATCAGGAGTGGGAGGGAGCGGTCGCGGTCCGCGACAGCGGATTCGAGCTGGCCTGCGATCTCGAAGGCGTGCCGCAATTCCTGCGCGACAGCGTGGTCGACGAAGTGGTGATGGCGCTACCCATGCGGTCGTTCCACTACCAGGCCTCGAAGATTGCCGCCTACTGCGAAGAGCAGGGAATTACGGTGCGGCAGTTGAGCAATATTTTCGATCTCAAGCTGGCGCGGTCGTCCGCGGAAGATATGGAAGGCGATCCGCTGATCACCCACCGCACGGGCGCGGTCGAGAGTTCGCATCAACTGGTGAAGCGCGCGCTCGACATTGTGGCCTCCGGGCTGCTGCTGCTGTTCCTGTCGCCGCTGCTGGTGGTCGCCGCCATTCTGATCAAGCTGACTTCGCCGGGGCCGATCTTCTTCGTGCAGAAGCGGCTAGGATTGAACAAGCGGCGTTTCGGGGTCTTCAAATTTCGTACCATGGTGGTGGGCGCCGAGCAGAAAATGAAGGACATCGCGCATCTGAATGAAGTAAGTGGGCCGGTGTTCAAGATCAAGAACGACCCGCGGATTTTCCCCATCGGAAGGATTCTGCGGCGGACGAGCATCGACGAACTGCCGCAGTTGCTAAATGTTTTCCTGGGGGATATGAGTCTGGTGGGGCCGCGTCCTCTGCCGGTGCGGGATTATGAAGGCTTCAACGAAGACTGGCAGCGCCGGCGATTTAGCGTAAAGCCAGGTATCACGTGCCTTTGGCAGGTCAAGGGACGCAGCGAGATTCCATTCGAAGAGTGGATGGAATTGGACCTGCAATACATAGACAAATGGTCTTTGTGGTTGGACCTGAAGATTCTGCTGCGTACCATTCCGGCTGTATTGCGCGGCTCGGGGGCCGCGTAGAGTTTCGGAAAATCCGGCCGTTGTAGCTTGTTCGGAGGTTTCAAGGGTACCGAGTCCCGGGTGCAAAGGCCCGGCAGAGAAGACCCAGAACATGTCTGAATTCCATATGCCACTTCAACTCTTAGTATCCCATTTGGTTCAACAATTGGTAGGGGAACAGGCAAGCACAAGGCCAGAGGCGCCGGCGCTGGTTGCGGGTTCCAGGATTTTCACCTACGCCGAATTGGATCGCCGCGCCAATCAGTTTGCGCAGCATCTGCGCGGGCTGGGTGTTGGGCCGGAGAAACTGGTCGCGCTTTGCGTCGAGCGTTCACCCGAGATGGTGATTGCTGCTCTTGGCGTGCTCAAGGCCGGGGGCGCGTATTTGCCGCTCGATCCGGCGACACCGGTTGAGCGCCTCGATCAGACTCTGCGGGATGCGGGAATCACAGTACTTGTGACCGGAGCCGATCTGGATGCGCGGCTCACCGCGGGCTCATTCCGGTTGGTCAACCTTGCGACGGATGCCGCCGACATCGCGCGCTGTCCGGTAGAGGCACCAGTCGTTGATTGCACGCCCGAGAATCTGGCGTATGTGATCTATACCTCAGGTTCGACGGGTCAACCTAAGGGCGTCGAGGTAACACACGGAAATTTGCTGAACCTGCTGAACTGGCATCTGCGGGCGTTTGAAGTTACCGCGGCGGATCGCGCCAGCCATCAGGCGTCGCTGGGATTCGACGCGGCGGTGTGGGAAGTCTGGCCGTATCTGGCGGCGGGCGCGAGCGTTTATTTTCCGGAAGAGGATGTTCGCAGCAATCCGGCGGCGCTGCGCGACTGGCTGCTGGCACAGAAGATCACAATTACATTTTTGGCTACACCTTTGGCCGAGAACATGATGTTGCTGGATTGGCCTCACGAGGCGGACCTGCGCATCTTGCTGACGGGCGCGGACACGCTGCATCGCCGGCCGTCGGCGCGCTTGCCGTTTGTGCTGGTGAATAATTACGGGCCGACCGAGTGCACCGTAGTGGCATCCTCAGGCGTTGTAGCGTCTGCGGAGTCGAGCAATCGTCCGCCGTCGATTGGGCGCGCCATCGATGGCACGGAAGTCTTCGTGCTCGATGAGCAGGGCAAGCCGGTCTCGGCAGGGAACTCGGGAGAACTTTACATTGGCGGCGCGAGCGTGGCGCGCGGATACCGGAATCGCCCGGAGTTGACGGCGCAGAGATTCGTCTCGCGACCGGATTCGGAACAGCGTCTTTACCGCACCGGAGATCTGGTGCGCGAACTGCCGAGCGGGGAACTGGAATTTCTGGGGCGCATCGACGAGCAGATCAAGATTCGCGGTTACCGCATTGAGCCTAGCGAGATTGTCAGTGCCTTGGATGCTTCGCCGGATGTCGATGCCAGCGCGGTCATGGCTGTCGAAGATGGTCCGGGACAAAAGCGCCTGATTGCCTACGTTGCTCTCGCCGACGGAGCGAAGACGACCGCGAGCGAACTGCAGACCTTGCTGCGCAAGCAACTTCCCGACTACATGATTCCCGCGACTTTCGTGCGCATCAGTTCTTTGCCGATTACAAGCAATGGAAAAGTCGACTGGGCCGCTTTGCCTGCGCCTCTGAATGGAAATGTGTTGGCCGACGAAAGCTACATTGCGCCGCGCAACATCGTGGAAGAAAAACTGGCGGCGATCATCGCTCCCCTGCTGCATGTGGAGCGAGTGAGCGTGCACGACAATTTCTTTTTCCGCGGCGGCCATTCTCTGCTGGGAACCCAGTTGCTCACCAAGATCGGCGAAACGTTCGGCGTGGAGTTGAGCCTGTTGAGCTTGTTCGAACATCCAACGCTGGCGGAAATGTCGGAACAGATCGAGATCCTGATCTACGCCAAGCTCGAAGCCGCGGCCGATCCCGGGAAGCGCGACCTGGCCCCGGCCGGCTTGCGAAGGGAAGACGTCGCTTAGTGGCCTCGCGCACCGAAAATCCATCGCGTCCGGCCAGTTCGGACGCGGAGTTGAGTCTTTACCATCTCCTCAATCCCGAGGTGGTGGCCAATCCCTATCCGCTGTTTCGCAAGCTGCGTGAGCAGGATCCCGTGCACTGGGATCCCTTCCTGCATACGTGGGTGGTCACGCGCTACGCCGAAGTCCTCGAAGTTCTCCACACTTTTTCCGCCGACCGTACTCCCAACCCCGAGCAACTGGAAGCCATGGGGCTGTCGCGCCTGGGCCCGGTCGCCCGCGTGATGGTGCAGCAGATGCTGTTTATGGACGCGCCCGCGCATACGCGGCTGCGCGCTCTCGCGTCGAAGGCATTCATGCCGGCGCGCGTGGAATTGCTGCGTTCGCATATTCAGGACATCGTTAGCCGCCTGCTCGATCAGGTCGAAGCCAAGGGCCACATGGAAGTGATTGCGGACCTGGCCGAGCCTTTGCCTGCAATTGTGACGGCGGAGATGCTGGGCGTTCCGGTCAGCGACCGCCATCAGTTGAAAAAATGGTCGGCGAATTTCGCCGAGATGCTGGGGAACTTCCAGCACAATCCCGATCACGCGCAGTTGATGCTGCGCACCATCGACGAGATGGGCGGCTACTTCCGCGACATGATCGCGGAGATCAAAAAGCATCCGCGCGAGGGCCTGATTCATTCGCTGCTCACAGCGGAAGTGGACGGCGATCACCTGAACGAAGAGGAAGTCGTTGCTAACACGATTGTGACGATGGTGGGCGGGCAGGAGACGACGACGAATCTGATCGGCAACGGCGTGCTCACGCTGTTGAATAATCCAGGAGAATTGCAGCGGCTGCGCGACGATCTTTCGCTGATTCCATCGGCTGTCGAAGAGTTGCTCCGCTATGAGAGTCCGAGCCAGCATACGGCGCGGCTTGCACCCAGCGACCGCGATTTGGGCGGGAAGAAGATTCTGAAACGGCAGGCGGTGATGGCGGTGATGGCGGCGGCGAATCGCGATCCGTTGCGCTTCCCCGATCCCGATCGCTTTGACATTACGCGGCAGGATAATCGGCACCTGGCATTTGGATACGCTGCCCACTTTTGTTTCGGAGCGCCGCTGGCGCGCGCCGAAGGCCAGGTTGCGTTCGAGACGCTGCTGCGGCGCTTTCCGAATCTCAAGCTGGAGCCACAGCAACTTGTATGGCGGACGAATTCCGGGCTGCGTGGGCTGAACTCATTGAAAGTGAATTTGGGCAATCACGGCGCGGGGGAGAATTCGGGGACAGGCGACGGGCTGGGGAAGAACGCTTCGCCCATCGTTGTCTCTGGTGCGGAAGGAACGCAAGCTGCGCCTGCCGGCATGAGTTCGGCGAAGCGCAGCGCGATCGAAGATTATCTGAAGGGCAATTTCGCGCCGAGTGGAATTCAGCGGCGGAAAAGTAAAGAGTCGGTGCGACTGTCGTGCGCGCAGGAACAGATCTGGCTGCATATTCAAATGGCGCCGGATGTCCCCATGTACAACGAGGCGGTCGTCATCCAGCACAGGGGCACGCTGAATGTGCCTGCGATGGAGCGCAGCCTTTCCGAGATCATTCGCCGGCATGAAGCATGGCGGACGAATTTCGAGCTGGTCAACGATCAGCCGTTGCAGGTCGTGCGGGCGCCGGAGCCAATCCGTTTGCCGGTGACCGATTTGCGCCACTTACCGGAAGCGGAGCGTCCCGTGCAGGCCCGCAAGCATGCGGAAGAACAGAGCCGCAAGCCATTCGACTTAAAGCAGGACCGGCTGGTTCGCGCCAGCGTGGTGCGATTAGGCGATGAAGAGTATCAGGTGATCCTGACGCTTCATCACATGATTTTTGACGGCCTCTCGATCTATCACGTCTTCGTGCCGGAATTGCTGGGACTTTATCGTGCGTATTCGAATCAGTCCGCCGCGCCGGCGCAGGTTCTTCTTCCCGAGCTTCCCATCCAGTACTCCGATTTCTCCGCGTGGCAACGGGCGCGCGAATTGAAGGGGCCGCTCGAGACGCAGATGGATTACTGGCGGAAAGAACTGAGCGGGGCGCTGCCGGTGCTGCAATTGCACACCGACCGTGCGCGGCCTGCGATCCAGACCTTCCGCGGTGCGATGCAATCGTTCCAGTTGCCGCAGAGCCTGAGTGATGGATTGCGGCGCGCCGGACGAAGCGAAAGCGCGACCGTGTTTATGACTTTGCTGACTGCGTTTGTCAGCCTGCTCCACCGCTATACGGGGCAGGAAGACATTATTGTTGGCACGGTCAGCGCGGGGCGCAGGCAGTCCGAAGTGCAGGGCCTGCTCGGTTGTTTCCAGAATCCGCTGGCACTGCGCATGGATGTGTCGGGCAATCCCACGTTCCGCGAGCTCCTAGCGCGGGCGCGAAAGGTTACGCTGGGCGCGTTGTCGAACGACGAAGTGCCTTTTGGCACGCTGGTGCAGGAGTTGCAGCCGGAGCGCGACCTGACTCGCAGCCCGATTCTGCAGGTGCTGATATCGCTGGCGCCACAGATGTCCGACATTTCTCCCGAATGGGATCTGCGCCAGATGTCCGTCGATGTGGGCGCGGCGAAATTCGATCTCGATCTGGAACTGGAAGACCGGCCGGACGGCATTCGCGGGCGCTTTGTCTACAACACCGATTTATTCGACGCTCCGACCATCGCACGCACCGTCGGTCACTGGGAAACGCTGCTGCAAAGCCTGGTT
>Ga0066790_10000605_pt1 | contig 13864 bp, 11 predicted proteins | sample OrgsoiDNA2013050_FD_70963 | JGI IMG/M metagenome (GOLD analysis project Ga0066790, IMG submission 70963) | Permafrost soil microbial communities from the Arctic, to analyse light accelerated degradation of dissolved organic matter (DOM) -... | ecosystem: Environmental > Terrestrial > Soil >...
GCCGTCGACGCTTACATGGAAACATTGGTCAGCTCCTCGAAGAGCGCTATGCGGGGGCGCGGATGCTCAGTGTCCAGCAAGTAGCCGAACTGGCCTTCCACTTCGCCCGCAGCCCTGACCGGGCGAAGGGCATCGAGTACTCGCACCGCGCTGCCGGTCAGGCCTTGCAGACCTTTGCCGCCGAAGAGGCGATCATCCACTATCACACCGCACTCGATCTACTCGGCTCCGAGGAGAGACCACGAGGTGATCTCTTGCTTGGCCTGGGCGAGGCGTCGCTCCTGGCGGGCAAAGAGGCAGAGGCCGTGAAGAGCTTTGCGGCAGCGTATCAGGCACTCTTGCATGAAGGTGACCTGAACGCAGCGGCCCAGGCAGCACATGGTCTGGGCCGAGCCCACTGGCAAGAGGAACAGTTGCTGGAGGCACACATAGCCCTGGAGAACGCACTGCGCTTGATCGGGGAGTGCATCTGTGCCTCCACCATCCGCGTGCTGATCGATCTGTCTACGTTGCTGACGGTCTACCTGGGACAGCAAGCTCAAGGGGCGAGCTATGCCCAGCAGGCGCTTGAGATGGCGCAGGCGCTCGGTGATGCTCACCTGGAGGCGGTGGCAAAACGGACCGTCGCTGCTAACCTCTGTATGCCTGTCGGTGACCTCACCTCGGCGATGGCACACCTGGAGGACGCCTTGCGGTTGACCGAAACGGGGGATGATTTCATAGAGGCGGCAGAATGTTGCCTCTATTTGGCAACGCCGTCCTACTGGCTGGCAGATATCGGGCGTTCCAGGGAGATGAGCTGTCGGCAGATCGCCTATGCGGAGCACTGTCGGCAGTCCTATTCTCTGCGTACCGCCTATCCCTGGTTGGTGCTCCTCTCCGCCTCGCAAGGGGAGTGGGTGCAGGCAGAGCAGATGGTAGAGCAGGCGCACTCCATCGTCGACCAGCTCGCCAACCCGATGCCCCGCTCCTTCCTGCACCAAATGCGGGCCTTTCTTGCCTATCAGCAGGAGGATTACGAGATGGCCGAGCGCGAGTGCCAGGCGGCTCTGGTCCACCAGCAGAGTGGCCCGGGAGGACTCATGTTTTATGCGGGGCTCCTTGGCCTGGTTCAAGCAACGCTCGGCAAACGCAACGAGGCAACTGCCACCTTGCTCCAGCAGGAAGGCATGTTGGCCTTCTTGCCAGAAAAGACGTTGCCGATTGGGCCCATCGCTACCTGCCAGGCACTCGGTGCTATGGCACTCGGTGAGCGTGAGCTCGCAGCACAGTGCTATGCCCGCCTTTTCCCTTTCCAGGGACAGCTCTACTGGTTTCTGGTGGATCGTGTACTGGGCATGCTCGCTGCTCTGCGAGGCGACTGGGAGGGAGCAGCGACCCACTTCGCTGCAGCCGAAGCCACCGCTCGGCGCGAAGACCTGCACCCTGAACGGGCGCGCATTCTCCAGGGACAGGCCGAGGTCGAGTTGGCTCGGGGTGATCAAACCAGTTTCCTGCGTGGCAGAGATCACCTCAATGAAGCATGTGCGCTCTTTGAAGAGCTCGGTATGCTGGCTTCAGCGCAGCACGTGCGTAGGCGACTGCACGCTCTTTCCCATTCACCCAGTCTCCTCACCCCTTCGGTTTTTCCTGCCCATCTGACCCAGCGCGAGGTCGAGGTGCTCAAGCTCGTTACCCTGGGCAAAAGCAATCGCCAGATCGCACATGCCCTGTGCCTCACCGAAAAAACCGTCACGAATCACCTCACCCACATCTTCAATAAAACCAGTTGTGAGAACCGGGCAGCGGCTGCCGCTTTCGCGCTGCGTCACGGGTTGGCTTGATCTGCTCATCGAATGAGACGTTTACGAGGTTCTGGGAGGACCCTCCCAGATCATGCTGCCTTCCTCTCCTGCGAGAAACTCCGCCAGAAATGGGAGGTTTCTCCGATGGCAAGACTTCTTGAAGAGGATATACTTCCACTAACACCTGAAGAACCGTATATGCTACCAAGCTTTCGTCTCTGTAGACATGCAGGAACGCTCGAAGAGCTGAGGAGAAAGAGGCGACGGAGATGTTCGTGACCATTTCCACGTACCAGGCGAGGGCCGGTGAAGAGGATACTATTGTAGCCTTGCATGAGAACTGGCAACGTACCCTGCAGCCAAAGGCAGCGGGCTACATCTCGGGGGAACTGCTCAGAAACGTGGCGAACGCGTGCGAATTCATGACGATTATGCGTTTCAAGAGCCGGGAGTCTGCTCAAGCTTTAGCGAACGACCCAAAGCAGAATGCATGGTATAGACGTGTAGTAAGCTTGGTTGAAAACGTACCGGTGCGTGCAGAGTACAACAGCGAGTGGCACTGATAAGTAGAAATCGTAGTTAGTCTTACATGGCCTTTAGGCGCTCATTGTCAGTAACGGAGATTTGATAACCAATAGTGCCGGAATAAAATTCTCCACCAGAGCGCGAGGAATTTGAACCCGCTATTGACATCATTAGGGGCAGTACTTAAGGCTTTGCTAGAAAGTTCCTGTAAAGAAAAGTTTTACTCAATCTGTAAGGAGGAACCTATGTCTCAACACTCTCAAGAGCCTTCACCCGATGCTCTGCCAATTGACGGTGATGGAGGTGGCGGCGGCGGTGGCGGCGGCGGTGGCGGCGGCGGTGGCGGCGGCGGCGGCGGTCCGATCTTCAGTACGGCTACTTTCCCGGCACAATATACCATCACTCTGGAGAGCTTCCGTATAGACCAGACATGGTCATTCCATAATGACACTGATTTCGTCGATTTCGGAGTGCAAGTTGGTGGCCAGCAGGTGCCAAACTCTCCTCAACACAAGTTCATGGGGGATCTCAATAACGGCACGTTCAACGTCGGAATCTCCTACGACATCTCCGTTCCTAGTGCTGATACCATTGTCGTCATCAACTATCAGATCGTCAACAATGGCCACGGTGATCCTGGACAAATCACGTCTGCACTCGATAGCGGATCAGACGACATGGCGAATAACCCAGACCTGGGATCGGATATGACGAATGACCCCTCTACAGATACCGGCGGTGGCGATGGTGTCTGGGCACAAATCGCTGCAGCTGCTCTAAAAGCGATCGGAGGTTGGTTAATCAATATCTTGACGGCTAATTGCGATGCCACAGTAGCCGCCAACCAGATTCGTACTACAGGGGCAGAACTGGCAACCTTCACCATTAACGGTAAGTTTGTGAAACCGAAGCGCTTCACCAAATCTTCGCCTGACGGCTGCGGAACATCAGACTCCGATTATACCGTTACCTGGTCCGCAACCCGAACAAGTTGATAGGCTAAACTTGCCGGGTGATAGCAATTCTGCTATCTACGGCCCCAACGGGCAGCAACAAGAAATCCAGGCTGACAGCTCTGTGGCAATACTGAACAGCCTCGGTCAAGACGGCTGGGAAGTGCTGGGTGTAGAAACCGTTCATTACTACGGCGGTACAGAGCGAACCTTCTGGTTGAAACGACCACTCAGTACTGGCAGCTAGGTGAAGATCGAAAAAGCATCTGCCTGGTACGGATGGTAGCATGGTGCTCTCGTGAGCAATGGATTATGGGGGGATCAGCGTCCCCATTTGCGTCTCATTGCCAGGAGCTGCCCTTTCCGCCTCCTGCTCATCCGTGCCAGGCGACTCTAATTGCCTGTCCGGCGGTGGACCCAAGACTTTGTGCGTTTTCTTCAGGAGCTTGCGCATGGCTGCTCGATCAGTCGGCGTGGAGAGGGTCGCCTTCGAGAGAAACGCGCGGTAGGCTTCGGCCAACTCTTCGAGTTCAGCCATATAGCGGCTGAGATTTCTAACATCACTCCGAAGGTAATCAAAACTTTCCCCCACTTCGGAAAGGAGGTGTTGAAGGCGCTCTTTCATCGTGTCTGTTCCTTGCCCTGCTTCCGGCCCTGATTACCAGCCCGACGCATGGACCCCCGACCCAATCCGCTCTAGGCCGGATCGGGCCGGGAGGCTCGGCGCGGGACGGTTTTTTGCGAGAAGAGCTGGCGGCCCGCGTACTCAATCCTCACACTCTCAACAGGATACCAATGACCCCACCCACGGATCATTGCCAGGAGCCGCCCCTTCCTCCTCCTGATGGCGACCACACTGCCCATTGGACACCACACCGGTGTGCTGCCGATGAACGCTTGATCCCAAATGGCTGCCTTAATCTGGCGGATATTTGTTGACTGTATGTGTGACTCCTTCCGTTTGCGCCCTCTCGCCGCGCGGCATTGTGAGAACATACAACTGGGGACATGGGGCAAGCGGGCTGAAGAACGTAAAAAGATCGACCATGATTTCTGTGGCGAGTTCGAGCACGCAGGTGACATGGCACACGGTCTGAACTGCATCGTCGCTCATGATGAGAGGGTATGCGGCGAGCGCTTTTGAGCAGTATTTACACCGTTCCTCCAGGCTCACAATCCCGGCGAGGCGGAGTTGGTCATCATTCACAATGAGCATATGGCATTCTCCTACACCAATCATTGGAAGCTGGCGCGGTCCTCCCCGGATCGCGCTTCTCAAGAAGAGTGTAAGAAATGGCTTGGCGGTTGACAAGATGGTTGGTCAGCTTGGACTCCCCAACGGCGTGAAGTCATTAATGAGGAGGTCTCGTACAGGAGATCCAGTGGGATCTCCATTTGGACCAGGAGGGGGAGGAGGAGGAAAAGGAAATTGTTTAGTCAATGATGTAGCAACAGAAGAAGCTGTATGTTACGGTGCTCTAATCGCCGCTATCATCGGTTTGATATTGGGATTCATCTTCTAAGGCATGGTTCAAAGTGAGCTTGAACTATGCCTTAGCATACAAACGTTGCTGATACTGTAATACCCTACACCCACCTGTTTTCGGTGGGTGTTCTGTGATTTTTGTTGAACTATAACGAGCTTCCCAGTCTCGAACTGTCTAATGCTATGTAACATATGCCAAATCGCCCTCGATGGTCCGGTGCTGCATAAAGTGTCACCAGTGATAACTTATGTAGTTCTAGACCGGAAATGCGGGAGGAAATGCATGCTCTCTATACTTTTTACAGCTTTCCCTTAAAACACTTATCTGTTCCATTGCACCACTTATCCCATAATAGAGCTTAGCGTTGTAAATTTCGTCGGCGGGCCTAATAGGCCATTACCCGAAACAGTGCTGTTCGTCAGGTTCACCGTTCCAGAATTAGAGATGCCGCCGATGCCAGAAGCTGTATTGCCCGAAACAGTGCTGTTCGTCAGGCTCAGATTCCCCTGGTTAGCAAGCAACGGTACTGGATTGGCTCTGCCGCCAGTAACGATCACGTTGGTGATGACAATAGTCGTACCAGCGTCCACTGCAATCTCATGCATTGCGCTCCTCAGTGTGATCTTTCTCTGTGGACCTTGAATAGAGAGCTGCTTTTTTGTGATGAACAATGTGTTTGTCAGCGTGATCGTCTGTCCCACCAGGTTGGGGGCGAAGGTAATTGTCTTCCCAGAAGGAGCATTGTCAATGGCCCAGCGCAGGGAGCCAATGCCATCATTTGCAAGCGTCGTAACTCGAGTCGGATCATGGATTTGTGCTTGGGTTTGCTGAAGCTGCACATAGAACCAGAGGGCACCTCCAATAGTGGTCATCAGTACCAGCACAAGGGCCACCGTATTGAGCAACAGTTGCCTCCGTCTTCTGGTTGCCGCTCGCAGAAAGGCGGCTTCATTCTGGCTGAGAGGATTACGCCTGGCCCACGCCTGGGCTTCTTTGAGTTGAGCACCACGATACAGGCGATCGTTGGGGTGATGACGGCGCTGCCACTCTTCTGCTTCTTCACTCATCTTTTGTTGCAAGAGAATGTCCTGGCGAGCCTCATGCAACCACGCAATAAGGCGTGGCCACTCGCGGATCAATGCTTCATGGCTTACTTCGACGGTCGCAACCCCCGCTTGTTCATTACTTGTGAGCAGTCGCGCATCGAGAAAGGCATCCATCGTCTCGCGTAAGAGCCGAGTTTGTACCGGGTCTGGCAACTCGAACTCGGAGAGCTTTGCACGACGGCGAGTCGTGTCGTGTTCGCTCTGTCCAGGGTCAATGAGACGCAGAAAGAGGCTTCGGGCCAGCTCCTGATGTTCTTTGGTGGGTAAGGCGTCATAGGTTGCCTGAGCACGCTTGGCGAGGGCGCCTTTGACGCCATCCATCTCTCGGTATGCGCTCAGGGTGAATATCTGGCCACTGCGAACAGCAAACAACTGATCGAGCGTGAACTCGAGGAGTGGCAGCGCGCCAACTTGCCCACGCAGTTCAAAGAGCAGATCTCCTACCAAATCGCCCTCAAAGATCATCTGTACCTCGGGCAAGCGTGCCGGTTCTTCGATCACCCGACGCAGATCATCACGTTCCATCGGTAACACCGAGACGTGCTGGGTATCCAGCAGATGATAGAATGCAGGATACAGCATGGCGCGATCGGAAAAATCCGCACGCATGGTCAATATCACGAGCAGCGACCCCTCTGGCTCGGTGACCGCCGTGATCAGGAGGTCGATGAAGTGCTGACGTTTCTCTTCTGAGACCGTTGTGGCAAACACTTCCTCGAACTGGTCGATGAAGAGCACGACGTTTTGTGATGAGGAACCAACCAGTTGGCGTGTGAGAAGATGAAGCGTTCGCAGCGAGTCCGCCATCAGTTCGTGGTGCAGAGATGAGGCATTGCCCAACGATGGCTGTTGAGCCAGCGAGAGCGCTAGAGCTTCCAGGGGATAGTCTCCTGGGACGATGGGATCAAGGTAGAGCCATTGACCGCTCCCTGAGATACCTCCACGTTTGAGGTGCGGCAACAACCCGGCCAGAACCACGCTCGATTTGCCAGATCCACTTGCCCCCAGCACGGTGAGCAAACGGCCCGTTGGTTGACCTTTCTGTTCCTGGACCAGGAGACGCTCTACGGTCGCAGCCAGTTCGTCAACCAGGGCTTCTCGACCAAAGAAATCACGTGTATCCTCAGCGGTGAAATGGTGTAATCCCTTATAGGGATTGCGTGGTTCTGTGACAGGTTGAGGCGGTTGCTCCTGCTCCGGAGCAATTTCGAGCACCTGGGGAAGACGAGTCAGCAGCGTTTCGCTGGTCATCGCATCGTTTCCAGCAGGAGCAGCGAACCTTTCCCCCAGTTGCCTAATACCCTCAGTTCCCCCCTCGTCCCCTTCATCACGCATCCAGACGAGCTGAATGTGCCGTTTGTACACATCGGCAAGGTTTTTCTGATCCCGCACCACCCGTGAACTGAGGGCAGCGGGAGAGGCCACAAGGAGCACAGAAGATGCTTGGCGCATAGCCTCGCGTTCCTGGAGAAGGTTGGAGGAGAGGTAGTCACCTTCCAGATGCCAGGGAGTGACTCCGGCATGGATCAGATCCTGGGAGAGACGCGCTCCTTTCTCGTGGTCTTCTGGAGCATAAATAAGATAGATGAGCCGCTGCAAGGATGCAAGGACGCGACTGATCTCCCCTACGATGTCTTTCCATATCGCGTCCCGGTTTACCTGCTGTGTGAGCGCACGATGATCGCGGGGAAGCATTTGCACGGTGCTCAGTGGTGTCTCTTCCCATGCACATGGACGAACAAGAATGGGAACCACGGTTGCTTCTCTCGCTTGCTGCCTGTCCAGTGCCATTTGGAGATACCGCAGGCCTCGTTCTGACGCCAGGAACTCGGAACTGACAAGCAGGATGAGCAGGCGGGCAGTCGAAAACTGCTGGTCGTATTCCCGTTCCCACCCTTGACCGACCTGAATCTGTCGCTCATCCCAGGTCTGGAGACGACCTGCGTGTTTAAGAGGTGCAAGGTGGCGATCAAGGGACTCATAAAAGACACGATCAGTTGGATCGAAGCAATAAAAGGCACGTACTGGCACAAACGCAGCCATAGCTCCTCCTATTTCCTCCTACGATGGAGAGCGATTCCCTGTTTCATATCGTTACGCTTCATGAGTTGATTATATATCTACGCATCTATTTTGTAAACGAGAAAAATACAGAAATTCTCGCGCTTCTTTTGGCGTTGTATTCTTGCTGCGCAGAAAGCTTCTCAAGTGACGTGAATCCCTGTTTCTCTATCGTCTTTCACTGTTTGGCGACTGTCCCTCAACCCTTCAACCCTTTACTCCTTTTCAGCAGCAGTGGTAGTGATAGTGAAGTGATGAACGAAACAAGCTTTGTGAAGAAGGGGAGCAAATCAGTAGGAGGGGCTCTGTACTCTAACTGTGTAGTATGAGACCTTTTACGCTTGTCGGAGAACGCTTGTCGTGGAATAGGACTTCCCGGTCGAGTTCCTCTCCTTCCCACGCTCAGCTTCGTTAGAAAAAGCAGAGAAAAGACCAGAGTTAGCGACCGATTCTTGTCGGAGAATCTTTTTGAGCGAAAGTTAGAAAAAAGAGATGGCAGATGTCCATAATGATCCGGCGACCTTTCAGGAGTTCCGAGAGGCGCTGGGTACGCGCGATCCCAAAACGATCGCGACCTATTTGACGACGATGCGTGGCTTTGTGGCTTGGCTAGCGACGCAACCAGGCGGAACACCGTTCCATTTGGGCCTCGTGACTGAGACAGCGGTGCGTGGATATATGGATTCCCTCCAGCACGCTGGCCGTGCGCCTCGTACTCGAAGCAAAGCGCTTTCGGCGTTACGTTGTTTCTGTCGGTGGGCCATGGATGAGGGCTACCTCCGCCGCAATCCCGCCCGGATCATGGAACGACCAACCGTGGTGGCCATGGCTCCGACCGAACTCTCCGAGAAGCAGCGCTTTGTGCTCAAGCAACTTGTCGAACAACACACAACCCGCCGTTTCGCTGCCATTTTCGCACTGGGGTATTGGACAGGGCTACGCATCAGCGTAATTGCCACCCTGCGCATCAATCAATGTCAAATCAATCAGCGAGCGGGAAGTATTACGTTGCTCGACGCGAAAGGAGGCAAAACCAGAACGCTTGATCTGCATAATCTGGCACGTCGAGTACTCTCTGAGTATCTCTTCCCTGCGCGTCTGCAAAATTGCGAACGCGATGAGGAAAGTCTCTACGTCTTCACGAGCCAGCGGGCGGCCTGGCTACGCCAGCAGGGACAGCCAGATCATCTCTCAGAGCGGGGTATAGAGCATCTCTGGATGCAGGTAAAACACAAGGGAAACCAGGAAGAGTGGGGACATATTGCAAGCGTGACCTTTCATGATCTTCGTCATGACTTCGCTCATCGCGCCCGCTTGGCTGGCTGGTCGCTCGAAGAAATCGCTGTCTATCTGGGTCATCAAACGAAGGATGGAGCACCTGCCATTGCCACGACCGTGCGCTATACGTTACCCAGTCGGCAGCAATTAAGGGAGCGCATCCAGGAACTTCCAGGTTGATAACATCGCGAAAGGGAAGAAGTCATGGCACAAGAAGCACGAGAGGTCTATCAGTTACACATCCTGCTGTTGAAGATCAGCCCGGCGATCTGGCGACGTGTATTGGTGCCGAGTGACCAGAGTCTGGCCAACCTGCATTACATTCTCCAGATCGTCATGGGCTGGGATGACACCCATCTGCACCGCTTTCTCATTCATGGCAAGACCCACGGCATCTCCCGCGAGGGTGGTCTCTGGTTTCGCTCCGATCCACAGCAGATCCGGCTCAGTGACTTGCATCTGCGGCTGAAAGAGCGCTTTGTGTATGAATACGATGTAGCAGCCTGTAAATCCTAGAATTAAACTGGTGGAATCTGTACAATTATTCTGGTGGTTCTGACTGAGGTAGGCCTTTTATTGGAGATCAACCTCTCTTTTACGCGCGTCCGCAATAGAATCACCTTATCTGCTCCCATTCTTCGGTGGTGATCACTTCTGCATACCGTGGAAAGATCTTGGTTATCAAGACGCGCTGAACTTCCTCATCCGCATCAGCACAGCAGTCGGAGAGCACTGTCAGTTCGTAATCTTTGTCCGCCGCTTCCAGGGCGGTCGAAAGGACGACCCCACTGGTTGCAATTCCACACAAGATCAGGTGGCCGATGGCTTGTGATCGTAGGATGACCTCAAAATCGCTTCCGCTGAACGCGCTGGCTCGTACCTTTGTCACGATCACCTCGCCAGGTTGTGGAGCGACGGCAGGATGAATGTCCAAATTCGCCGATGGCAGGAAACCTCCTGCGCGACCTCTGGAGAAGAGGCGATTGCGTGGGCTGACTTCTGGGTATCCCTCTCGGAAACGGCTCGTCACATGAATCACGCGCATGCCAGCCTTTCTCGCGGTGGCCATGGCGCTGCTCAGCCGCTTGAGGAACACTGGATCTTCACCAGTATATGCGAAAGCCGCACTCTGAACATCCATCATGACGAGTGCACTCTGACTTTTTGTCTGGTTTTCAAGCATTGTCTCTTCCTTCCTTCTGTCTGTTGCTGTAAAGAGCTAGAAATGTGATCATGATGTGGTCGATTCAGACTCTTTCATGTACCGATACAAGGTCGCACGAGAGATCCCAAGGGTTGCACACATTTCTGGAATGGAATGACTCTTGTCGGCAAACATCTGTCGAGCTAGTGCGACTTTTCCATTCGTCTTGAGCTTTCTTGGTCGCCCGCCTCTGTGTCCCCTGGCTCTCGCAGCGGCTAATCCTGCATTGGTGCGCTCTCGAATGAGGTCGCGCTTAAACTCGGCCAGCGCTCCCATCATGTGAAAGATCAGCTTCCCTCCTGGTGTGGACGTGTCGATCTTCTCTGTCAGACTTATGAACTCGATGTCGCGCTCTTTGAGACCTTTGAGCAACTCTATCAGATGTGTGAGTGAACGTCCTGCCCGATCCAACTTCCAGACGACCAGTGTATCTCCCAACCGCAAATATGCCAATGCTTCATCCAATCCTTTGCGCTCGGCTTTCGAGCCAGTCATTTTATCCACAAACCATTTGTCACAGCCCGCTTCTTTCAATGCATCGATTTGCAATGCCTCATGTTGTTCCTGCTTTGAGACGCGCACATAGCCAATTTTCATACGCTCTTCCTTTTGTCTCACGTTTCCCGTCGACCGGGTGAGGTTTTGAGATTCAGATTATGAGACGACTTTTGAGATTTTGCAAGGGCTAATGTCGTGCTCGCAGAGGTGGTGCTGCGCGATGCTAAAAAGCAGACCAGATTGTCTCATCAAACGGTCGATTTCGAGACTCATTTAACGGCCAGTTTTGAGACAAATGAAATAGAGATAAATTATACTACATTGGGGGAGTTAGGGTAAAAGGATTATCTGGTGAAATCTGCTCGAATGGCTTACGTTCTCTTATGTGTTTCAGAAGTTCCTCCCACAGTTGTGCGCCATTTCTGATTCTCCCCCTCAAGAGTGGTATTCTGTTAGATAAGCCTCCGTTTTCTTGTTTGTTAGTGTGAGCTCTAGTCACAAAGTCCACAGTAAGTGGCAAATATTTCTTGCTATCAATAGACAGCAAGGTGCGGGCTTCTGCAATCTGAATAGTAGGGGTGGTTGGCGCACCCACTATCAATAGCCGGTTTGGGCCGATTTCGATGTTTAACTCTGTGAAGAACGTTGTTGGAACAACAACGTTCTTCACATCCTGCTGGTGATACCGACCAAGTATCAATTTTGTGATTTGATGGGTGAGTTGCATATAGCTCTCTTGAACTGCCAGTGCACTGCCGTCCGCAAAGGAAAGAGGGTTTTGTAGCAAAGCTTGTACATTTCTCATATAGCTTTTCCACGCCTCTGTTTCCCTAATCTGATATACATCTGTTAGACTTAGTAAATTCAAAGACCTCAAGTGAAGTCCCTCATACACGGAAGTAAACACAGAGGGCAGAAGCATATCCACAATATCTTTAACATCTATGTTTAACAAACTTGGTTGGAGGGTCGTTGATGTTTCTTGTAAAACTGTGCGAGGCAGGGAATCAACTGGTGTAAGCAGATAGCCATCAAACTCATCAGCCCAGTTACACATGTAAGCCAGGTCAATTAATTGCTTGATTTCACCCGCGAAAGGCTTCCCTTTATCGTAATGTCTCTCTGCTGGATTTGTACCTTCTACTGTGACGAAGGCTTTATAAAGATGTTCGCGAGTTACCATTCCCTTCTTTTCTAGTAGATCGAGTGCCTCTAGTGCAACATCGCGAAGCCGTGTTCTAAGGCTGTCTTTGGCCTGAGCACCTAAACCCAAGTCCCTTACTAACTTATCAAGATCTTTTGAGACGAGCGTTAAGACAAACTCTTGGAACCTTCCGTTCAGACGGCGAGTATATTCACGATTCTGGTCATCATCCCACGAGAGGCGTAGACACTCGATAGCTACTTCCCCACAAATGTGTCGCCAGGCCCCTGGTATCGCTGCGGCATATCTCGGAGGCTCATTTGGGGCACTCTCTGTCAGGAGAACTACGACAATAGCCCTTTCCTCCAACAATTGCTTGAATGCATCGCGGTTCTTACTTCCTGATAAATAGTCCTGATAAAGGGCAGGATTGTTGTATAAATTGGAAAGGCTCACAACGATCTGTTCACTGTTTATGAGCGCTCGTATATATTCGGTTCGTACTATTTCCGAACGACGGCCCTCTAAATCATCATTTACTTCTCCAGCTTGTATTGCTTCCTGAAGAAGGTTTTTCGGAAGCCACTGGTTATCGAGAACTTGAGAAAAGACAGGAACAACTTTCAGCCCACTACGCTCGGTACAAAGAAATGTACTCTCGTCATTAAAACGAACCTCAGGCTTGGACTTGCCTGCTATCTCGTTGATTAACTCAATCACATTATTCGGTAATAGCTGCGATTCTTTTAATTGGCGGATCAGATCTATTATTTGAGCATATTGAAAGAGCATCGAAGTGCTTCCTTGCTGAGAAGCAATTTGAAGCAGGTTGTCTAAATTAAGAAGGTCTGCCTCAAAGTCATCGGATTGATGACTGGTCAGATCGAGAGTCTTGAGATAACCCCGATAGTATTCCAGAGCATTTTGTATGAGAGTCTTTCTATCAGGCATGTCCGCAAACTCTTTTTTCACAAGATATTGAGTAAATGGATGGAGACGATAGCGCCGATTGGCTGCCACAAGTTTGCGGTTATCCTCAACCAAACAATACTTTACCAACTCACCAATGCGGTCTGAAATGACAGATGTGTTGGGATTTATTGCACTGATAATTTCGATCGTGGACCAAGTAGAGAGAAGTGACATTGAACGGAAGACAACACGGGTTTGAGAGTCAAGCATAGAGAGGGAAAATTTAAAGATATAGTCAAAAACATCGTCTGCATCTGCTTTTTCTAATGATCCCGCTATCGAATCAAGTGACATGCCATCATACGCCCTTTCTGCCATCCAATGAAGCACAAAAGGAATACCTTGAGCCCGTTTTGCAATGATCCGCAATAAAGTTATATCTTGATCACTAACTGAGATCGGGAAACGTTCTAACTCCAGTCGCAGCAATTTCGTCGCATCCTCTTCACCGAGTCCCGTTAGATTAATTACCCTTTCGCCTGTTTGGAGGAGGTGTCGACTCGTAATCAACGCTTTACTTGAGCCGGGCAAATCTCTGAGGAAGAGATACAATGATTCATCATTGACACTCTCAAGATTATCAACAATAAGCAAACAAGGCTCTTGAGAAAGGGCTCTAGCAGCAAGGAGCCTCCTGTCATGACTAGTGGAGCTATTGAGGAACTCAGGAGGGGCAAGAACAGAAAGTATAGCCTCGGTCACATCATCCAGGCAAAAGTTTGGTTTGTTTCGGGCAGAAGTCCAAATATATCCAGTAAATGAAGAGAGAGAGGAATGAAGTCTACTGTCTTCCCTCGATTTATGGGCTGCTTCAAGGGCTAAAGTTGTCTTTCCAACGCCCCCCATTCCATC
>Ga0066790_10000607_pt1 | contig 13845 bp, 19 predicted proteins | sample OrgsoiDNA2013050_FD_70963 | JGI IMG/M metagenome (GOLD analysis project Ga0066790, IMG submission 70963) | Permafrost soil microbial communities from the Arctic, to analyse light accelerated degradation of dissolved organic matter (DOM) -... | ecosystem: Environmental > Terrestrial > Soil >...
GAGCGGTGACTCGAATACGGCCAGCCGCCTGGCTCATGGCCGCGGTCGCACTGTTCCTGCTGGCCGTGGCCGGTTATGCCCTGCTCGTCCACGCGTCCCCGCAGTACTACTGGGCGCAGATCGACACGGCCGTCTACCGGGATGGCGGCATCGCGGTGCGGAACCAGCCGGCGATGCTCTACGCGCTGAAGCTCGGGGCGGCGAAGCTGCCGTTCACCTACACGCCGTTCGCCGCGCTCCTGTTCGCTGCGGGGAGCGGTGCGTCGTTCGGGACCTGGCAGGTCGGGCTGGCGGTGCTCACGATCGGGCTGCTGCCGGTGGTGGCGTACCTCTCCCTGGGACTCGCCGGGCGGCCCGCCGGCCTGGCCAGGGCGGCGGCAGCGTTTGCGATCGCCGCGGTGGGCCTCTGGCTCGAACCGGTCGCGATGACACTGTTCTTCGGGCAGATCAACCTCGTGCTGCTGGCCCTGGTGCTGGGCGATCTCGCGCTGCCGGACCGCATCAAGGGCAAGGGCATCGGAATCGGGCTGGCGGCGGGGATCAAGCTCACGCCGTTGATCTTCATTCCGTACCTGCTGTTCACGCGGCGAGTAAAGGCCGCGGCGGTCAGCGCGCTGACCTTCGCGGTCACGGTAGGACTGGGGTTCGCGCTGCTGCCGCACGCCTCCGCGGTCTACTGGGGCGGGCAGTTCGCCCGGCCGGGCAGCAGACCCTTCCACCTGGACAACCAGTCCCTTAACGGCGTCATACTGCGCCTGACCCACGCCGGGTCCGACGCGCACGCGTACTGGCTGGTCGCGGCGGTCGTCGTCGGCATCGCCGGGCTCGCCACCTCGATACTGGCGAGCCGGCGTGGCCACGAGCTACTCGGCCTGGTTGCGTGCGCCGCGACCGGCCTGATGGTGTCCCCGATCACCTGGTCGCACCACTACGTTTACGTGGTACCGGCACTTGTCCTCGCCGCGTACGGGCCACGGCGCCTCGGCTACCGGATCCTCGGCGCCGCGCTGGTGGTGGGCTTGTTTGGCTGGTGGCCCGTGCCTATTGGCAACCAGGGCGGCTACGACCCTAAGGCCCAGCTGCTGCCGCGCGGGTTGCTGCTTCTCGCGCCGAACCGCGGTAACAACCGGGCGGCAGTCGAGTTCACCTGGCGTGGGCTGGAATTGATCGTCGGCAACTACTACGTACTCGCCCTGCTCGTGTTTATCGCGGCCACCGCATGCGCCCTGGTGCTTACCCGTCGCCTCAGGCCTGAGCGCGCAGTCGGCCCCGAGCCCGATGCCGTGTGGGCGGCACGCCCGCCCGGCGTCGCCCGGTAGGGCGATCAGCTTCCTGAACGGAAGGCGCTGTGCACATCTGCGATGTAAGCCTGGCACTTGTCGTAGTCCGGGAGCACCCCGGTCGCTTGTGCTAGCGCATAGGCCGCATCGACGTCGACTGACAGCACGGAGTCTTCGTGAGCCGTGGCGTCGCCGCTGACCAGGCTCACCTGGGCGGCCCGATTGGCCGGTGACCGGAAGCTGGCCCGGGCATCGGCGAGTCCCGCTCCCGCTGACAATGAGCCTCCGCGGCCCATCAGTGCCGCTCTGAACCAGCCGGACCCGCTACCGCCCGCCCCGTGCGGCCCGATCCTGCTGCCACCGCGCTGCCATAAAGCCAAAGGCTCGGTCGCCGTCTCCGGCAACCGGGCCTCTCACCTGCACTTACTTGATAGCGGGGGCAGGATTTGAACCTGCGACCTCTGGGTTATGAGCGCAGTCTGGCCTTGTTCAACCTTGTCCGGCATTGACAGTAAGCGTGCGGCATTCTCTCAGTGTCGCCGTCTGCGTGCCCGGCGGGAGGCGTCGATCATCAACGCGAACTGGGGCGGCTCGATGATCGGGCGGCCCCGCCAGGGCGACATGCTGGTGAGGTCCGCGTCGGCGGAGACGATCAGGAACGCGCCCACCGCGGAGGCGAGGTCCAGGATCCGGTTGTCCTCCCAGTCCGGGCAGTCCCCGACCGTCTGCGGCGGGTCAGTGATGCCGCCGCCGGACGCCTCGGCCATCTCGGCCAGCGCCCGCAGGTACTCATCGACCTCGTCCTCCGGGGTCTTCAGCACCGTCGCCAGCACCCGGCCGGTATTGGCGAGGATGTGCGGCGAGAGCCACAGCGCGAACTCCGCCGCGTCGTTGACCACGCCCAGGCAGTCGGCACTCGGGTTTCCCGACGTGGGTGGCGGCGACGGCCAGCTCCGGAACGGCGACTCCCCCACGGCAACCGCCAGGACGAGCACGTTCACGTCGAACACGACCGGCACCGCCACCGGCCCCGGCACGCTCACTGGTCTGGCGTCCCGCTCTTGTACGCCCGGCGGATGTCCGCAAGCAGCGACTCATAGTCCTGGCCGGCCGCCGCGGCCCGCTCGGCGTTACGGGCCTGGAGCTCACGCAGCCGCTCCGCCCGGGCCAGCGACTCCATCACCGGCAGCGTCGCCCGCAGGTACGCCGACCGGTTCCCGTGCCCGAAATGCTCCACCAGCCGAGCCAGCCGCTCCTGGTCCTCATCCGCCACCGCGAACCCCACCGTCGAAGTAGACATCAACCCATTGTACTTAGATTGCACCTGAGGATGCAATCCTCAGTACTCAGGTGGAGGAACTCCCGCGCAACGTGGCGTCCGCCGTTCCGCCCGCCCGCAACCTGTTCACCCAGGACCCGGAGCACTGGTCCGCGACGTTGCTCACGGCCTTCACTGTCGCGGCGGCACCGGCGCACCGCGACAGCGCCGTGCATCCCACATATAAGGCACCAGCCACCTGAGCTGCCTCAGCGTTGCCGGCAGCCCTCTGGGAGCAGATGGCAGCAACGTCGCGTTCGTGACCAGGAGCTGCGCTCCCGGTGGCCGCCCGTCCGCTGCTCCGTTGTGGGCCTGGGCGTCGTCCGGCGCCTGGTCCTGTCCCTCCGGCCGTGGCGGCGATGGTCAGGCCTCGGGGATGGGCCTGCCGAATTCCTCCAGGGTGAGGTCGCCGGGTTCGGGGCCGCCGCGCACGCCGGTGTCGAGGGTGTCGAGGGTCTTGAGCTCGCTGGGGGTGAGCTCAAAATCGAATACGCCGAAGTTCTCGGCGATCCGCTCGGGCCGCACCGACTTGGGGATCGCGCTGCGGCCTTCCTGCAGGTGCCAGCGGATCATGACCTGCGCCGGGGTCTTGCCGTGGGAGTCGGCGATCGCGGCGATGGCCGGTTCATCGAAAGCGCTGGTCCCGGTCCCGCGGTAGCTGGTGATGCCGCCGATCGGGGACCATGCCTGCGTGAGGATCCCGCGTGCGGTGTCGGCCGCCAGCACGGCCGGCTGGGTGAAGTACGGATGCACCTCCACCTGGTTGACGGCGGGAATGACGGTGGCCTGCTCCAGCAGGGCGTCGAGATGCTCGGGCATGAAGTTGCTTACGCCGATGGCCCGCACCCGCCCATCGGCGAGCAGGGTCTCCAGGGCCCGGTAGGCGTCCCGGGTAAGGTCGAACCGGGACGGCAGCGGCTGGTGCAGGATCAGCAGGTCGATCCGGTCGGTGCCAAGCTTGCCAGCGCTCTTGTCGAAGGCGTGCAGCGTCTGGTCGTAGCCGTAATCGCTGATCCACACCTTGGTCTCGATGAACACCTCCTCGCGGGCCAGGCCCTTGTTCATAGTCAGGTTCATGACCTGTGCTTCCTTCACTGGGTGATTGCGCGGCCGCAGGACGGCCGACGCGCGCTGGGGTCAGGGGCGCACGAGGACCTTAAGTGCCTCGCGGTCGTTCATGAGACGGTAACCCTCGGCGACCTGGTCCAGGCTTACGGTGCGGTCGAAGACGCGTCCGGGGTGGATCGCGCCGCTGAGGATGTGCGGCATGAGTTCCTCGATGTAGGCGCGGGCGGGGGCGACGCCGCCGGTGAGGGTGAGGTTGCGCAGGAATTCCGGGAAGCCGAGGGGGACTTCGGGATACTGCGGGGCGCCGACGCGGCTGATGGTGCCGCCGTCGCGGACGACTCCGGTGCTCTGGACCAGCGCGTCCTTCAGGCCCACGCATTCCAGCACCCGCTCGGTGCCGGCCCCGCCGGTCAGTTCCCTGAGCTCGTTGACGCCGTCCTGGCCGCGGCCGGCGACGACGTCGGTGGCGCCGAACTCACGGCCCAGGTCGGTGCGCTGGGTGTGGCGGCCCATCAAGATGATGCGCTCGGCGCCGACCAGCCTGGCGGAGATGACCGCGCACAGCCCGACCGCGCCGTCGCCGATCACGGCCACGCTCTCGCCGGCCGTGACCCCGGCGGTGCGGGCGGCGTGGTAGCCGGTGCACAGCACGTCGGACAGCGTCAGCAGGTCCGGGAGCAGGTCCGAGTCCTTAGCGACCGGTAGCTTGACCAGGGTGCCGTCGGCATACGGGACGCGGGTGGCCTCGCCCTGGCCGCCGTCGACTCCGTTGATGCCCCACTGGCCGCCGTGGGGGCAGGAGGTCTGCAGGCCGCGGCGGCAGTACTCGCAGGTGTTGTCCGCGTAAATGAACGGGGCGACGACCAGGTCGCCGGGCCTGATGGTCTTAACCTCAGGCCCGGTCTCCTCGACGACGCCGATGAACTCGTGGCCCATCTGCCGAGGTTGGTCGGTCAGCGGCGCTGACTTGTACGGCCACAGGTCACTGCCGCAGACGCAGCCGACCACGATGCGGATGACAGCGTCGGTGGGCTGCTGGATCTTCGGGTCCGGGACATCCTCGACTCGGACATCACCGGCCTGGTAAAGGAGTGTTGCGCGCATAACGGTGCCTTCCGTACATAGCTTCCTGGGCCTGAAAGATGGCATTACCGGGTGGGGTGCGCGGTGCCGTGTAATCGGAGTCGGTGACTGCTGTGGCCATGCGCCGTCCGTCGTCCGTGGCGGGCGTGGAGCCGTTAGGGCCACAGGTCACTGCCGCAGATGCATGAGCGCAGCACGCGCACCACGGCGTCAGCCCGGCTCCTGCGACTTCGGGTCCGGCGCGTCCTGCACCCGCGCATCGCCGGCGCCGTGCATCACGACCGCTCGCATGAGATCTTCTGTCCTTTTGCTATAGGGATGACCTGGTTGGTGCTCCTGAACCGGATGCCTGCCTCAGGGCTGGCTTCACCAGGTAACCGGACCTGACGCGGATGAGGGAGTGCCTGCTGTCCCAGGTAACGGCAGTGCCCGGGCGCTGCAGCTTGACGACGCCGAACGCGACCACCTGTTCGACCTGGCCCGCGTGGCCGAGCCCGAGCCCGGGCGGCTGCGCCGTACCAGGGAATCGGGCGTCTCGGCGAGCGTGCAGCAGGTCCTCGACGCGATCACCGACGCGCCAGCCTGGGTGCGCAACGCCCGCCACGACATGCTCGCCGCCAACCGCATGGCACGAGCCCTGTACGCGCCGCTGCTCGCCGACCCGCGGCGGCCCGCGAACAACGCCCGCTTCGTCTACCTCGACCCCGCCTCCCGCGGCTTCTTCACCGACTGGACCGGGCCGCCGATGACATCGCCGCGATGCTGCGCCTGGAAGCCGGCCGCAGTCCCTATGACAAGAAGCTCGTCGAGCTCATCGGTGAGCTGTCCACCCGCAGCGAGGACTTCCGCGCCCGCTGGGCCGCCCATAACGTGCGCTTCCACCGCGCCGGGCACAAGAAACTCCACCATCCGGTCGCCGGCGATCTCGACCTGAGCTTCGAGGCGATGGAACTGCCGTCACGGCCCGGACTCACCATGCTCGTGTACACCGCGCCAAAGGACAGCCCCACCGCCGACAGCCTCGCCCTTCTCGCCAGCTGGGCCGCGACCGCTGAACAAGCCGGCGAGCTTGCCGGCGGCGAGAAGCCGGGCGGCGTACGCCCGGTGACCTAGATCCATCGACCACATCACGGCATCCAGGGCCGCCAGCCACCTTCCACCCCGGCCCGCAGCCCGCAGCCCGTTCTTCCAATGAACTCACTGACGAGGAGCACCACAATGGAACGCCGGCCGATTGCCGCGACGGTCAGGACACCTGCCGAGAATTTCACCGGTGACGTCTACCTGACCCCGGTCTTCAACGGCGACGGCACCTCCCGCCTGGTCGTCGGCCTGGTCCGGTTCACCCCCGGAGCGCGCACCAGCTGGCACTCCCACGCCAACGGGCAGCTGCTGCAGTGCACCGACGGCGCCGGCCTGGTCGTCACCCGCGACGGCACCGCCTGGCTCGAACCGGTCACCGACGCCCAGTACACCGCCGCCCATGCCACCGCCTGACCCGGACGGGGACGCCACCATGGCTATCAGCGAGGCGGCGCGCCGCAACCACGACGAACTGTTCCCGGGTCGCGTGTCGACGCTGGCCCAGACCGACCCGGAGCTGATCGAGCGCTTCGATAACTTCGCCTTCGACGAGGTGCTCGCCGACAGCGACCTCGACGTGAGGACGCGCCTGATGGTGCAGCTGGCCTCGCTGATCGCCTGCCGGGCGGTCAGCGAGTTCCAGGTCATGGCCGGCGCCGGGCTGGCCGTCGGCCTGACCGCGGTTGAGCTGAAAGAGATCGTCTACCAGGCCGTTCCCTACGTCGGGATGGCCAGGGTGCTCGACTTCCTCCACGCCACCAATGAACTCCTCGCCGAGCGCGGGGTGCAGCTGCCGCTGCCCGGCCAGGCGACAACGACCCCGGCAACCCGGCTCGAGCGCGGGCTGGCCGTGCAGCGGCAGATCGTGGGCGGCGAACGGGTCGACGCCATGTATGACGCCGCACCGGAGGACGAGCAGCATCTGCAGCATTACCTGTCGGCCAACTGCTTCGGTGACTACCTGACCCGCGGCGGCATCGGCGTGCAGACTCGCGAGCTGCTCACCTTCGCCATGCTCGCCGCCCTGGGTGGCTGCGACGCCCAGGTCAAGGGGCACGTCGCCGGCAACCTCAACGTCGGCAACGACCGTGCCCGGCTGCTGAGCGTGCTCACGGTGCTCATCCCGTTCATCGGCTACCCCCGGACTCTCAACGCCCTGCGGGCGCTCGACGAGGTCATCCCCGCTGGCCCGGAACGACAGGAGACCGGCCCGTGACATCGCGTGCCTGGCTCATCACCGGCGTCAGCAGCGGATTCGGCCGCGAGCTGACCAGTCAGCTGCTCGATCGCGGCGACCGCGTGATCGGCACCGTCCGAGACACCTCCAAGATCGCCGACCTCGCCGGACGTTACCCGGATACCTTCGTCCCCGAAGTGCTGGAGATGACCGACCGCACCGCCGTCCGCCACCTCGTCGACCGCGCCTTCGGCCAGTGCGGCCGGGTCGATGCCATCGTCAGCAACGCCGGCTACGGCCTGTTCGGCGCCGCCGAGGAACTGTCCGACGACCAGGTCGAGGTAGCCCAGGAGGTCGCGCCGTTCGGCATCGGCGTCACCATCGTCGAACCTGGCGGTGCCCGCACCGAGTTCCGCTACAGGAGCGCCCGCGTCGCGGACCTCATGCCTGAATACGAGGGCAACCCGGCGCACGCCTTCCAGCGGATGCTCGATCCGGCCAACGGGATCGCGCCCGGCGACCCGGCCCGCATGGCCGCCCGCATCATTGACAGCGTCGGCACCGAGCCCGCGCCGCTGCGCATGGTGCTCGGCTCCCAGGCGCTGGAGGGCACCATCGGCACCCTGCGCCAGCGGATCGAGGACTTCGAGCAGCAGACTGGCCTAGCCGCCTCCACCGACTTCCCGCCCGGCGAGTAGACGACTTCAGCAGCACGGATAAGGCCCGCGCGGACGTTGGGGGAGTCGTCGTAAGCACAGCCACGTGGCGGGACAGCGAACAGCAAGGAGAGGTCATGGCCACCCGCCCCGCAACCGTGCTAGTCGTCGGCGCCACGGGCAGCATCCGGCGGCTCGTAATACGCGACAACCGGGCTGCGGGTAGCCCGGGATGCAGCTCTCGCTGAGGAGGCATGCGTTGCCGGGTCTCGAGCTCGTCGTGGTGCTGGGTGTGGCCGTGCTGGGGTCCTACTTCGTGAGCCAGCGGTATTGCGTCGCGTCGCCGGTAGTCCTGCTCGGCGCCGGGTTCCTGCTGGGGTTCATTCCCGTGCTGCGCCGGGTGTCGCTGCCGCCGGAGGTAGTGCTGTTCCTGTTCCTGCCGGCAGCCATCGCGCCGACGGACGCGACCGCGGTGGGGGTGCTGGCCAAGGCGCTGCCGTGCCGCTCGGTCACGATCTTGAGCGCTGAGAGCCTGGCCAACGATGGCACCGCGCTCGTCATCTACGCCCTGGCCGTCGGTATCACGGCCGGCGAGGAGCACCCGAGTGTGCTGCGGCGTTCAACCCGCTGCGGCAGTCACCGGCAGCGGGGCGGCACCCTTGCCTTTCCCGGCGTCGCGCGCCGGGAGACATCCGGCGCAGAGCATCGTGATCAGGACGGACGGGATGGGAAAATGCAGCATGGGAGCTTTACGGCGTTCAGCCTGGCCAGATTATGTACAGCACGACCAGCAGCTCTGCTTCCTCGTCTAACCGGAACGCCAGCAGGCCTTGGTCACCGAACAGGGTCTCGCGAAACTCTGGCTCGCCGCCTCCGGGCTGCACCAGCCACGCATCCCACGGCGCGCCGACCAGTATCAGCAGCCGGTCCATGAACGCCTCGTAGACCTCCTGCTGCCTGCTCAGATCGGCAAACTGCGCGGCGGCCCGGACGGTCAGGACCGGGCGGTAGCTCACTGGCGGGCAGGCCAGCCTGGAACCGGGATCAGATCCTCGGGCCTGGCGTCCCGTGCCTCGCGCACCGCGGTGCTGAACTCCGGGTCGGAGTACGCGATGGCCCGCAGGTGCCAGCGATGCAGCAGTTCAGCCAGGAACGGCCAGCGGCGCACCTCCCGCGCAGCCTCCAGGGCCTGGCGATACTCGGCCAGGAACTCCTCATGCCACCGCTCGGGCAGCAGTCCCAGGATCGCCGCCGGGTCCTCCGGGTCACCTGCGCTAACGGGCTGCGCTGTCATGCCTGCCAGGGTAACGCCACCCGCCGACGGTCGCAGGACACCCCGGCGCCCGCGTCACCCCAGGGCTCTCCGCTCTGCAGGTGACAGCGGACCGGGGGCGGGGCGCGTCACCGGGCCGACGGCAATGGCTGCCAGGCGGGCTCCACAGGCCGCCGCGAGGTAATGCCGCGCAATTCGGCGAGCATGCCCATCCGCTCGGCTCCGACGGACGCGGCCTCGCCTGCGCTGCAGTAGCGCAGGCGAGGCCGCGCAGCGCGACGTTGAGGTTGGCGTCACCGCGGATGACCCGCTCCCACGACCCGGCATCGCCGACGACCTGCCAGGCGACCCCGGCCTGTGGGCGCCGTCCTGGGCGTGCCCGTCAGGGTGACGGTCCGCGCGGCGAGGTCCACCCGCCAGTGCGCTGTGCCGGCCGAGCTCTGGCAGCGATGACCATGAAGGTCTCCTAGGACACGAGCGTGCCATCGTCGGCAGCGTTCCCCAGCAGCGCCACCAGCCGGGCCGTGGCCCGCAGCCGCTCCCGTCCCGGCTCGGCCCCGGAACCCGCCCGTGCGGCGCGCGAGCCGCCCGGTCGTATGCATCGGCCGCGCACCCCAGCGCCGGGCTCCCCAGCGCCCGCGCGGCGACATGCAGCGTGTCCGCCGCCGCCCACGCCGCGTCCGCCGCCGCGGCCGGGTCCCGGCCGGCGCACCAGCGGATCCGCTCCGCGGCCGCGGCGGCCTGCCGGGCCGCGTGCGCCCAGATCACGTCCCGTTCCGAGGCCGTCAACCGGAACGCCCCGGAACGTTCCGGAGCACCCGCCACGCCGGCGGCCCACTGCTCCCGCAGCCGGGGCAGCGTCAGCCCGGCCGCCAGCCGCCCGCCCCCGTACCATGCCACCGCCCCGTCCCGACAGGCTTGCCCCGTCAGCCCGACGGAGTACCCGGTGACCTGTCCCGGATCAGCCTCGCTGAACCGCAGCCGCACCCCCATCCCCGCTGCCCGGCGAAGAACCCGGCCTCGTCCCCGGCCCGCTCCGCCGCCCCGGTCACCGCGCGCCACAGCACCGCCCGCGCCGCGGCAGGTGACAGCCCGTCACCCGAAACGGGCCGCCACCCGCCGCCGTCGCCCACCGAGCGCGCAGCTTGGGCAGGGTCAGGTCAGCGGCAAACTCCCCGCCGCCCTACCAGACCACCCGCCGTCGCGGGCCGTGTGTCCCGCCAGGCCCACCGCGGCGCAGCAGCGGTCAATCAGGTACGGCGTCCGTTGACAGTCAGCGCGAGAGGTCGCCAGAGCCAGTTCATTGACGGAGCATGCCTCCGGCAGGACAGCAGCGGACCGCCGGCCTAGCTCGGCGCGGACACGCCCAGGGGCTCTAGCTTTTGTAAATCGATGTTGTATGACAAACTCAATACATGAGCCCTGAGGGGAAAGTACGCCAGAAGGCCGGAGGCCGGTCCAAGCCCCCGGTCGCAGCGGCCACGGCCCGGCGCCCCGGCGCCGCTCGCCGCTCGCAGTCCAAGTCGGAGCGGTCGCGGGGCTCCCTTGCCTCCGGAACTGTCGTCATGCAGGCCCGTGTCGATGCCGACTTTGCCGCTGACCTGCTCGAACATGACGCGCCTGCCCTCGGATTGGTAGGCATTTCGGCGCTGGTGCGGGAGGGCTTGCTCCTGCTGCACAGGCGCGCCCGCGAACTGACCGCGGCGGCAGAGTACGAGAGGTTCTACGGCGGGCAGCCAGCGCCGCTGCCAGACGGCGTGATACCTGCCGACGCAGACTAACCGTGGACCCGCTACGGGGGGAGGTCTGGGAGGCCCGCCTGCCTCGTGTTGGCGACCATCGCGTAGTCGTGCTAACTATCAACGCCCTCAGCCCACGCCTGAGCGCGGTATCGGTAGCCCTGATCACGGGCAATGAGGGACCCCGCAGCACCCATGTACCCGTCGACAGCGACGCGGGCCTGACCGGCTATGACGTCAGTTACGTCAATGCCACCGACCTGCATGCCGTCGATAAACCGAGGCTGCACAGACGCCGCGGGTTGCTCAGCCCCGGCGAGATGGCGACCCTAGAAGACGCGATCCGGCTATACCTCGGACTCTGAATGACCCAGTGAGCCTTTTTCATCCTGATCTTGGGGCGGGGGCTTCCATGCTTTTCTATCGTGCCGCGCTGCCGCTGTCCCGCCAGACCGTGTCTTATGTTGCGGGAGTCATCCGCCGGCATCGCGCACTTCGCGCCGCCGCGCCCATCGTCGCCATGCCGCCGGGCCACGTCGCCCGCCCGCCCCCGCACGACTTGGATGTCCTCGTAATCGGAGGACCGCGACGTGAGGACGTCTATGACGCCGCTGATCAGGCCCAGAAACGCCTTGGAATGCCAGTAAACCCAGTGATCCGGACGGGGGATGCGTGGCGCAAGGCGATCGATCCCCTTGCCCGGCAAATTCAGTCATCACCGCTGGTCGCGGTACTCGTGCCAGACAGCGAGGACGCAGGCCAGGCACTCCCAAACCCAGGACGGCACAGCGACTGCGCCAACCGCGGGCACCGGCCCTGACGAGCAACTGCATCAGATCGGCGGGGCATCGGCCTTCCCCGGCCTAAGCAACGTGACCAGGAGATAACATATTTTGGAGTATTTATCATGGTACGCCATTAACCTCTACTGATTGGAGTATCCGTGGCAGAGGGGTCTCGTTCGCGCAGGTAGGCGGCGCAGTGTTGTGGCCGCACCTGGAGATGATTCCGGTCGCGGACGTCGATGCCGCTCCCGATCCCGACGGGGAACCTCGAATGGTTGTATTCCGGCCTCGGAGGCTCTGGCGTTCAGATAGGTGGTTCCGCCGCTGCGATCGCTGCTCGTCCTTGACATGGCGGCTGTCGGACTATTTGCGGAGACTGGACTGCTGCGGGAGCGAGGACACTGGAACGGATTGTCTCCAAAGAAGTTGCCCGGCCGATCTAACTGAGCGATGCCCCTGTCCTGGCCAGCGCATCGGATGCGCGTGTGCTGCAACGTGTGCTTAAGGAGTGAATGATGAGTGATCGCAGCGGCATCGGGCTGGTTGAGCTCAGTGCCCTGGAGACTCTGGAGACGCTGACGGCCGGGCGGACCCGGGTGTTTCCCGGGTCCGACAAGGTGCTCGCCGAGATCGAGGATCGCATCGGGCTCGGGCCTCGGTACGCGTATGACGTCCTGCTCGATCTGGCGCGCCCGTGGCGGGTCCCGGTCCGGCTCGTCGACTTTCAGGGGGGCTCCGGGGACCGGCACTTCCCGGCCGATGATCCCGAATACGCCAGATGCCGCCTGTCACTTGCCGGGCAGCTCGCGCTGGATGCGGAGGCTCACCGGCTCGCGCCGGTGCCGGCCGGGCTGATCAACGGCACGACCTACCGCGGCGGAACACGGCCCCCCCTGGAGCCTTTCCGGGCGCTCGCCGCGCTGGGCCGGCTCCTCGAAGAGCCACGCCTCCCGGACGGCGAGATCCTCGGCATCGTCGGACCACCGGATTTCCTCACCGGCTGCGCCGTCAGCGGGGACCTCGCCGCCCTGGCGGAAGGCCAGGCCGTCACGCTGCGCCTGGCCAGCCGGATAACAGTCACCGGTGAGCACCAGCTGAACATCGTCTCGCTGCCCCCCGATGCCAGCCCTGCTGATGTCTACCTGGCAATCGTCGGGCTCGCCGAGCGGGAAGCGGCACTGCGCATCGACGACGTGAAGGACATCTCAACATCGAAGGACACCGGCGTGTACATGACCATCACGTTGCAGCCCGGTACCGACCCGGAAGCCACCCGGAGCCGCCTGGCCGAAATCGACGGCGTCGTCACCGAGGTACGCGCTGCCTTCCCAGCCCCGCTGACTGCCCTGCTGCGCTCATGGGTCGAGCGCCACCGTGGCGAGGACCTCACCGCCAGTCTCGCCGAACTCGAAACCGCGATCCACCGCGATCAGCAGCGCGAGGTGCACGGCCGGTGAGTCCGCAGGCCCGGAACTACAGTAACGCACCGCGATTTCCCGGAGTGCAGAGAATAGCCAGCCTTTACCTATAGTAGCGACAGGTATTGCTCTTCTTCTGGCATTTTGCGTAGCGGGTGCGGCCATGGGCGGCCTCATGCGGATTAACACACCTATCACAAGTGGTGAACAGCGAGAATGCATGCGCAATACTTTGGCCATTCATCTTATACGGCGCGCTGCTCACAGTAAATTTGCCGCTGCCCCGCTCTTATATGTGCTCTTTCTTACTCGTGCACACTTCCCAGCCGTAACACAGCGCATAAGCATAGAGACTAATGCTTGAGAACCAGGCACCATGTACCTTGCGCTGCGCGGTGTACGTCACGAGGGAACTCTCCGCTCCTGGACTGATCTTGAGGAACATGTCGCACCATTTAAAGCGCTGTGCGCATGAATAGCCATTGACCGGCCATTCAGATGGATCCATCCCGGATGGGTCAGTATTGCCGACCGGGTTACCGGCGGCGTAACCGTATGGATCCTGGGTCTGGCCGACCTCGGGGTCGACAGACAGGAACTGTCCGGCGGCGGGGTCGTAGTAGCGGTTAATGAGATAGAGCAGCCCGGTCGGGTCGGTATAGGCGCCCGCGAATCCGAAGGGGGTGGTGGCGGTGAGGCCGTCAGCGGCCTGGGGGTTGCCCCAGGCGTCATAGGCGGTTGTGCTGGTGAGTGCCCCGGCAGAGTTGACGGTGCCGCGGACGGAGCCGAGGGAGTCAGCCACCAGGTAGGTGATGGCGCCCGTGCCCAGACCTGAGTTGCACAGGCTTAGTGCCCCGGTTCGTTGATAGGTGGTAGGCGGTCGAGGATGGCGCGGGCCTCGGTAGTGATCAGCGGTTCGGCGGTGAGGGTGTGCGGGCCGATGGCGATGGTCACGGTGCGAAGTG
>Ga0066790_10000608_pt1 | contig 13839 bp, 9 predicted proteins | sample OrgsoiDNA2013050_FD_70963 | JGI IMG/M metagenome (GOLD analysis project Ga0066790, IMG submission 70963) | Permafrost soil microbial communities from the Arctic, to analyse light accelerated degradation of dissolved organic matter (DOM) -... | ecosystem: Environmental > Terrestrial > Soil >...
GCGCCCGAGCCGACGACCTTCGCCGCCCTCGGCCTTCCGGCTCCGCTGGTGAGCGCGCTCGCCGTGCGCGGCATCGAGGCACCATTCGCGATCCAGGCCCGTGCGGTCCCGGACGCACTCGACGGCCGGGACGTCCTGGGCAGGGCCCAGACCGGCTCGGGCAAGACGCTGGCCTTCGGCCTGCCGGTCCTGACCCGGCTGGCGAGCCAGCGCCAGGCGGGCACCGAGCCCGCAGCGGGCGGGCCGCCCCGGCGACGCCGCGAGAAGGCGCCGCGCGGCCTGGTCCTCGTCCCGACCAGGGAACTCGCCGAGCAGGTGGCCGAAGTTCTGGAGCCTCTCGGCCGGTCAATCGGGGTCACCGTCACCACCGTGTACGGCGGTGTTTCGATCGGACGCCAGATCGACCGGATACGCCGGGGCGTCGACCTCGTGGTGGCCACCCCGGGCCGGCTGATCGACCTGCTCGACCGCGGCGCCTGCACGCTGGACGAGATCGAGGTCACCGTCCTGGACGAGGCCGACCACATGGCCGACCTCGGCTTCATGCCCGCCGTCACGCGGATCCTGGACGCCACCCCGGCCGGCGGCCAGCGCCTGCTGTTCTCCGCTACCCTCGACCGCGGTGTCGCCCAGCTCGTGATGTCGTACCTGAGCGACCCGGCCGTGTGTGCCGTGGCCAACGAGGAGATCGAGAACGGCACGGCCGAGCACAGCATGCTGGTGCTGTCGGCTGGGGACAAGGTGCAGGTCGCGGCGGAGATCGCCAGCCGGCCGGCCCGGACGTTGTTCTTCGTCCGCACCAAGCACGGCGCCGACCGGCTAGCCAAGCAGTTCAGCCGGGCGGGTGTCGAGGCAGCCGCCATTCACGGCAACCTGAACCAGAACCAGCGCCGGCGCGCGCTGGCCGGTTTCGCCGCCGGGTACCCGCGGGTCCTGGTCGCGACCGACGTCGCGGCCCGCGGCATCCACGTGGACGACATCGAACTGGTCGTTCACTTCGACCCGCCGAATGACCACAAGGATTACCTGCACCGCTCGGGGCGGACGGCGCGAGCCGGCGCCGACGGGATGGTCGTGGCACTCGTCGAGGATGGTCAGGTGCGCGAAGTCGAGCGCCTGCACCAGTCCGCGGGCATCACCCCGGCTCGCCACCGGGTCGCGGCCGGCCACGAAGTGGTCAGGAAGATCGCGACCTCCGGCACGCCGGTCCCGCCGCCGCCCGTCGTCCCGCCGCAAGCCCCGGCCGGCCCGTCGCGCGGCGGTCACCCCGGCCGGTCGCGAGACGGTCATCCGGGGCGGTCGCGGAGCGCAGGCGGCGCCGGCCGCCCGCGCCCGGCATTCGGGGACAGGCCGGCTTCCGGCCAGCGCCCCGCCGCGGCCGGTCAGCGCTCTGGCTCCGGCCAGCAGCAGGCGCCCGGCAGCCGCCGGCCGGCTCGGGACGCTTCCGGCCGGCCGGGCCGCAACAGCAACCGGGCGGGAACCTGACCAGGTTCCCGCCCCGTCAGCCCGCCCGCGGTGTGGTCACCGCGGGCGGGCTGACGCCTTTCTGAGCCGCCCTTACTTGCCGATCGTGTAGGTGTACGGGAAAGCGGCCAGCTCATCCCCGCCTTCCTGCCCGAACGGCGGGACGTTGCCGTCGAACACGTCGACGTAGAGGTGGCCGCTGACCTCCGTGCCCACCGCGCCCGCGGGCTTGATGGTCACGCTGATGGTCCGGGTCTGGCCCGGCTGGATGACGAACAGGCCGAAGGTGGCCGCGGGGTTGACCGCCACCTGCCAGAAGTCACCCGGCGCGGAGGTCACGGCCGGGTCGAACTTCTTAGTCGTGGCGGTTGCCGCCACGCTGGCGGTGGCCGCCGGGGACGGCGCCGGGTAGGGCCCGCACTGGTCGGGCGTGACAAACCAGGCGCCGGCGGTCACGGTGCCGCCCGCTGGCGTGTAAGTAGACGACGGCGTCGTGGTGCATAGCGGGCCGGCCCCGCTGGCCGAGCTGGCCAGGTCCGGGTCGCCCGCGTCCGGCTGGTAGTCGAACATGATCGGCGCGCTCGCCGTCGCCGAGACCGCGATGCTCGACGTCTGCGTCGGCACGATGTACAGCGGCGGCAACCCGGTCAGCGGCAGCGCGACGCCGGTCGCCGCATCCAGCGGCGCGAGCGCCACGGACGTAGCGCCGTTGAGCCGCGGGTCCACGAAGTAGTCCTGCGGCGCGGCGCCGTTATTGGTGATCGTTACCGGGACCGTATAAGAATGACCGGCGGCCAGCAGTTCCGTGGCGCTGTCGGGCAGGCCGACGGCGCTGGCCTGGACGCCGTTCAGCCGGACGTTCCCCGAGAACGGCTGCGAGACCTCGTCGCCCACGACCGGCTCGGCGAAGTCCACGATCAGCGTCCAGGTACCCGCGACCGGGTTCAGGGTGTAGGCCGTCAGTGACTTGCCCGGAGTGAAGTTGATCGCCCCGGTCGTCGTGTTGACGCTGGTGCCTACGGTGTTCTGGCCGTAGCCGAGGGCGTTGCCGTCCGGGCTGACCAGGTAGGCGCCGACCGGGTCGGTCTGGTCGTTGGCGAGCGAGACGTTGGCCGTGATGTTCTTGCTTCCGGCCGGCACGCTGAACTCGTAGTAGTCCGCCTGGCCCTCGCCGTTCGGCCGGCCGTTCCCGCCGGTCAGGACGCCGCTGAAGGCGCCGCCATGCGCGAGGTCGATCACGCTGCGCAGGGTCACCGGCAGCGACGTGGCCTCGCTGTGGTCCCCGCTGGAGGACACCACGATGGAGCCGGAGGAGTCGCCCGCCTGAGCGGGCAGGCTGGCATGGACGACCGCCGTCTGGCTCTGGCCGGGAGCCAGCCAGAACGTGCTGGGCGACACCGACGCGAACGGCGCGAACTGCTCGGTCGCCACCCGCCACGGGATCTTGCCGTTCGTCCCCTTGTCGGCCTTGGTAATGCCGAAGATGACGCCGGTCCAGGTCCCCGCCACCGGGTAGCGGACGTCGACGTTGCCGAAGTTGCCGACGCCCTGGGGCAGCGAGTGCGCGGCGAACCTTCCGCGCGGGTCAATGAGGATCAGCCGCACCCGGGCGTTGTTGCCGTTGGCCGGGCTGGCCGGGTAGGCGAGGGACGCGTTCAGCCGCTGCTGGCCGGGCGCCACCTGGAAGTGGATGACCTGGTAGTTGTTCGGCAGGCCCGCGAAGTTGGTGAACTCCGGGCTGACGCCATCGGTCAGCGTCGCCGAGCCAGTCTGGACGTGCTCGTCCGGGCCGAAGGTGCGGCCGTGCAGGTTCACGAACTGGCCGGCGTGGCCGGTGTTGGTCACCGTCACGTTCCAGGACTTGGTGCTGCCCGGCGCGCCGACCGCGGTCAGCGGACCGCCGGCGACGAGCAGGCTGTTCCCGACCGGCTTGGCGTTGATCGACTCGGCCAGCTGGACGGCCTTGTAGCTGTTCAGCAGGCCGGCGCCCTGCTCGGTCGCCGGGGTGCCCAGGTCGGTAGCGCTGCTGACCAGGATCTGCTTGACCAGCGCCGGCGCGGGGGTCGTGCCGCCGTGGGTCTGGCGGTAGGCCTGGATGACCAGGGCCGCGGCGCCTGCCACGAACGGCGAGGACTCGCTGGTGCCGCCGCTCTCCTCCACGGTGGAGGGCTGGCCGAGGAAATTGGCGCAGCCGGCGAACGCCGCGCTCGCGTCGCAGGAGGCGAAGCTCAGGTCGCCGGGCGCGACCAGGTCGACGGTGCCGCCGGTCTCGTTGAACCCGCCGGAGCTCAGCGAGCTGATGTTGTCACTGAGCCAGCCGGTCGTCGCGAAGTAACGGGCCGCGGCGTAGTTGGTCTGGGCGTAGAAGCGGAAGTCGGTGGAGGCGCCGACCGACAGGACCTTCGGGTCGGTCGACGGCGAGCCGATCGTGTTGGTGGTGCCGGCGTCCCCGCTGGAGACGCTGACGACCACGCCGGCCGCGACGGCCGCGTCGTCGAACTGCTTGGTGACATCCAGCGCCGTGACGTCGGGGAACGGGTTGGAGCCAAACGACTCGTTGATGACGTTGACGTGGTCGGTGGTGACGGCGTAGTTGATCGCCTGCAGGAACGCGGACTCGGTAGTGTCCTCGCCCTCCCCGAACACGTCCAGGCCGACCAGGCTCGCGCCGGGCGCGACGCCCTCGATCCTGATGTTGCAGGCCGCCGGGTCGGGCTGGGCGGAGAAGTGGCTCACGTCGTACACGTGGGCGCCCTGGCCGGCGATGGTGTTGGCGTCCAGGAACGCCTCGTCGCCGTTGGTCGGCGCCCCCGCCCCGTCGCCGCTGAAGTCCTGGAAGTCCACGAACGCCGAGGTGCTGGTGCCGGGCCGGATGAAGTTGACGTTCTGGGTGTCGATGCCATCGGCGATCCAGGCGACCTTGACGCCGGCACCGGTGATGCCGAGGCTCCGCGCGGTATTGGCGTGCGGGTTGTCGCTGTCGGTGTGGGTGAGCGCGAGGCCCTCGGGGTCGAGCAGCACCTTGCCGTTCTTGCCGCAGGCGCCGGGTATGACGTTGGGCGTCAGCGCGTGGCTGGCGGCGGTCTTGACCGCCGCGGCCGCCGGAGCCGCCTGCTCGGGCCGCGCGCCGTGGATGGTCACGTCGGGGATGACCTTGCTGACCGCCGGATTGGCCTTCAGCCGTGCTTCCTCGCCCGCGGATACCGTCGCGGCCAGCGCGTTCACGAGGCTGTAGGAGCGCAGGTGGGTGGCATGCACCTTGGTCAGCTCGGAGCGGAGGGCGGCCTGGCTACTGGCCGCCGCAGCCGAGCGGGCCGCCTGAGCCCGGCTACCCACCTGAGCCGCCTGGAACTGGGTCTTCATGATCACGATGACGTGCTGGTTAACGTTCTTCGACAGCTGAGCCGCCAGCGCCGTAGTCAGCGGGCCGACGGCGCTCGGGGCGGCGGGCGCGGCCAGCGCCACTGCCGACTGCCCGATCACCAGGGCCGGCACGGTGACGGCCGCGACCGCCAGGGCACGCCGGGTGAGCGTCCTTCGTCTGGCCGCCGTCTTCGGCGCGCCACTTGCCAATCGTGCTCCCATGATCGCCTTTCCGCATGCGGCACCCAGGGGACGCCGCGGTGGAGTGTCAGCGCTGGCACGGCCCAGGGCCAGCGCGTGACCGAGCCGGTCAATTCCCAAGGCGGACGTTAGCATTCCGGAAAGGGCGCCGAAATTTGCCAGTGAGTAACTTTTGTATAACTTCTCGGCGCGGCGGCAGCGAATTGAATAACGGGCCTGCTCAGGCGGCATCGTCGAGAATGTTAAATAGCTGCACCCACTGGGCGGGGCTGACGAACGCGACAATCGCGCCGCGCTCAACTCCGGCCGCCTGGAAGGCGGCGGCCAGGCGCGCCGCCGGATACTCGCGGCGCAGGGACGCCAGGAGCGAGCCGCCGACGCCACTGAAGCCGGTTCGCACGACGCGCTGATAGGCGCTCAGCCGGCCCGCCGGGATGAGCGGCCGCGGCCGCCGCGCGATGTGCAGGATCCCCGCGTCGACCCGGGGTACCGGCCGGAACTGGGTACGGGCGATCGTCCCGCGCAGTTCCCACTGCAGCTGCGGCCAGGTGCTGACCGTCAGCAGGCTCCACCGGCCGTAGCCGCCGGTCCGCTTCCTGGCGTACTCGAGCTGCGTGATGAGGGTGGCGCTGGTCATCGCGAGCGCGTCCACGCACCAGTCGACGATCGGCGACGTCAGCGAGAACGGCGCGTTGCCCGCCACCTGGAAGGGCTCCCGCGGCGGGCGGGCGGCCAGGAAGTCACCGATAACGACAGCTACATTGGCGTGGCCGCGCAGCCGCGCCTCCAGCCGTCCGGCCAGGCCAGGATCGACCTCGTAGGCCACCAGTTCGCGAAACATCGCGGCCAGGGGCTCGGTCAGGATGCCCTCGCCGGCTCCCACCTCCAGGCACAGGCCGTCGGGATCGGAGTCCACGGCTCGCAGGAACTGTCCCGCCGCCGCGGGCGAGCGCAGGTAATTTTGCGAAAGCTCCCGGCGCCGCCGGTCCCGCTCGCTGCGCACGGGCCTAGCCCGGCTCACCGGAGCCGGGACCCGGACCGGGGCGGCGGGGCCGGCCGGGCTTCGAGTGACGGAGCGGCGGACACCGGCCCAGCGTACTGAGCCGCGTGCGAGACTATGGGCGAGACAAGGGGAGGCTCAGCCAGCATGCGGTACGCGGCGCTCCTGCGGGGCATCAACGTAGGCGGCAACAAGAAGGTCGCCATGGCGCAGCTGCGCGAACTGCTGGCCGAGCTGGGCTATACCGATGTGGCCACCATCCTGAACAGTGGCAACGCGGTCTTCACCAGCCCGCAGGAGGATCCGCAGGCGCTGGGCCGCGCCATCGCCGCCGGCATCGAGGATCGCTTCGCCATGAGCGTCTCGGTCGTGATCAGGACCGCCGCGGAACTGGCCGCCGCGCTGCGCTCCAGCCCGCTGCCCGGCGAGCCGGAGAATCCGTCCAGGTTCTTCGTCGCCTTTCTGTCGGCACGGCCGACGGCGGGGGCCATTCGGGCGATCGAGGCGCAGTCCTTCGACCCGGACAGGATCTGGGTGAGCGGCCACGAGGCCTACCTGTGGTGCCCGGTCGGCGCCGCCGATACCTTGCTGACCAACACCTTCATCGAGAAGAACCTGGGGGTCACCGCCACGTCCCGCAACTGGAATACGGTCACCAAGCTGGCCGGCCTGGCCGGCGGCTGACCTGGCCGGCGGCCGGACCGGTCCGCGGCCGGCTCAGTCCTCGGTCGAACGGCGCAGCCGCTTCGTCTGTGACCTGCGCTGCTTGGCCGCCAGCCGGCGTTCCTTCGACGCGCGAGTGGGCCGGGTCGGGCGGCGGGGCCGGGGCGGCGGGGCGGTCGCCTCCGCCAGCAGCGCGGACAGCCGGGCTGCTGCGGCTTCCCGGTTGCGCAGCTGAGAGCGGTTCTCCGCGGCCGTCACGGTGATCACGCCGTCGGTCAGCCGCCCGTCGAGCGCGCGTAGCGCCCGCTCCTTCAGCGATGGTGGCAGCGCGGCGGACCCGGCGACATCGAAGGACAGCTCGGCGCGGCTGTCGGAGGTGTTGACAGACTGACCGCCGGGACCCGGAGACCGGGAAAATCGCCAGGACAGCTCCTCGGGCGGAATGGTGATGCCCCGGGCGGTCACCTCGATGGTCATATCGCCTGCTTACCACACCGCTGCCAGGTGCCTTGGTCGCTGGCGGGGCCGCGGGCAGCTTGCGGAGGATAAGGCGCGTGACGGCGATCATGGATGGCTACCTGGCGGTTGCGGCAATCGCCGCGGACCTGCTGGGCGAGGCCGCCGTAGCACGACGATGGGCGACGCCCAGCGCGCTGCCCGGAATGTCGGTCGGCGCGCTGGCGGGGCACCTGGCCCGGCAGATCTTCTCCGTCGAGGCCCTGCTGGCCCAGGGCTCCTGCGACCAGCGGCCGATCTCGCTCTTGGACCACTACGCGCGGGTGCCGTGGATCGGCGCCGGGCCGGATGACGAACCGAACGTCGGCATCCGGCGTGACGGCGCCGCCGAGGCGGCCGCGGGCCCAGCGGTGCTGGCCGCCCGGGCTCGGGAAGCCACCGCGCGGCTGAGCAGCAGCCTGGTCGGCGAGCGGCCGGACCGGGTGGTCCTGCTGCCCTGGGGACCGTGGCCGCTGATGCTGGATGACCTGCTCGTCACCCGGATGCTGGAGATCGCCGTGCACTGCGACGACCTGGCCCACAGCGCAGGCCTCCCGACCCCGGCGCTGCCGGACGACGTGGCCGACACCGTGCTGGTCCTGCTCGCCCGGCTGGCCGCACGACGGCGCGGCATGACCGCGGTCCTGCGTGCGCTCAGCCGCGCTGAGCGCGCGCCGACGACGATCACGGCGTTCTGACCGGCGGATGGCCCGTGGTCGGAATGGCCCGTGGTCGGAAATGGCCCCGTGGTCGGAAATGGACTGTGGTCGGACATGGCGGGCGGCGACACGCCCGCCGCCAATGCCGCAGCTACACGACGCGGTCAGATGCGGCAGAATGCACGGGCCGGCAATCATCAGCGCACGAGCACGGAGGATCACGAATGGCCCGTCGCAGGCATCAGGTCCTGTCGGCCGCTGTCGCCGGGGCGTGTGTCACGCTCTGCGCGTGCGGCGCAGGCTCTGGATCCTCGGCCACCGGATCTTCGGCGGCCAGCGCGAGGGCCGCGACTTCGCGATCAGCCGAGCTGACCGTGCGTTTCTGCGATAACGCCAACTCGTTCATGCGGCAGATCCCCGCAGCGCCGCCGACCAAGCACCTGTCGACGGCGCTGGCCCGCGGCAACCTGCGCAAGGTGCTGCAATCCACTGTCGAGGGTTTCACCCGGCTGGAGGCAGTGGCACCGAGTAGTCTCCGCGAGCCGCTCGCGGCGATCGTCGCCGTCTACAAGTCGGATGAGAAGGCGGTTACGGCACCCGGCAGCCTCGCCCAGATCAGCGAGTCGACGGTCAAGGGGAACGCCTCGGGCTCGGCGGCCTTCCAGCAGGTCCTCAGGTACATCTCGGCTCGCTGCAAGTAGCCGACCGGAAGGCCAGCGTCACCCGGTCCGCCGCGGGCGGCCCCGGCCTGCTGCGCATCGCTTGTGCGCACCGCCGTCTCCTTGATCACGATCTGGCTGACCCGGGCCGACTTCCGGCGCCGCTGCGACGGCGGTTGATAGCTTCTTCGCAAATAGCCGGTATCGCCACCTCTGCGACCGGACTCGTCGAGGGAGGGTTCAGTTCGTGAGTGGCTTCAAGAAGTTCTTGTTTCGCGGGAATCTCATCGACCTCGCCGTGGCCGTGGTCATCGGCCTGGCGTTCAACGCCATCGTGCAGGCCCTGATCGCCGACATCATCACGCCGCTCATCGCCGCGATCTTCCACCAGCCGAGCTTCGCCGCTCTCAAGTTCACGCTCCACGGCAGCATCTTTCACTACGGCCTGTTCCTCAACGCCCTGGTGAGCTTTCTGGTCCTCGCCGCCGTCATCTACTACCTGGTCGTCTCGCCGGCGGCGCGCGTCATCGCGCTCGCCACGCGCAGTCAGGAGGCGACCGAGCGCACCTGCCCGGAGTGCCTGAGCCAGATTCCGATCGCCGCCACCCGCTGCATGTACTGCACCGCGGAGGTCCCGCCGGTCACCCCCGCGCCGACCGCCCCGCACAACCCGCACAATCCGCTCAGTCCTCGTCCCGGCGGCGGGCACCGGCTCACTTAGCGTCGGCGTAGCAGTTCACGACGGCGGTCGTCATCGGGAAGCTGACCTGGGTCGCGCCGAACAGCAGCCGGCCGGCCTCCTCAGCAGCTCCGGTGACGGCCGCCACCACCTGATCGGCCAGTTCGGCCGGGCAGTGCACGATCACCTCGTCGTGCTGGAAAAAGACCAGGTGCGGGGCCGCGTCGCCGTCGCTGATCGCGAGTAGTCTCCTGCGCAGGCTGGCGAGCAGGACGATCGCCCAGTCGGCCGCGCTGGCCTGGACGACGAAGTTTCGGGTAAATCGGCCGCGGGCCCGCGAAGCCCGGCCTGCCCCGGCGTCACCGTCGGCATCCGGGTCGCCGGAGCCGACGGTCGCAGACCGCCACGCGGCCGACGGCGGAGGGCAGGTCCGGCCCAGGGCGGACCTGACGGTGCGGCCGTTCTCGCCCGCCTGGGCCGCCGCCTCGACGAAGGCCGACGCCCGCGGGAAACGGCGCTGCAGGACCGCCAGCAGCTGGCCGGCGTCACCGCCGGATCCGCCGTACATGGCGGACAGCAGGGCCACCTTCGCGATCGCGCGGTCGCCGCCGAACGCGCTGGCCAGCGCCGCGTACAGATCGCCCGCCGCGGCGGCCTCGGCGAACGCCTGATCGCCGGCCAGCGCGGCCAGCACCCGCGGCTCCAGTTGCGCCGCATCCGCCACGACGAGCACCCAGCCCGGATCGGCCACCACGGCCCGGCGCAGCACCTTAGGTATCTGCAGCGCGCCGCCACCGCGTGACGCCCAGCGGCCCGAGACGACCCCGCCCACTACGTATTCGGGATGGAACCTGCCGCCGGACACCCAGGTGTCCAGCCACGACCAGCCGAAGGCCGCGTGCAGCCGTGATAGCTCCTTGTACTCCAGCAGGGGCGGGATCGCCGGGTGATCAACCTCCCGCAGGACTGCCAACCTGGTCGACGACACCCGGACGCCCTCGCCCGCCAGGGCCTGGACGAGCTGGGCAGGCGAGTCCGGGTTGATCTCCCGCCCCGTGCCGAAGGCGGCCGATATCTGGCTCGCGAGCTCGGCGAGCCTGGCTGGCCGAGGGGGGTGGGCAAGGGCCGACGGCCCGGCCGAGGCGGGCGGCCGCGAGCCGAGCACCTCGGTCAGCAGCCTGTCGTGGACATCGGCTCGCCAGGGCAGGCCGGCGCTGCTCATCTCGGCGGCCGTCAGGCCGCCGGCCGACTCCGCCGCCGCCAGCAGGGCGAACCGTCCCGGATGCGCGTCGGCCGCGATGCGCCCCTGCTGACCGGCATAGACGGCCAGCAGGTCGGCCAGGGCGGTGGTCGCCTCGGCGAGGCCGGTCTCCGCCGTGTCGGCAAGATCGAACAGCGACTGCTGCGGGCCCGTCCTGGCCGGCCGGCGCGCCGCGGGGACGGGGAGCCCCCGCAGTCGCGCGGCGGCGGCGGCCAGGAACGTCGCGCCGGGGGTACCTTCCCGGCCCAGGAGCAGTCCCTCGGTCAGGGCAACGTCGTGACAGCGCTCAACTCGGACTCCGGCGCGCAGCAGCGCCGGATAGATCTCGGCGGTCGCCGCCCACACCCAGCGGACGGCACCGGCGCGCTCATAGTCGCGGATGGCGGCCGCCAGGTCCGGCGCCAGGATGGCGGGACCGGCGGGCTCATCAAGGCGGCCGTCCGTTTCCTCGCCACCAGGACGCTGCTGGCCGGGGGAACTGTGCTCGCCGGGGGAACTCTGCTGGCCGGGGGAACTCTGCTCGCCGACAGGACCCTTCGCACGGAGAGGGCACAGCACGCCAGACTGCCCCGGCCCGGCCACCACAGCAACCAGCACGCTCCCGATTGTCCGGCATCGGTCTGACACTTCTCTTGGCCGGTCTCTTGGCCGGCCGCTTTTGCCCGCGCGGGGCGGTTGCCGTCAGGTGGAAGGCGGCCGGCGCCGGGTCCCGGTCTAGCCCGCGGCCGGGGCCCCCCGGCCGGATCCGCCGGATGGCCCGGATCCGCCGGATGGCGCTGCGGACGCGGTGGGCGTTGACGCCCGAACGGCGTGGACGGGTGCTGGCGGCCCGGACTCTGTCGACGCCAAGGCCACCGAGGCTCCGGCCAGTAGCCCCGCGACGACTATCCCGCCGACGATCAGCCAGCGGCGGGAGCGGGCTACCGGGCCTCCGGGTGCGGCCAGCCAGGTCGGTGCCGCGCGCCAGAGCGGGGCGTCCAGAGCGGCCCGGCTCGGCTGACCTTCTTCGCCGAACGCGGCGCTGCCCGTCACGTCGTCAGGCATACGAACGACTCCCTCCGGTTCTCCCGCTCCCGGACCTCAGACTCCGAGCATGGCGTCCGGACCCGGGACCAGCCTGGGGGGCCGCGCAGGATGGCCTACTAACACTCTGGCACGCGGTCGGCGTGCGCGCCGCAGACTCGACAGGAACCCGGCCGTTGCTGGCCGGGTTCCTGTCGCAGCCCGCCGCGGCGCGCCGGTACGCCTCAGACCGCGGTGTCCGTGACCGCCGCCTGGCCCGGTAGCTCGCTGGCGGCCCAGGTCGCCGCATCGGCGTTAGCGGCCGCGCTGATGCGGTCTCGGCTGCCCTGCTGCCGCCTGGGTGACTCAGCCTGGCCCTGATCGCCGGCCGGGGCCGGGTCTGCGTCGCTTTCCGAGACCGGAGCGCGCTCGGTGGCCGGGGCCGAGGTTGAGGCCGGGGTCAGGGCCCGTTCGGTTGCCGTGCCCTGGCGCTTGAGCGAGGAAAAGGACGCACCCCGCATCACCCGGCTAATCCTGGCCAGGTCGCCCTCGGGTGGCTCGGTGGGCGACTCCTCGCGGCTGGCGGGAGATGCCTGATCCTGCTGTCGGATGCCCGGCTGGGAGACGAGGTCGGGTCGCGGCCGGAAGGCGACTATCTCAGGCAAGCCCGCTGACGCCTCCTCGCTGTGCTCTCCTGGCGGCTGTCGGGTGCTGCGGCCCTGTGTCAGGTCCGCAGCCCACGGAAACGACTGGGTCGGTGGCATAGCCGGAAAAGCGCCCACTACAGTCACGGCAGCAGCGTCCGCCAGCCCGGCAGGCTCGGCCGTCGCCGGCCGCCGGGACTCCCCGGCGAGAATCTCCGCAGCCCGCAGGCTCGGATCCGGGCGATCGTCGCCGTCATGCGCGCAGTCGGGAACGGCCGCGTCGCCAGCGTGCCCGGCAGGCGAGCCGTTCCCTGCCTTCGTCCTGCTAGCCATGGATGCCTCGACCGCCCGCGATGCCGCCTGGGCTATCGGCGTCCCGGCATCGGCCGAATTCGGCACGGACGGGCTGGTCAGCGCGCTAGGAGCAGCCGGGTCACGGGACGACCGCACCGCCAGCGGATCCGGGCGGGAGAAAGCCGGTCCGGTCGGCAGCGGCTGCTGTCCCGCGCTAGCGGGCGCCGGCGCCGGGACGTGCACGAGGCCAGCCGCCCCCGGCTGGCCCGCCATGTCCGCGAGTCCGTTGCCCGGCGAGCGGCCGACGGACTTGGCCATCACCGCCGCATGCACCGGGCCGACACAGTCATGCCGGTCTAGTAGCGTCGCCAGTCGCTCGGCGTCCTCGGCACAGATGCCGAGGACGACCCTGGCCTGACCCCACGGCACGTCTAGCGAGTAACCGACATAACTCGATACGGCTGGCAGCGGATCGGTGCCTAAACCGTGCATGTCACGCCAGCGGCGCCACGCGCTTTCCAGCGCTGTCGCAGCTTGCTGCGCACGCACAACCAAATCTGGATCACGCATGTGTGCGATCCTCCCCTCGAAACGACGGCACGCTTCCGCCTGCTGGCGGTTCCCCCCGGGCGTCGCGCGCCGCGCCGATGGCATGATCATGCGAGGCAGTGCGGCACAACGCCAGTCTCGGCCGCCCCGCAGCACGGCGGCGGCATGCGGTCAAGTATGACCGCGCCGCAGTCTCAGCAGGCACGATTACGAAAAAGTTGATGACGACTACCCGGAGTCATAATCTGCGCCGCGCTAGCGGGCGAGCGTCACGCGCGTTACGTTCGGCGGGCGAATCTCTTATTTCCTGACGCGACCCAGGTCGGCTGGCCCTGCGGGCCCGACCCTGCGGGCCCGACCCTGCGGGGACTGCCGTCGGGCAGGTCCGCCACACCAGCGGACTGCCAGTCGCACCCAGCAGGATGATGTCCAAACGTCTAGCTATTTCTTTGGTCTCCCGGCCGCGCAGCACTGCTGGCTCTGGGAGGCCGGATCGACCCCGGCATATGTCCGCTGGCTGGATGCTCTTCGCTGCATCTCGCGCGAACCGCGCCCCCCGATGCGGCGCCCAGGCCGCCGGGGTCGACCCCCCCTTGCTATCTGCGCCTCGCCGCAGGCAGTCGCGCATTACTGCACGTCAGCCATCCCGGCGCGATGTGCGCCAGGCCGCGGCCAGGTGTCACTCCGAGCGCTGCTGAGGAATGCCCGCCAGCAGAGCGCGAACCTCTGTTTCCCGATACCTGCGATGACCACCGAGGGTCCGGATAGATGTGAGCTTCCCGGCTTTGGCCCATCTCGTGACCGTTTTCGGGTCAACCCTGAACATTGTGGCGACCTCGGCCGGCGTAAGCAGCGGCTCGGCCTCCGGTGTACGTGCAGACATTTTGACGGCCTCTCCTCCTGGAC
>Ga0066790_10000611_pt1 | contig 13812 bp, 8 predicted proteins | sample OrgsoiDNA2013050_FD_70963 | JGI IMG/M metagenome (GOLD analysis project Ga0066790, IMG submission 70963) | Permafrost soil microbial communities from the Arctic, to analyse light accelerated degradation of dissolved organic matter (DOM) -... | ecosystem: Environmental > Terrestrial > Soil >...
AAGGCGACCACGAAGAGCGCGGAGGCGGTATCGGCGGAGCGCGGTGCCACCCGCAGGACGGCGGCCTGCAGGCACACGGGCAGGGCCGTGAACGCGGCGCCCCAGACGATCACGGCCGCCACGGTGACGGCACCCGAGCCACGCGCGACAGTGGTGAGACCCGTGAGCGCCACGGCCACGCCCAGCGCGCAGGCTGCGGTCGCCCGCCGCGGACGCCGGTCGGTGATCCGGCCCGCGAGCCAGACGCCGCCGATCCCGGCTGCCCCGTAGGCGAAGAGCACCGCCGGCAGGCCCAGCCCGGTGAACCCGGCGTCAGACCGGACCAGCGCGGTGATGTAGGTGTACGCGGTGAAGTGCCCGGTCACGATGAGCACCGTGACCACGCAGACGGCCAGCAGCGGCGCGCTGCGCAGCGCGGCCGGGACGGCCCCGGCCCGCGCACGGAGACCCCCGGCGGCGGGCCCGGCATGCCCGGCGGGAGCGGGAGACAGGGCGGGGAGCACGCGGCGCAGCGCGACGGCGATCAGCACGGCGGCCGCGCCCACGGCGGCCATGGCGGCCCGCCAGCCCGCCGCGTGCCCGAGGGCGGTCCCGACGGGAACGCCGAAGACCAGGGCCAGCGAGTTGCCGGTGAACACCATCGCGGTCGCCCGCCCGGCCCGTCCCGGGGTCACGAGCTGGGCCGCCACCGACGGCAGCATGGCCCAGAACACCCCGTGCGTCAGCGCACAGGCCACGCGCGCGGCCAGGACGACCGCGTAGTCCGGCGCCGCCGCGATGAGGAACTGGGAAAGGCCCAGCACCACCACACACCCGACCACTACCTGACGCCGGGAGCGGTGCTCGAGCACGGCCGTCAGCGGGATGGCGCTCAGCCCGGCCATCGCGGCGTACACCGTCACCAGCAGGCCGACCGTACCCGGCCGGACGTGCAGGCCGGCCGAAAGCTGAGGAACCAGACCCACCGGCAGCGTCTCCGCCGTCACGTAGACGAAGGCGCCGCCGGCCAGGGTCACCAGCGCGGGGCGGCCTGGGGCGGCGGCATCGGCCATGCCCGTAATCTTATAATCGTTTGGCGAGTATATTAACGGCTGCCATGATGAAATCCATGACGGTCCTCCGGACGTCAGCGCAGACGGCCCTGCTGCGCGCGGTCCACGACCAGCCGGGTGCCACCCGCGCGGCGATCGCTCACGACCTGGGCATACCGAGCGGTTTCGCCGCCGAGACCGTGGCCCGGCTGGTGTCCGCACGGCTGCTGGCCGAGGAACCGGCGCCGCCCACCGGCAGCCGCGGACGGCCCACCACCTCGCTTCGGCCGCATCCGGACGGCCCACTGGCGGCCGTGGCCGCCATCACGCAGGAAACCTGGCAGGTCGCCGCGATCCAGCTCGGCGGGACCCAGATCGCGTCCGTGGCCGGAACCCACCATCGCGACCCGGACCAGGTGCTCGCGGCGGTGACCGCGGAACTGGACGACCTGTCCGATCGCTTCGGATCGCGGATCCGGGCCGCGGCGGTCTCCGCGCCGGGCACGGTGGTCGGCAGCCGGCTCGTGCACGCACCCAACCTGGGCTGGCACGACGTCGACCTGTCCGTCCTGTGGCCCCGCTACGACCAGAACGTCCCGCTCATCGCCGGGAACGATGCCACCTTCGCCGCGATCGCCGAATCGCGCCACGGCGCCGGGTCGGGCGCGGGCACGATGGTGTACCTGCACGTCGAGGCCGGTATCGGCGGGGCCATCGTGGAGGGTGACCGGGTGGTGCTGGGCGCCACCGGGACGGCCGGGGAGTTCGGGCACATGCCGTTCGGGGACCCGGCGCAGCGGTGCCGGTGCGGGGCGATGGGCTGCTGGAACACCAGCCTGGACGGCTTTGCCCTGGCCCGGGCCCGGCACGAGCCGCCGCCCGCGGATGAGGTCAGCTACATCCGGCGGCTGCTCACGGCCGCCCGGGCCCGCACGCCGGAGGCCACCGAGGTGGTGCAGGCCGCCGCGCACTCCCTCGGGCGGGGCGCGGCCGGGCTGGTCAACGCGCTCGACCCGCACCTCGTCACGGTGGGCGGCCTGGGTGCGGACTTCCTCAACATCGCGGCTGGGCACGTCATCGCCGCATACCACGACGGGCTGATGGCGTTCCGCTCGCTGCCGCCCCCGCCGCTGGTCGCCGCGCGGCTGGCCGAAGATGGCCCGCTGCTGGGCGCGGCCGAGCAGTGCTTCGACCAGGTGCTCACCGACGATGGCCTGCAGGCCTGGGCGGGCTCGGGTCCTCAGCCGGAGGCCCGGCTGAGGTAGTCGAAGGTCCGCTCCATCAGGCCGCTGGCCCGGCGCAGATCGGCCGAGCTGGCGCTGGCCTCCGCACCGAGCCGCGCCTGCAGGGCAGCGGGAACCCCGAAACCGGCCGCGGCGGCCAGTCCGGCGCCAATCCGCGCGGCGCTACGGACCACCTGGGGGTCCACCGACCAGACCATCTCGAAGGTCCGGTCCGCGTCCCGGCGCGCTTCCTGCCCGGGGCGCTCCCATCCGGCCAGGCACGCCGGATGGTCGTCGGCGTCACAGATCAGCGCCCACTCGCGGCGCAGCGGGGAGTCCGCCGCGATCGGGATCTCCGCGAGCGGCCCCGGCTGCAGGCGGCGCTGGCCGAAATCGGCGAAGACCACCGTCTGCTCGGCGGTGCCGGCCAGGTCGGCCCAGCGCGGCCGGGCGGCGCGGTAGAAACGCTCCCGCTGGAAGGCACCCATCAGGACGGGCCGCTGGGCCCGGGCGCAGCACTCGTCCTCGATCGCGTGGGTCACGGCCAGCAGCATGCTCTTCGTCATGACGTGCACCTGCAGGCCGGGATGACGGCGGCGCAGCCCGGCGAAGATCGACGTCTCGCGCAGCGGCGCAGCTACGGCGTGCGCCACCGCCGCGGACAGCGACAGGCCCTGGTCGCGGCCGCGCAGCACCTCGGTGAGCAGAGCGCAGTCGGACTCCCGGTAGCGCCGCCGCCCGTTCGGCAACCGCTCCGGCCTGGGCAGGCCGTAGCGCTGTTCCCAGTTCCGCAGCCCGGAGGCGGGAATGCCGGTCCGCCGGGATACCTCGCCGATCGACAGCACCGCAGGGTCGTCGCCGGCTGATTCCCTGGCCACTGTAGACTTCATCAAGTTGATGACCCCAACCTCGTCGGATTGACGAGATTCTATCGCGTGAGGAGGACGCAGTGACGATCACCTCGCAAGTTGACGGCCGCACGCGCGCTCATGACCCCGACGACGCCGCCTGGTGGCGGGAGTCGGCGGCCTGCCGGCGCGCCGACCCCGAGCTGTTCTTCCCGATCAGCTCGATCGGCCGCGGTGCGGCGGAAGCACAGCAGGCCAAGGCGGTCTGTGCCCATTGCCCGGTCCAGCCGCAATGCCTGGCGTTCGCGCTGGCCACCGGCCAGGAGTTCGGCATCTGGGGCGGCTACGACGAGCGAGAGCTCAGGCTGCTACGGCGCGAAGGGCGCGAAGGGCGGGTCGCGGACGCTCCGGCCGCTGATGCCGCTAGCTGACCTGTGGCGCTTCAGTGGCTGGCGGGCGCGCGCCACTCGACCCAGTTGTCGACCCGGTTCTGCGCCACGACGTGCCAGCCCGCCGGGGCCTTGGCCCAGCTCGCGCTGGCGGGTTTCCCGGCCGGCCAGGGCATCTCGACGACCGTTGTCCCGGCCGGCACCGGCGCGCTGCCGGAGGAGAAGAACTTCAGCTGGGTCCACCACACCTCGAACGACTGAGGTACCCAGCTCGGCCAGTCGGCCCAGAACCCGCGGTCGACCGCGACCTGGTCGCCGGGCTTCAGGCCGGCCGCGGTAACCAGGGCCAGCGAGTTGGCCCGCTGGCCCGGGGTGCTGCCCTGGGAGATGTGCGTGGTCATCTGCACCAGCACGAACAGGTTCATCGCGGCGATGGGCACGAGCAGCGCGGCGCGCCAGCGCGCGAATGACCGCCCGGACAGCCAGCGCAGGGCCAGCGCGGCCAGGACCCAGAACGCCAGCAGCGACAGACCGACCACGGTTGCCTCCGGGACGCTGAGGTCGTTCCAGCCTTGCGTGAGCACGACAGGATCAGCCCAGTTGAACGCGCCGAAGCCGGTCACGTCCTGATGCGCGCCCGCGTAGTGGACCACGTCCACGGCGGTACCGGCGCCCAGCGCCCCCGCGGCGGCCGCATAGCTGACGAGCCGCCAGCCGCGCACCTGGAGCAGGACGACGACGCCCACGATGAAGAACGTGACGCTCATCGCGTCGGGATAGCGCCCGGAGGCCCAGGTCGGTTCCTGGCCGTCCGGCAGCGCCGCGGGGGCGATGTACACGATGGCCAGCGTGATCAGCACGGTGAGCGCAGCCATGATCCGCAGGTCCCTGCGGACACCCCGGCGGAACACCGTCACGGCCGCCGCGATCAGGCCGATCGCCGCGATCCCCCACGTGTCGAGGGTGAGCCGCCACAACTGGCCGCCCGCCATCTCCAGCACGTAGATCTGGTCCTTGACATCGGTCAGCCGGGACACGGCCTGCCCGGTCAGGCTGCGCGGCCCCGCCGGGTAGAGCAGGCCCGAGATGTAATGGTTCAGGCGGGCCGCGGCCACCACGACCCCGGCCAGCGCCACCGCAGCCGCGGCCAGCGTCCACGCGGGCACCATCCGGCGCACCGTGGCCAGGAGCGCCACGGCCGCGAACCCGATCACCACGACGAGACCACGCGGGTGAACGGCGTACGCGTACCCGGCGAGCAGGGCCGAGCCCACCGCCGCGCTCACGGAGCCGCGGCGGCTCCCCGCGGTCAGCCAGCTGTGCACGGTGAGCAGCCACGCCAGGACCACGACCGGGAAGATCGCATCGGACAGCGCGTACTGCGTGTAGAAAACACCCTCCGGCACGACCGCGGCGACCGCCGACGCGGCGAACGCGACCCAGCGGCGCAGGGCCAGGCGCCGGAACATCAGGTAGGCCAGCGGCATGAGGGCCGCATTGACCACGGCGTTGATCACCATGGTGGCGTGATAGACGGTGACGGAGTTGCTGGTGAACCAGTAGATCGGCACCAGGAGCAGCGGGTAGCCGCTCTGGTACAGCGTCCCGTAGGAGAAGTCGGACGCCGCACCGGCGTGCGCAAGCACCCGCGCGATCACCAGGTACGCGGATTCGTCCGGGTTGGCCAGCGGCACGCTCTGCGACCGGCTGAGCCACAACCGGAGCGCCACCTGACCCAGGTAACCGAGCGTGAGCCACAGCGCCCATCGCCGCGACCAGCGCCGGGGGGCGGGCGCCTCGGCGGCGGGGTCCGCGCGCCGCTGCCATCGCTCGCGTGCAATGGGCAGAGTCCCCACCAGGCCGCCTCCCAGATCTGCGATCGCTCCGGCCTGCGGCCCGCGTTTCACATGTGCCCGACATACTGCGCACGTTGATCTTGGCGAAAGCTGAGAGAACCCTAAAGCTCCGCCGAGAACGAATTATCTCAGATCGGGCGATTGCCCTGGTACGGGGCCTGGCTGAGCCCCCGCCAGCGAGCACGGTCACCGGGCGGCCAGGGCCGGGCCCAGCACCCACCCGGCCGCCGCTGGCCTGCCGCCTGGCGGGCGGTGGTCCGCGGCGACCTGCCGGACCCGGAGCGCCCAGCGGGCCGCGCAGGTGCGCGACGAACCGGTCGCGGGCACTCAGGAATGACAACGGTGGCAAGGCCGACGGCCGGGCGACGGCCGAATTCGGTGGCCTGATCCGCCCGCTTTCCGGGACATCAGAATGGGAGCGCGCACATACTTGTTTTCGCCATTACGGCGGGCCGCTGGTTATTTAGTTCAGCTATAACAAGCGGGTAACTTCGGGGGCTGGTGACTTTGCCGCAGGTGAGCGATGCTTTTTCTGTTGTGTCCTTAGCACCCAGGTGGCGCCGTGACCGAGAAAGACGAGGATCGAGCCGCGCCGGAGGAGGCGGCGGCGGGGGAAACTCCGCCGCCCACGGCCGGCGACACCGTGGCGATCCGGCACGAACTCGCCGGCCGCTTCGACAAGATCGAGGGGCAGCTTTCGGATTTCCACCGCCGCTCGGCACACCGGGAATCGCTCATCGACCGGCTGCACGAGGAAAACCAGCGGCTACGCGGCGGAATCGGCCGGGCCGTCCTGGAGCCCGTAGTGGCGGACCTGATCCGGTTGTATGACCAGCTCAACAGGGAAGCGCACCGGCTGGGGACCGGCGGGCAGGCCGATCCGCTGCTCTGGTCGTTCGCCGAGGATGTCGCGCAGATCCTGGACCGCTGCGGATACGAGGTCTTCTCCGCCGAGCCCGGCGATCCCTTTCTGCGCGAACGGCACCGCCCGCTGGCCGTGGTGCCCTGCGACGACGAATCCCGGCACAACACGGTGGCCGAGGTGGTCGCGGACGGGTTCACCGAGCGCGACACCGGACGGGTCAGGCGCCCGCTGCACGCGCGCTTCCACCAGTACTCCCCCGTGACGGTCCCGGACCAGGTCCCGGACCGGGACGGCTCCCCTGATAGCCCCGGAACCGGGCCGCCCCCCGGCCAAGCGCACTCACAGTGAGGTGACATGGCTACCTACGGCATCGACCTTGGTACCACCTACTCCTGCATCGCGTACGTGGACGAGACGGGACGCCCGGTCGTCCTGAAGAGCGCGGTCGGGGAAGACACCACGCCGTCCGTCGTTTACTTCGAGTCGCCGGCGAATGTGGTCGTCGGCCGGCAGGCCAAGGACTCGGCCCTGCTCGCTCCGCACCTGGTCGTCGAGCTGATCAAGCGGCAGATGGGACAGGACGTCCACTACGCGTTCCACGGGCAGGACCACACACCCGAGTCGATCTCCGCGCTGATCCTGCGTGAGCTGGCCCGGGCGGCCCAGGAGCAGACCGGTGAACAGATCCGCGATGTGGTGATCACCGTGCCGGCCTACTTCGGGGTGCTGGAACGCGAGGCGACCCGCAAGGCCGGGCAGATCGCCGGGCTGAACGTGCTCGATGTCATCGCCGAGCCGGTGGCCGCCGCGCTGAACTACGAGACGCTCGGGCACGACGGCGGAGCGCGGCACATCTTCATCTACGACCTCGGCGGCGGGACGTTCGACACCACCGTCATCCGCATCGAGGGCGACAACGTGCAGGTCGTCTGCACCGACGGCAACCACCATCTGGGCGGGGCCGACTGGGATTCCGCCATCATCAGCTTCCTGCTGGACGGCTTCACCGAGCGGCATCCGCAGCTCGACCCGGCCTCCGACGAGCAGTTCATGCAGGACCTGGCCACCTCCGCGGAGCAACTCAAAAAGCAGCTCAGCGCCACCCAGACCCGCCGGTACAACGTGCGGTTCGACGGACGGGTGGTACCGCTGGAGATGACCAGGGAACAGCTGGAAGAGCTCACGTCCGAGCTGCTCGAGCGCACTATGGAGATCACCGAGAGGACGATCGCCACCGCGCGGGAGAAAGGTGTCGAGCATTTCGACGACGTGCTGCTGGTCGGCGGCATGACGATCACGCCGGCCATCGCCCGCGCGCTGAAGGAGCGGTTCGGGCTGGAGGCCCGGCTGCAGGATCCGCACCTGGCCGTGGCCAAGGGCGCCGCCCTGTTCGCCCTCATGCAGAAGGTAAAGGAGGGCATGGGCGGGGCCGCCGAGGGCGGCCCATCTGACGGCACCGGTGACGGCACCGCCGGCAGCACCACGCAGGAGGTCGCGGACCAGCTCGGGATCAGCGAGGAGCAGGTCCGCAGCATCGCCCGCAAACGGGTGGCGACCGTCGTGCCGCGCGCCTTCGGGCTCAAGGTCGTCGACAGCAAGGACCCCGCGTTCGCCGCGGACCCGAGCCGCGCCCGGCACTACATCGTGCACCTGCTCACGGCGAACACCCCGCTGCCGGCCGACACCGGGCCGGAAACGTTCCGTACGGTCAAGGATGATCAGCGGGAGGTCAGCCTGGAGGTGTGGGAACAGGCCGGTTCGGTCGCCTCAGAAGAACTCGAGCACAACACGCATATCGGCGAGGGCGTGCTCAGCGAGCTGCCGCCCCGTCCGGCCGGAGCCCCGTTCCAGGTCGTTTTCCATATGACAGAAACAGGCCTGCTGAAGGTACACGGCCAGGAAGCGGACTCGGGTCGCGAGGTGCGTTTCGACATCCAGATCGGCGGTCTCGACGAGGCCGAGGTGCAGCGGGCCACCAGCGCGGTGGCCCGCTACGAGGTGAACGGATAGGTGGACTGGGACCGGGAGAGGTACCGCCGCGACGTGATGGACCCGGCGCGGAGGTCCGGCAACGTGCCTCCCCCGGACCTCTATGTGCGGTACGGCCTGCCGCCCGGCCTCTCCGATCCGGCCCTGTTCGCCGAGCACATCGCCGTGGTCACCGGCTACTGGCGTGAGCTGGCTAACCACCGGACGTACGCCCCGCTCGCCCGCGCCCTGATCGCCGCGCATGGCACGCTCGAACGGAGCGGGCGGCTGACGCTGCGACGTTTCGCCGAGCGCCGGGCGCGCGCCCGCCAGGAAACCGCGGAGCGGCTGCGGCGCCTGGCCGAGACCGAGGCGGGGGCGGCCACGCACGCCGGGCCCGCCACGGTGACCCGGCTGCGCGATGCCGCCGGCGGGGCCGTCAGCGACGCCGCGGTCGCGGCGGCGCTGCGGCAGGCGGGTGTCCGGGTGGTGCGGGACTTCCCGCCGCTGCCCCAGCCGCACCCCAAGCAGGCCGACCTGGCCCGTTACCTCAAGCCGCTCGGCCGGTCGCTGTCGGCCGAGGTCGTCTTCGGCGACGCGGTGTCCGGCGGCTTCCGGATCCTGGACGGGTTCCAGCTGGCCGACGGGCAGGCACTGGACACCGGCGCGATCGCCGCGGCCCGGGGCCGGGTGGACGCCCTGCCCTACACCGATCCGGCCAAGGCGCCCAGCGAGAACGTCCTGGCCATCCTGCGCACGGCGGCGCGGCGGCCCGGAGAGCTGGACGCTCTGCTGCTGTCCGAGGTCGTCGAACCGCTACGGCAGCTGGCGCGGGCCGGCTTCCTCCAGCGGGGCATCGCCAGCCAGGCCGCCGAACTCGGCCTGGACGAGGACGAGGCCGGGCTGATCGCGGCCGCCGTCCTGGCCCCGGACACGCTGGAGGCCCTGCGCCAGCAGATAACGAACGAGCTGGCCGGGGGCCGGCTGCGCGGCGCGCAGCGACTCGCGGCCGGGCTGCCCGCCACCGATCCGCGGCACGAGCGGCTCGCCGCGCTGGACGCCGAGGTCTCCGAGCTCAGCCGGCGCGCCGGGGCCGAACGTGGCGAGCGGGCGGCGCGGTTGCTCGCGCAGGCCCTGGACCTGGCGCGCGACGACACCACCCTTTCCGGGCAACTGGCCGCGCTGCCGCCTCCGCCGCCCCGCCAGGTGGCCGCCCGGCTGAACGGCGACCGCGTGGTGATCACCTGGGCTCCCGTCCCGGAGCCGGCCGGCCGCGTGCAATACCGGGTCATGCGCGGCCAGGACCTGGCCCCCGTCTCGCCGGATGAAGGCACCCCCGTGGAGGGCGGCACAGCGGAGGGCGGCACAGTGGGGGCCGGCCCAGCGGAGGCCGGACAGCACAGTGCCGTGGACACCAGCGCCCCACCGGGGGCGGAGCTCTTCTACAGCGTCTTCGCCAGCCGCGGCGGCCAGGCCTGGTCGCCGCCCGCCGTTACGCCGCCGGTGACGTTCGCACCGGACGTCACGCGGGTGTCCGTGCTGGCCGCCGACACCTCGGTCGCCGTCACCTGGCAGCCGCACCCCGGCGCGGACCGCATCCTGGTCATCCGCGACCAGGATCGCGCGCCCCGCGGGCTGGAGGACGGGACACCGGTCGAGTCGGTGCTGACCGGGTTCACCGACACCGGACTGCGCACGGGGACGGAGTACTACTACCGGATCGTGACAGCCTACCGGACCCCGGACGGCCAGCAGCACCTGTCGGCCGGGGTGGTCGAGCGGGCGGTGCCCGAGCCCCAGCCGGAGGCCGTCACGGATCTGGACATCACCTGGCCCGCCGAGGGCGCGGCCGTCGCCCGCTGGACACCGCCGCCGTACGGCCAGGTGCGGCTGGCGATCGGCGGCAAGCCGCCGCCGTGGGCCGCCGGCACCCAGCTGCGGCCGGTGGAAATGGCCCGGCTGCCGGTCGTCAAGGGGGTGCCGCGACGTGACCCCGACGGCCGCGAGGCGCTGGAGGTGCGCTTGCCGCCCGGGCGCCACTACCTGCTGGCGCTGACCGTGGGACGCAACGTGTCGGTCGTTGGCCAGCTCACGGAGGTCCGGCTGGCGGAAGCGGTCCGTGACCTGACCGCGCGCCGGATGCACGACGACGTGCGGCTGGCCTGGGTCTGGCCTAACGGCGCGACCGACGCGCTGGTGCGCTGGCCGGGCGGCGAGCACCGTTGCTCGCGCCGCGTCTACGACGACGAGGGCGGCGTGGTGATCACGGCCGGGCCCGGGGAAACGGTCATCGAGGTCCGCGCGCTCTTCCCGCTGCCCAGCGGCTCGCCCAGCGGCTCGCCCAGCGGCTCGCCCAGTGGCCGGCTCAGCTCGCCGGGAGCGCAGGCCCGCGTGCCCGCCCGGGGGGTGGCGGTGCACTACCGGATCCGCCGTGCGAGCCGCTGGCACCCACAGCAGCGGCTCGTCGAACTGTCCGCCGAACGGGAAACCCGGCTGCCCGCCCTCGTCGTCGTGCAATCGGTCGGCCCGTACGCTCCGGACGACCCGGCCGAGGGGGAAACGGTGCGGCGGGCCGGGCCACAGCCGATCGCGCCCGGCCAGCCGGTGACGATCGCCGTGGAGGTGACGGCGCGCCCGGTCTGGCTGGCCTGTTTCGCCGATCCCGGGAGCACGGGCCAGGATGGTGCCCCGCCGATCCTGCTCTTCCCGCCGCCCGCGGAGGAGATGAGGATCCGTTGAGGCTGGGCACGCTGGGCACGCTGGGCACGCTGTACTGCCCGTACTGCTACGAGGAGATCTCCGCGCGGCAGATCTGGTTCCGGTGCACCGGCCGGATCAGCCGGTCCGGGCGGCGCTGCGCCCCGGAGGCCGACCCGGTGCTGCGGGCCCGCACCGGCTTCACCGAGGCCCTGCCGCCGCCCTTCGCCGGAGACGGGCGGCAGGGCTCGGCGCGCTGCCCGGGGTGCGGCGACGACACCACAATCCGGATCTGCCCGGTCTGCCACAGCCGCCTGCCCGTGCACTTCGGGAACGTGCCCAGCCGCCTGATCGTGCCGGTCGGCGCCAAGGAGGCGGGCAAGACGGTGTTCATGACCGTGCTCGTCCACGAACTGATGCACCAGACCGGGCAGCGGCTCAACGCGGCGATCACCGGCGCCGACGACTCCACCCGCGAGCGGTTCACCCGTGACTACGAGCGGCCAATGTACCGCGATTCGAAACTCCTGGCCCCGACCACACCGGGGGCGCCGCATCAGGCGCCGCTGGTGTTCCGGTTCACCACCGAGGGCCGGCCCGGGGCGGGCGCACTGGCCCGGCTGGCGGGCCGGCCCGGCCGCGGTGAACCGCAGCGCACGCTGCTGTCGTTCTTCGACACCGCCGGTGAGGACCTGCGGTCCGCACGGTCGATGGAGCGATCCGTCCGGTATCTGGGCGCGGCGGACGGCATCCTGCTGCTGCTGGACCCGCTGCAGATGCCCGGGGCGCGGGCCCTGGCCTCGGCCGGTACCCGGTTGCCGACGCCGGGCAGCACCGACGACGAACCGGCCAACGTGCTGGAAAACGTCACCGACCTCATCATGGCCGCCCAGGTGAAGAAGCCGAACGAGCGGATCAGCAAGCCGCTCGCCATCGTGTTCACCAAGATGGACGCGCTCCTTGACGACCTGAAGGACACCAGCCCGCTGCTCCGCCCGCCGCCTCAGACGTCGTATTTCGACGATCGCGACAGCCTGGCGGTGCACACCGAGATGCAGCGGCTGCTGGCCCGGTGGAACGGCTCCCGGATCGACCAGATCGCCCAGCTGAACTTTTCCCGCTACCGCTATTTCGGGGTCTCCGCGCTCGGCGAGTCACCCACGGCGGACAACCGCGTTTCCGGCCGCGGCATCCGCCCCTACCGGGTGACCAGCCCGATCCTGTGGATCCTCGCGCAGTTCGGCATCATCGGCGGGAAGTGAGGCGGCCATGGCCTTCCAGCAGCTCTACTACACCTCCTGTGAGCACGGCCTGGCCGGGTACGGCGGATACCAGTTCAACGCGGTCACCCCGGGGGTCGCGCCGGCCGTGCTGCGCGAGGTGGAGGAGCGTACCGTTTACGAGCCGCCGCGCTGGCTGACGGCCGGCCCGCACCCGGACGATCCGGAGGCCTACCCGGTCGCGCTCTCGTACACCACCAGCGAGGCGACGGGCACGGCCATCGCCACGCACGTGGTGTTCACCGGGACCGACTACTCGGGACGCCCCGGCAACTACTTCGTCCACGCCCTCGTCACCGGGACGCCGGATCGCGACTTCGGCGCGCTGCTGCCGGCCGAACTGTGGGGCTCGGAGCTGTGGCGCAGCCGCCCGGTCGAGAGCACCGACCTGCCGGCCCTGCCGGGACCGCCGGCGCGCGGTGTCATCGACCGCCCGGGCGCCCAGGCGTTCCTGGACTCCCGCGAGGCCGGCGATGTCCTGCCCGAACTGCTCACGGCAGTGGGCCGGGCGATGGCCGGAGAGCGGCCCGTGCTGATGGCCGCCCACGACGTAACCGAGAACGCCTGGTGGATCGCGGCCGTCTCGTACCTGCTGGGCGAGCGCCTCGCGCGCCGGCTGACGTTCACGACCTACAGCCACCGGCCCAGTTACGCCCGCTACCACCTCATCGGCGGGCTGCCCGGCATGGTGCCCGCGGCGGGTTTCCAGCTGTTCGACCTCGCGGCCGGTCATACCCCCGGCGGCGGCGTCCATCCCCTGGCCGCCCTGCTCGCGAGCACCGGAGTGATGGCGGCGCCGGGCCTGTGGCAGCAGGCGGCGGTCTTCGCGTCCGGGACGGAGGAAGACCTCGATGACTGGCTGGCGCCGGTCGCGGTGGCCGCGGGCGTGCTCGGCCGGCCGCTGTCCGCCCACGAGGCGGACCAGGTGGCCGGATGGCTGCCGGCCGCGGCCGGATGGCTGCCCGCCCAGGTCACGGACGTCGGGCTCGGCGTCGCGCTGGCCCAGCCCGCGGACACCCTGACGGCCCACCGGCTGATGGGCCTGCTGGGCCTGGCCCGGCGGCTGCCGTCCCCGGCCCGCGCCGGCCATCTGGAACGGCTGCTGGCCGACCGGGCCATCGCGCAGCTCAGCGCGGCCGAACCGGCCACTCCGGTCCCGCTGACCAGCCCGGCCGCGGAGATCGCGGGCGAGCGCGCCATCGCGCTCCTGGACACGGCCACGCCGGCGACCGCGTTCGCGATTCTGGACTGGGCGGCCGCTTCCGGGGTCGTCCTCCCGGAGGAAGAACTCGAACGGTACGGGCGGGCACGCCTCGATCCGGCGCTGCCGGAACCGGAGGCGCCCCGGCTTCTGCGGTGCTACCCGGCCGTGCTGCGCGGGCTGCTGGAACGGCTGGCCGCCGAACCACCGCAGGTAACCGGGGCGCTGCTGCGCGGCTCTCTCGGCGGCCTGCTCGAACGCGGCGACCTGGCCGGGCATCCGGAGCTGACCGAACTGTGGCTCATTCAGTCGGTGGCCCGCGGTGACCGGGAGCCACTGCAGGCCTTCGACGAGATCGTCGACGTCCGGGACGGGGCCGGGCGGACGCCGCGGGTTGACGGGGCCCTGCTGCGCCTGCTGTGGCCGGGGGGCTGCCCGGCGGGCGACATCACGG
>Ga0066790_10000612_pt1 | contig 13808 bp, 14 predicted proteins | sample OrgsoiDNA2013050_FD_70963 | JGI IMG/M metagenome (GOLD analysis project Ga0066790, IMG submission 70963) | Permafrost soil microbial communities from the Arctic, to analyse light accelerated degradation of dissolved organic matter (DOM) -... | ecosystem: Environmental > Terrestrial > Soil >...
GTGCCCGACGCGCGTTCCCTCGCCGACCTCATCATCAGCCGGGGAGCCCGCCTGCAGATCGGCCAGGCCGTCTACGACCCTGCAGACCCGTTCGGAAAGATGTTCTTCAACATCCTCGCCTCGTTCGCCGAGTTCGAGGTCGACATCATCCGGCTCCGCACGATCGAGGGCATGGCCAGAGCCCGCCAGCGCGGAAAGCTCAAGGGCAAGCAGCCCAAGCTCAACGGCCAGCAGCGCGCGCACCTGCTCCAGCTCGACCGGGAGGGCAAGAAGACCCCGACCGAGCCGGCCGGGTTGTTCGGGGTGTCGCGGGCCACCATCTACCGGGAACTGAAGAAAGCACAGGAGGCCGCCGCATGACCGCTCAGCCGACCGGCCCCGCGCCCGGGCCGGACACCGGCTCGTACGAGGTGATCCACCTCGGCGGGCACGCCGCCGTGGTCGTGCCCCTGGCCGACTTCATGCGGCTGCGGGCACTAGAGCGGCTCGCCCCCGAGCAGGAACTGGAGGACGCCGAGGACGCTGCGGCGCTGCAGGAGTGGAAAGCGCGAGAGGCAGCCGGCCAGACCTCCTACGTGCCCGCCGATGAGGTCCGGCAGCGGCTGGGCCTGACCAGGTGAGCCTTCGGGTCATCTACGAGGGGAAGGCGATCGACCAGGCGGCGGGGTTCCTCGCGGACGATCCCCCCGGTCTCGGTGCAGTGCTGGACGCCGTCGACCGGCTGGCCGATGAACCTCGCCCGGCCGAGTCGTTCCCGTACGGGTCGCCGGACCTGCGGCGGCTGCGGGTCGGCCGGTACCGGGTGATGTATCAGATCAACGGTGACGTGGTGTCGATCGGGCACATCGCCCGAGGGGAAACCAGCGGCTGATCTCCCGCCGACACCGACAAAGGGATTAACCCAGGTCAGCCATATCCGTTGTTTTTTCGGCCGGGACTACCGGAACCCCAGGAAGAAGAACCGCTCCAGCACCGCCTGATCCGGGGACCCGGCCGCGTACCGGCCGTACGTCGCGAGTTGCTCATCCGTCAGGAATCTGGTCGGCACGAGCGATCAACGTACGGCACATTCACCCGCGTTACCAGCACTCGGCCTAGCGCCGGATTTCCGGCCGCTGGTCCTCATGTGCCGACCCCGCGGGCGCGGAGAGATCATGCTGGGACATCAGGTTCCGGTCCCCCCAGACTGGAATCCTCACCATCCGGCAGGAGGTTGGCAGTTGCTCGCAGCACCTACGCTGGCTGACGTTCTCCGGCGTGCCGAGGTCTATGGCAGCCCGCACCCGCTGCGCGACCGCCTGGTCTCCATCGTGTTCGCCGAGCCGGCGAGCCTGGTCATCAGCGACCTGGAGACCAACCGGGCGTTCTGGGATGAGATGACCGGTGAAAGCTGGGACCTGTTCTTCGCCGGCTACTACCAGTACGGAAGCCATGGCGACGCGCGGCCGGTTCAGGTAGACCGTCGGCCACGGCGGGAGGGTGCCTGGCAATTCAGCCCGCGCTGGTTCCGCGAGTTCCTCAGCGATGTCGAAGACTCGATCGCGGATGCTCAGCCCCGGCCTTCGTGGCGCTTCAGCGGAACCGCCGACCTGGTGAGCTTCATGGTGTACGGCGGTGACCCGGACGGGGCGAGCCTGCACGCGGTCGACCTGTGCGGCACGACAGCTCCGCAGGCGGGACGGCACCCGCTGGGCCAGGTCGTGGAAGGCCTGCGACGATGGCAGGACGAAGACCCAGATCCCTCATACGCCCCCGGTGAGGCCCCGGAACTGGGTCCCTTCATCCCGCGAGCGGCACTTCGCCAGGCACTCCTATGGTCTGCCCTCGCCGCAGCCGCCGGCATCATCGGCAACAGGGCAGATGACATCCTCGGCCACCTGCTCCATTAAACGGGGGCAGACCAAGTAAGGGGAAAAACGGCAATGGGCTGCTGAGGAGCCGTCCCGGCCCGGTCTGATACAGGGTGATTCTGGCTGGTTGCGGTTCGGTGAACTTCCGGGCGTCGCCGGGCTGGTCGTCGCTACGGTGCTGGCGTCCTGGTTCGTCGGGGTCGGGGGGACCGCCTGGTGACGTCGATCGAGCGCACGGCGTATCCGCAGTTCCGGCGGCTGACCTCGGCGCGGGTGCTGCACGTGTTCTTCACGCCGTCCGATGACGAGGTCGGGTGGGCCAGGGAACGATCCGAGACGACGGAGTCGCTGCTGGCCCTGCTGGTGGCGCTGAAGTGCTTCCAGAAGATGGCGCGGTTCTGCCCGCTGGAGGAGGTCCCGCCGCCGGTCATCGACCACGTGCGGCGCAGCCTGGGCCTGGCACCTGAGATCGAGCCGGATCACGGGGCGGCGCGGACGCTGCGGTGGCATAAGGGCCAGGTCCGCAAGCGGCTGGGCGCGACGCGGGACATGCGGCGGGCCAAGGCGCTGGCGGAGGCCGCGATCCGGGAGGCGGCGCTGGTAAGGAACCACCCGCCGGACCTGATCAACATCGCGCTGGAGCGGATCATCGAGGCCTCGCTGGAGCTCCCGGCGTACTCCACGCTCGACGACATGGCCACCACGATCCGGGCCGAGGTCAACGAAGCGATCTTCGCGGGCATCGTGTCCCGGATGGGGCCGGAAGGCCGGCTGCGGGCCCTGGGGCTGCTGGCCACGGCGGGAACCGATGGCCGGTCGGTGTTCAACCGGCTGAAGAAGCCGGCCCAGCGGGCGACCTGGTCGCGGTTCAAGGCGCAGGCCGAGTACCTGGACGAGGTCGACGAGATCGGCGACACCGGGCACTGGCTGGAGGGCGTGGCCCCGTCGAAGGTTTCCGACTTCGCCGGGGAGGCCGCCGCGCAGGACGTCGACACGCTGTCGCGGTACGGGGACGCGAAGAAGGTCGCGCTGGTGGCGTGCCTGGTCCACATGGCGCGGCAGAAGGCACGCGATGACCTGGCCGAGATGCTATGCAAGCGGGTCGCGTCCATCACCAAGAAGGCGAAGGAGGAGCTGGACGCGATCAGGGTCCGGCAGCGCGAGGTGCAGGAGAAGCTGATCGGCACCTACCGCACCGTCCTGGAGAGCCTCGACCCCGAGGCCGACGAGCCCGGCGAGGGCCCGGCCCGGGCGGTCGCCGCGGTCGAGGACGCCGGCGGGTTCGCCGCCCAGCTGGCCGACATCGAGGAGGTGTCGGCCTACCACGGCGACAACTACGAGGTCCTCGTTCACCGGTTCTTCAAGGCGGACCGGGCTGTGATATTCGACCTGGCCGCCAAGCTCGACCTGGTCGCGACCTCCAGCGATGCCACGGCGCTGGCCGCCCTGCGGCACGCCCAGGCGTGGCAGGCCGCACGGCGCGACCACATTCCGCTGCCCCCGTCCCGTCCGGGGAGGCTGATGATGCGGGGATCGGGTTCGCGTCGGGGAACTGGCGGCGCGCGGTCACCGACCGCGCCCACCCGGGCATGGTGGTCCGCAAGCACTTCGAGGCGATGGTGTTCACCTACCTGGCCGAGGAGCTCCGCACCGGGGACATCGCGGTGACCGATGCCGGGGAGTACGCCGACTGGCGGGCCAACCTGCTGCCATGGGATGAATGCGAGCCGCTGCTGGAGCAGTTCTGCAGCGACACCGGGCTGCCCGCCACCGCGGAGGGCTTCGTGGCGCGGCTGCGGAACGCGCACCTGGACGCGGCGGCGGTGCTGGACGCCGGGTACGAGGACAACGCCGACCTGGTCATCGGCGCCGACGGGGCGCCGTCCCTCAAGCGGCGGCGCAGCGCGGGCACCCCGGCGGCGGCCGAGCGGCTGAAGGAGGCGGTGGAGCGGCGGATGCCGGAGCGGTCGCTGCTGTCGATCGTGGCCCGCACTGCCTACTGGCTGGGCTGGCACCACCACTTCGGCCCCGCGTCCGGGTCGGACCCGAAGATCGACGATCCGCTCAGCCGGTACTGCATGGCAGTGTTCACCGGCGGGGTCAACATCGGCCCCTACGAGGCAGCCCGGCACATCGCCGGAGTTTCGGCCCGGGAGCTGTCGATGGTCCGCAACCGGCACATCGACGTGAGGAAGCTCAACTCCGCCATCGCCACCGTCGTCAACGCGTTCAACGAACTCGATGTGGTGAAGGCGTGGGGCGACGGGACCGCGGTCGCGGTCGCGGTCGACGGAACCCAAGTGGAAACCTACATTGACAATCTCCTGGCCGAGACCTCGATTCGCTATGGAGGAGTGGGTGGCATCGCGTATCACTACATTTCCGACACCTACGTGGCGCTCTTCTCCAGGTTCATCCCCTGTGGCGTGTGGGAGGCGGTGCACCTGATCGAGGGGCTGCTGGAGAACAAGTCTGACATCCAGCCCTCCACGATCCATGCCGACACGCAGGGCCAGTCGGCACCGGTCTTCGCCCTCGCGACCTTGTTCGGGTTCGACCTGATGCCCCGCATCCGGAACTTCAAGGACCTCATCTTCTACCGGCCCAGCGAGCGCCTGATCTACCCGCACATCGACGAGCTGTTCGGCGAGAAGGGCCGCAACGTCATCGACTGGAAGCTCATCGAGCGCCACTGGCGAGACTTGATGCAGGTCGCGATCTCGATCAGCGCGGGCCGGCTGAGCTCGGCGACGCTGATGCGCCGACTGCGGTCGAACTCGCGCAAGAACCGGATCTACCGGGTGTTCCGCGAGGTCGGCCGCAGCGTAAGGACGGTCGCGCTGCTGCGCTGCTCCTTCGGGGCGGATCAGGTGGCGCATCCCGGGCACCTGCACGCACGGGACACGACGCTCGCCTTCGCCTCCCGCGCCCCTCAGGCCGAGATCCGGCGCCTGAAGGAGCGCCACGGGTGGAATCACATCCCCTGGTACACGATCACCGACGACTTCGACAAGGACTTCGACGTCGACGAGTGGCACGGCACCAACGCCTTCATCCGCGAGGGCGACCGGGTCTTCCGGACCTACTTCATCGACAACCGCGGCGACGAGCAGATGGGCAGCACCTGGAACTGCCTTGACATCACTGCTCTCGGCCGGCAGGAGACGTGGGAGGACTCGCCGGAGGGCTACCCGCAAACACCGCCGTACCAGTGGTGGAATTACCACGACGCGCACGATGCGGCCGAGTGATCGCATGCCATGCCCGTTGCCGGGCGAGTGCTCCTCAGCCCGGGAGCACCAGGCGCGTGTCGTAGGCGAAGATGACCGCCTGGACGCGGTCGCGGGCGTCGATCTTGGCCAGGACGCGGCTGACGTGGGTCTTCACCGTCGACTCGGCCAGCTGCAGCCGGTCGGCGATCTCGCTGTTAGTCCAGCCGCGGGCGATGGCCTGCAGCACCTCGCGTTCGCGGCTGGTCAGGGCGGCCAGCCGGGGGTCCGGCACGGCGGCGTCGCCGTCGGCCGCCGACGGCAGCAGGTGCGCGTACTTCTCGATCAGCCGCCGGGTCAGCGCGGGCGCGACCACGGCATCGCCGCAGGCCACCGCGCGGATCGCGGCCAGCAGCTCTGTGGGCTGCGCGTCCTTGACCAGGAAGCCGCTGGCCCCGGCGCGCAAGCCGGCGAACGCGTACTCGTCGAGGTCGAAGGTGGTCAGGATCAGCACTCGCGTCCGCCCGCCGCTGGCCGTGATGCGGCGGGTTGCCTCGATGCCGTCCAGGCCGGGCATGCGGATGTCCATCAGCACGACGTCCGGGTGCAGTCCTGCGGCGAGGCGCACCGCCTCCGCGCCGCCCGCGGCCTCGCCAGCCACCGTCATGTCGTCCTGGCTTTCCAGCAGCATCCGGAAGCCCAGGCGCTGCAGGGAATGGTCGTCGGCGATGAGAACGGTGGTCATCAGGCCACCGCCGTGGCCGCGGGCGCCGGCAGGTGCGCCTCGACCCGCCAGCCTCCGGCTGGCGCCGGGCCGGCGTGCAGCGTGCCGTCGTAGACCGCTGCCCGTTCACGCATCCCGTGCAGGCCCCGGCCATCGCCGTCGGGGGAGCCGGCTGCCGCGCCGCGGCCAGTGTCGGTGACCTGCACGTCCACCGCGCCGTCGGCGTAGTCGAGGATGACCTCGGCTGTTGCCGCGGGCCCGGCGTGCTTGAGGGTGTTGGTCAGCGCTTCTTGCACGATCCGGTACACCGTAAGCTGCTGCCCCTCCGACAGCCCGCCCGGGTCGCCCCGCATCACGGCGCGCACCGGCAGGCCGGCGGCCCGTACCCGGTCCAGCAGGCCTTCCAGGTCGGTCAGGCCGGGCTGCGGGGCCAGGTCGGCGGCCCCGTCATCGTCTCCGGCCAGCACGCCGAGCAGCCGCCGCAGTTCGCTGAGCGCCTCCCGGCCGGTTATGGCGATCGCGCCGAGTGCCTGGCTGGATCGCTCCGGGGAGCGCACGGCGGCGTACCGGCCGCCGTCGGCGAGGCCGACGATCACCGCCAGGTTGTGCGCGATGATGTCGTGCATCTCCCGGGCGATGCGGGACCGCTCGGCTGCCGCCGCGAGCCGGGCATTCGTGTCGCGTTCGGCCTCGGCCCGGCGGGCCCGGTCCTCAAGCGACGCGTTATGCGCGCGCCGGTAGGCCACAGAGTCCCCGAAGATCCAGCTGCTTGCCATCGGCACGCCATACGCGAGCCAGCCGGAAATGCTATGCAGGCCTAGCCGTTCCGGCGACCAGATGACGGCAACCGAGAGCCCTGCCAGGCACCAGAAAAGGCCGCACAACGAGATCCGCCGGGGGCGGTAGGCGGCCAGGGTGTACAGGAGCACCAAGATCGCCACGATCGTGCCGGTGCCCGCCCCTGCGGGGCCGGGCACCCCCGTCTGGATGACCGCACCGACCACCGCGATCGCCAATGCCGGCGCCGGATGCTTGCGGCGGAACAGGACCAGCCCGGCCAGCAGCACGCTGATCGCGATGTGGACCGGGTAGTAGCCCCCTCCCGGTGAGCGATCCGGGCCGTCACCGGAAACGGACAGCGCCAGCAGGCCCGCCGCCAGCGGCCCGTCCACCACCAAGGGATGGCGGCGCACCCACGCGTGCACCTGTTCCACGCATCCAGCGTAATGGCAGGGCCGCTGCGGGGCATCGGCCATGCCGCTGCTCCCCGTCATCTCACGAGATGACGGGGAGCAGCGGGGGCGGGGCATGCTGGCCCGTCAGGCATCGCGGCGGCAGAACGCCATGGCGCCGGCGGCCAGGGCGATCACCGCGTACCCGGCGAAGACCGCCAGCTCCCCGTAGGGGCCGAACAGGTCATGCTGGCCCGTTGGCTTTGCGGCGACGATCTGGAGAAGTACCGTATTGTCAGGTAGCCAGCGCCCGAGGGCGTTGGACCAGCTGGCCGGGAATGCGCCGAGGATCATGGGGAGCAAGAACACCAGCCCGAACACCGCCGTGATCGCCCCGGCGGTGTGCCGGATGACCGCTCCCAGGCCGAATGCCACCAGCGCGAAGCAAGGCACGAACAGCGTGGCCAGCAGTAGCGCGCGCAGGGTGCCAGGGCTGGTGATGCTGGCGCCCGCGTGCGTAGACGCCACGGCCGCCTGGCCGGCGAAGAATGAGGTGACCGCCGTGACCAGCGCCACCACAAGAGTGACGCACGCCAGCGCGATGGCCTTGGCGGCGTAGAGCACAGCGCGGCGGGGCATCGCGGTCAGGGACGTGGCAATCATGCGCGTCCCGTATTCCGAGGCGATCGCCAGGACCCCCGTCGCCCCGATGACCAGCATGCCCAGATAGAGCATGCCAGCAAGGCTGTCTCTTGCCGGATCGAACTGCGCCTGGCCGGAATTCCGCCTGTCGCCCGCAGCGGCCAAGACGGCGATGACCACACTGGCGACGAAGAACACGGCCAGTGTGATCCAGGTGGAGCGCACTGAGCGAAGCTTGGTGAACTCCGAGAGCAGTGTTCCCGGCAGCCCGGACCGTCGCGTCGCGGCCGGGACCGCGCGGACGGGCTGGGCCGGCGCTGGGCCGCCGGGCTGGTCCGTGAGATGTGCCATTGTCATGCCTCCGTTACTGTCGCGTGAGCGCGCTGGCCCGAAATGGCCATCCCTGCCTGGTATTCGACGCTGTCGGCGGTCAGTTCCATGAACGCCTCCTCCAGCGAGGCACGCGCCGGGGCGAGCAGGTGCAGCGGCACCCCGGCCGCGAACGCCACATCACCGATCCGCTCCAGCGGCAGGCCGCGCACCTCCAGCTCCGGGCTGCCGCCCACGGTCACGTCCCCGGTGATGGTTGCCTGGCCGCCAGCGGCGAGCACGGCCCGCGCCAGCGCCCCGGGCTGCGGCGTGCTGGCCCGCACCGCCTGCTGGCCGCTGCGCGCGATGAACTCGGCCATCGTGCAGTCCGCGATGAGCTTGCCCTTGCCGATCACGATCAAGTGATCGGCGGTGTGCTCCATCTCCGACATCAGGTGGCTGGAGACAAGCACCGTGCGGCCATCGGCGGCGAGCCCTCTCATGAGGTTCCGGATCCACACGATGCCCTCGGGGTCCAGGCCGTTGACCGGCTCGTCGAACATCAAGATCTCCGGGTCGCCCAGCAGCGCCGCGGCGATGCCGAGCCGCTGGCTCATGCCCAGCGAGAATCCCCTGGACCGCTTGCGCGCCACCCCGGACAGCCCGACGACGGACAGCACCTCATCAACCCGGTTGCGCGGGATGTCGTTGGTCTGCGCCAGGCACAGCAGGTGGCTGTACGCGCTGCGGCCGCCGTGCACCGCCTTCGCGTCCAGCAGCGCGCCCAGCTCCCGCATCGGGCTGTACAGCCGCGAGAACAGCTTCCCGTTGACCGTGACCGTTCCCTTAGTGGGAGAGTCAAGGCCCAGGATGAGCCGCATCGTGGTCGACTTCCCGGCGCCGTTCACCCCCAGGAACCCTGTCACCATGCCAGGGCGCACGGTAAACGTCAGGTCATCGACGGCGGTCTTGTCTCCGTATCGCTTGGTAAGCCCGCGGGCTTCAATGCTCATAACCTGAAGGTAGCCAGCGCGATCGCCGTGATCATCCGGCCACGGGCCCCGCCTGGCTGCCGTCGTAGTACCACGGAATGATCCCGTGTAGTGCCACGGAATGATCGCGCCACGGGCGTAAGGAATTCCCCCGTGGCCGCAGTCCGGGCAGCGCGGCCCGGGGCCGGACCTTGTGCACGGCGGCCCAGCTCAGCCCGCATCCCAGGTCGTCCAGGGTCGCATCGATGCGGCTGGCCTCGGGATGCAACGCGGCGAACACCATGTCACCGGCACCTCCTTCGTCCAGTTCCCGGAGTCGCCCGCACCCCGCCCGGGATTCCCGGACGGCCCGGCGGCCGATGGCCCCGGTGCGGCTAGCGGAGTCCCGCGAGGACGATCAGGGGCAGCGCCAGCCATGCCTCGTACAGCTCCTTCGACGGGGCGTACTGCGTCCACCTGTGCTGGGCGGCCCCGTCGGCCTGCCGGCGCAGACCCCGCAGCACGACGCAGGACTCGCTGACCAAACCCGAATAACACCACATCACCGCACGCCAGCGGTGGGTTCGTTGGATTTTCCGCGATTGCTACTGGGACCCCGGGCTGCAGCAGCGGCGCGACCAATCTGACCGCCGCCTTGGTCAGCACGGTGGTTGACCCGGCCGTCGCCAGCTCGCCGTTCGGCATCGACGACACAAGGAAAGGCCAGCACGAGCGTGCTCGGCGCGGCCGCGGTGCCGGCGCAGCCGATCACCGCCATGTCTAGCGTCGACTCGGCCTTGACCTTGACTGCACTAGTCAAATGCCACGAGCCGGGCCCGGCGGGAGGTCGGGCCCGGCTCGCTGGTCGGGGGATCAGCTCGCGTAGTCCAGCAGGGGCTGGGCGCGACTCGGGTGCCGCAGCTTGGAGAGGGACTGTTTCTCCAGCTGCCGGATCCGCTCCCGGGTCAGGCCGAGGGCCTTGCCGATCTCGTCGAGGGTGTGCGGGTTGCCGTCGTAGAGGCCGAACCGCATCGACATGATGGTGGCCTCCCGGGGCGTCAGCGCGTCCAGCGCATGCCGTAGCTGGTCGGCCATCAGCTGCCGGTCGACAAGCTCGGATGCCTCGGGCGCGTCTACGTCCTCGATGAGGTCGCCGATGCTGGTCTCGCCGTCCTCGCCGATCGTGGAATCCAGGCTGATCGGCTGCCTGCTGGTGCGCAGCAGCTCCTCGATCTGGTCCGGAGTCCGGTCCAGCTCGACAGCCAGCTCCTCGGGCGTTGGCTCCCGGCCGAGCCGCTGGTGCATGTCGCGCTCGACCCGGCTCAGCTTGCTGAGCATCTCCAGCACGTGCACGGGCAGCCGGATGGTCCGGGCGGAGTCGGCGAAGCCGCGCTGGATGGCCTGCCGGATCCACCACATGGCGTAGGTCGAGAACTTGTAGCCCTTGGTGTAGTCGAACTTCTCGACGGCCCTGATCAGGCCCAGGTTGCCCTCCTGGACGACGTCCAGCAGGGACAGGCCGCGGTCGCTGTACTTCTTGGCGACAGACACGACGAGCCGCAGGTTGGCCTCGAGCATGTGGGCCTTGGCCCGGCGGCCGTCCTCGGCCACGAGCTCCAGGTCGGCGCGGTAGCGCTTGGCAAGGCCGCTCTCGGTCGCGAGCTTGTGCTCGGCGAACAGGCCGGCCTCGATGCGCTTGGCGAGCTCGACCTCCTCCTCGGCGGTCAGCAGGCTCCGGCGCCCGATGGACTTGAGGTAGGTGTGCACCGAGTCGCCCATGACCGAGGTCTGGTCGTCGAGGTCGGACTCCGAGCTGACGCCGAGGGTGTCGGGCGCCTCGGTGATGACGCCTCGCGCGCTGCCGTTGGCCGCGCTGCCGTTGGCCGCGCTCCGCCCGGCTGCCCGGCCGTTGGCCGCGCTGCCGTTAGCCGCACCGTCGTGGCCAGCACCGCCGTTGGCTGCACCGCCGTTGGCTGCACCGCCGTTGGCTGCACCGCCGTTAGCTGCACCGCCGTTAGCTGCACCGCCGTTAGCTGCACCGCCGTTAGCTGCACCGCCGTTAGCGGCGGCGCCATTCGCGGCCGTCGCCTCGGTGGGCTCGTTGCCGAGCTGCACGCCGGCCTCGGTCAGCTCTCGGAGGATCGAACGGGCCTCGGTAGGGGACATCCGCGCCTGCTCAAATGCAGCGCGAAGTTCAGGCAGGGACAGGTGACCCTGGCCGCGGCCGTGCTGAATCAGCTCGTCCAGCTGGGTGATGGTCGCCTCGTCGTCGTGCCTGCGGGATACGGCTGCCGCAGTCCTGGGCATGAGGCACCTCCCTTCGTGGGCGCATCTCGCGCTCGCGCATGCGCCGCTCACTGCGTCCTGTGGCGGGCGACTAAGTTTGTGGGCGGGGCTGCGCGCACTTGGCAGTCTCAAGTACGCGCACTATGTTGTAACGCATAGCACGGCTGAATGTTCCCGTGGAGCTGCTTTGCGCCCGAGCGGATCCTCGGCTGTCCTGATTTGTCGGCCTCGTGTGGTCCTATTGCGGGGGTTCCCGCTGTCCGGCTTCCCGCAGGGCCATTCTGTCCGGTTTGCCGGATGGCAGCATCGGTAGCTCCGCCACCAGCAGCATTCGCCGGGGCGCCGCGTAGCCCGGCAGCCTTCCCCGCACCTGCGCCCGGAGCTGGCGGAGGTGCGGCGGCGTCGCCGGATCCGCCGGGACGACGACCGCGGTGACGATCTCACCCCAGTCCGCGTCTGGCAACCCGACCACCACAACGTCCCTGACCCCGTCGATGGTTCCCAGGACGGCCTCGACCTCGCCGGGCACTACTTTCTCGCCGCCGGTATTGATCACGTCGTCCGCCCGGCCGCGAACGGTCAGGCGGCCGTCGGCATCGAGCGAGCCAAGGTCGGACGTGCGGAACCAGCGGCCGCTGGGCCGACCACCACGGGACCCACCACCACGGGACCCACCACCACGGGACCGGTAGCCGGAGAAGAGCACGGGCCCGGCGATCCCGATCAGCCCGTCGCCGTCGATGGCCACCTGCACGCCGTCCAGCGGCCAGCCGTCGTAGACGCACCCGCCGCAGGTCTCGGACATGCCATAGGTCACCACGACGCGGGCGCCCGCGGCCCCGGCGTCGGCCAGCAGCCCGGCGGGCGGGGCCGCGCCGCCGAGCAGGATGGTGTCGAACTCGGCGAGCGGCGCCCCGGCGTCGAGGAGGCGGCGCAGCTGGGTGGGCACCAGCGAGACGTGGGCGCAGCCCGCGGTGGCGGTGACCTCGGCGTCCACCCGCGCGGTGACCACCGGGTCGACGCCGGCCAGCAGGGACCGCACGAGCACCTGGATTCCGGCGACGTGAAAGCCGGGCAGGCAGCACAGCCAGCGCTGACCGGGCCGCGCGCCGATCCGCGCCAGGGAACTGGCTGCCGATGCCCGCAGGGCGGCCGCGGTGAGCTCGACGCCCTTGGGCTGGCCGGTCGAGCCGGAGGTGGCGATGACCACGGCGACGTCTGGCTCGACGCCGGGACCGGCGTGGGCAGCCGGGGCGGAGGGAACTGTCCGTTTCGTGCCGGTGGGGGTCTGGATAGCGGACGGCGCGAAGACGTCGAGCAGCTGCGCAAGCCGTGCCGGGGGTAGACCAGGATCCAGCGGCAGGATGGCCGGACCGCTGCCGTCGAGGGCGGCCGACAGGGCCTCCAGCAGCTGGCCGCCGCCCGGCGCGGGCGGGAGCAGGACCGCGTGCAGGGGGCGGGTACTCACGGTCGTAAGGTTAATCCGGGCAGATCAGGCATCGGCTGGAGGGTGAGCTGTGGTCGACTGGAAGGCGTCGGGACCGGCGGACGGGCAGGACTACAGCGACATCATCTACGAGACAGCCGAGGGCATAGCCAAGATCACCATCAACCGGCCCGAGGTGCGCAACGCCTTCCGGCCGACGACGCTGTTCGAGCTGTCGCACGCCTTCAACGTGGCCCGCGATGACGCGGAGATCGGCGTGATCGTCCTGACCGGGGCGGGGGACAAGGCGTTCTGCTCGGGGGGCGACCAGCGGATCCGCGGCGACGACGGCTACGCGGACGCCCATGGCGTGGGCCGGCTGAACGTGCTGGACCTGCAGGTGCAGATCCGCCGCACGCCGAAGCCGGTGATCGCCATGGTGGCCGGATACGCGATCGGCGGCGGCCACGTCCTGCACGTCTGCTGCGACCTGACGATCGCCGCGGACAACGCGGTTTTCGGCCAGACGGGCCCCAAGGTGGGCTCGTTCGACGCGGGCTATGGCTCCTCGCTGCTGGCGGCCACGGTCGGGCTCAAGAAGGCGCGCGAGATCTGGTACCTGTGCCGCCAGTACAGCGCGGCGGATGCCCTGCAGATGGGCCTGGTCAACACCGTCGTCCCCCTGGACAAGCTTGAAGAGGTAACGGTCGCCTGGGCGCGCGAGATGCTCGCGAAGTCGCCGCTGGCGCTGCGCATGCTCAAGGGCGCGCTGAACGCGGTCACCGATGGCGCCGCGGGCATGCAGCAGTTCGCCGGCGACGCGACGATGCTCTACTACATGAGCGAGGAAGCCCAGGAGGGCCGCAACGCCTACGTGGACAAGCGCGCACCGGACTTCAGCGAGTTCCCCCGGCGCCCCTGACGTGAGCTCTCCGGAGGCGGAGCGGGCCGCGGCGAAGCTGCGGGGAGGCTGGACAGGCGAGCTGGTAAAACTGGCCGCCGGGGACTGGCCGGCCATGCTCGGGTCCGCGCGCGCGTTCGCGATCCCGATGGGGACGCGCTTTCGCGGCATCACGGTGCGCGAGGGCGCGCTGCTGGCGGGACCGGCGGGGTGGGGCGAGTTCTCGCCGTTCGCGGAATACGGGCCGGGCGAATGCGCGCGCTGGCTGCTGTGTGCCCTGGAGGCGGCCCTGGTCGGCTGGCCGGCGCCGGTACGGGA